>Ga0065711_1043957_pt1 | contig 14407 bp, 6 predicted proteins | sample Hoacrofraction12_FD_59098 | JGI IMG/M metagenome (GOLD analysis project Ga0065711, IMG submission 59098) | Hoatzin crop microbial communities from Cojedes, Venezuela - Epithelial fraction 12 v2 (version 2) | ecosystem: Host-associated > Birds > Digestive system > Esophagus > Crop | place...
CTGGGCAGCTTTCCAGCCACTCCTCCCCAAGCCTGTAGCGTTGTTGTTGTGACCCAAGTGCAGGACCCAGGACTTGGCCTTGATAAAACTCATACAGTTGGCCTCGGCCCATCGATCCAGCCTGTCCAGATCCCTCTTGCAGAGCCTTCCTACCCTCAAGCAGACCAACACTCCTGCCCAGCCCGGTGTCATCTGTAAACTTACTGAGGGAACACTCAATCCCCTCATCCAGATCATTGATAAAGATGTTAAACAAGACCAGACCCAGAACTGAGCCCTGGGGGACACCACTTGTGACCGGCCGCCAGCGGGATTTAATTCCATTCACCACCACTCTCTGCGCTCGGCCATTCAGCCAGTTCTTTAGCCAGTGAAGAGTACACCCATCCAAACCATGGGCAGCTGGTTTCTCCAGGAGGATGCTGTAGGGAACAGTGTCAAAGTCCTTACTAAATTCCAGGTAAACAACATCCACAGCCTTTCCCTCATCCACTAGGCGGGTCACCTGGTCATAGAAGGAGATCAGGTTGGTCAAGCACGACCTGCCTTTCATGAACCCGTGCTGGCTGGGCCTGATCCCCTGGCTGTCCTTCACATGCACAGCGAGCGCACTCAGGATGAATCGCTCCATAATCTTGTCCGGCACTGAGGTCAGGCTGACAGGCCTGTAGTTCCCAGGATCCTCCTTCCAGCCCTTCTTGTAGATGGGTGTTACACTGGCGATCTTCCAGTCGCCTGGGAGCTCCTCTGTTAGCCAGGACTGCTAATAGACGATGGAGAGTGGCTTGGCCAACTCCTCCGCCAGTAATTCCAGGTGAATACTACATGCATTTGACCTCTCTTCCTTCTATACTGCCTCACGGATGTTGCAAATCTAACACAGAAGAATACCTTATCACAGAAAAGGACACACTCTTCTACTCACTCCTGCCACTCAACAAACACAAAAAAGCAAACATTTCCAACGCAGCAACCCAACAACTCTGGAATGCAGTTGGGGGTAGATGTGTGTGGAAAACCTGACAGAACGAGTATTTTCCCACAATTTGAAAGAAATTCAAGAGATGTGTTTCATCAACATCTTTCATTGCTAGTTTTACTCTAGGTAAGTCTCCTCCAGGGAGGTGTCTATTTCCACAGACATGCAGACTGCCTGCATGATGCTTCTCGTCTTTCTTCTGCTTCTGACATTTGATTTAGGAACCACTGCATTTTTTCAGTTACTAGTTTAAGAAATTAGACTGTCAGACAGACTTCAGTTGCTGGGAATTTACCATTAGCCTCAGTTAGAACCATAAAACAAGACAACACAGGAAAATTTGCACAGGATTTTTCTCCTCTAGTCAAAAAATACTGTGTAACAACTAGTTTGGGGATTTAAGTGGTATAGAAGCAAATAAACAGCTTGAAACAACAGCCCTCCAACCATTCTGCCAAAAGCTCACATTGCTTCACCCTTACTACTACGTGTTGTCAATAGACTTTAAGAAACACCATTTTCATTAACATGACATGTTTTCCCACAGAAGGATTTATGTTGCATATACATGGGACAATCTAAAACAGAGCGTTCTCCCACCCGGCGAGTCAGCACTCCATAGAACACTAGTTTTCAGGCATACGTATGGAGGCGCAGCAGACCGGCCACTCTCCCTAAACCAACTTTCCACGGAGAATCACATGAGAGCAGATGTAGTGAAGAGAACACAGGCTAGAAGCCACAGCATCTCTCGGCCTCAGCTTTCATGTTACTTTCCAACCCTTCATTCCTGGAATTCTGGTATCAGAGTCTCTGACCAGCTATCACCAGCAACATGATATACCTGAATACCTTGCTGGGGCATCATTCTCAATAATGGAGAGCATCACTTAGCGCAACAACTTTGCACTAATCTTCCTTGGCAAATATATCAAATTGAAGCCTTGCTAAGTGACTGCTGATGCAATCGCAGGAGGAAAAGCACGGTACAACTGCTGGTAAAAGAACTTGTAAATATTATAGCAACAGGATGATTTAAAACAAAACAAAACAAAAACACTCTTCATCTCATGCTTTCTTAACATGCCCTCAACTCTGTTTTTTAAAGTAGTATTTGTGAGACTTATTTGCCGCACTTATATTCATCCAGGATGTTCACACCGCAATTAAGTTCTTTGCACAACTTAAATAACTTAGCACTTAAAAACTGAACAATTAGAACTTTCATACAATTAAGAATTAGGATCCCCTAGGGGACTGTCTGTCTGCAAAATTACTACTTGTCCCTGCTACATTAAGGCACAAGCCAAAGGCAAATTGACTTCGCCTTCTGGGAAATGTAATGATCCCCAGAAATTCTCTGTTTAGAGTTAAGTCAATTGTCATTCATTAATTCCTTATTCCTGAAAAGAGGTTCTGCTCCAGCTTCAACCTTCTCTCTTCTGCTCTTGCCATTCTTTGATGATGCTAATTCTCAAAATTTCAGTTTTAAAAATAACGTGCTTGGGTCAGACTGCTACAAAGATTTTCCAGGTTCAAACAATTTCATATTAAAAGTGATTTTTTGTGGCACTTTAGCTGCTCTCTCACAAACTGTGTAGTACCTTCTGCAATAAAGCTCTCTTGCTTTTACTTTTTAAGAATTGCAATCATAAAAATTAATGACCCAGTTTTAGTGAAGCTTTGCACAACTGAATATAAACACTGTGTAAATTGCAGGGACCGTGATGTCAACTAAAAGCAGCACTAATGCCAAGGGAAAGACCCTGCTTTAAGCTTCAGAAAGCCAGTTCAGCAGAATGCTCAGGAGTTCACAGCTTCCACGCAGTTGCAATTTTGAGTGCTGTGTCTTCCTTCACTGCTGCCAGCCTATTATTTTCATAACCACTCTGTTTTATCACTGGTTAGAAGAATAAAGAAATCTAGTTCAGGTTCACTGTCTACTGAGCTGTATTTCTGTCAGACTGTCAAAAACTATGTCAAATGTACTGGGAACACTTGCATAGTGGCAACTGAACTGAAATTTCCAATTCATTTCACACACAAATCATTTTATTCAAAGCCAACCTAATCAAAAACTGTTTCAAAACTGAGGTTAGTGCTACATTTTGAGATTGCAGGTTCTATTCCAACTTTTCAAGGCAACATCATTAAAAATGAACCAAATCATTCCATAACTTCTCTCTTTCTAGTGACTGTATGGTACAAACAATGGGAATCACCTAGCAACAAAGCCTCTATGGAAATGTGCTTTCTCTTCATGACCCAAGATAACAAAAGTCATCTTCATCCTATTGATAACTTGTCTGACTTGCAAGCGGAGTTTGGAGCTGGAAAATGAGATGTAGAAAGATATATGAAAGGTGCTGGACACAGCTCGTCTCACTAGCACAACAGCATCACATTTTATTCAGTTAACTGAAATAAGACTGTACTTTTTTAGTTCCATCTTTAAATTCAGTTAGCACTGAAATGCCCTTCTAATTCTGCGCTGAGTAGATCTGAATTATACACAGGACGTTGTAGAAGTTGCAGGGTGATTAGATCAGGCTAAAAGCGTAATTACAGGCAGATTAGAAAAATTATAACGACGCTCAAAAACTTGTCTCCCCTTTTTAACCCAACTTGCCTCCATGGCAATTGAGCAGCTCAGGCTTTCAGCACGTGCTGCAAAGGGATGGCATGCTGGACAAACTGCTCTCAAGCCAAGGAACCAGGACTTCTTACGCACAGTCCCAAGGGACCCCGCTACGCCAGCTGTCCCCAAGCCAGCCTTCTGTCTGGTTTCACACAGAAGCAATAGCAGGAAACTCCCCCATATCCACACACACATACAACATTGTTCTGATCCACGATTCTTGAAAACAAAATCCTCTATAAGAATACTGCTTTCTCTTTAACCAATCACACAATTAATATTGAAACAATAATATTAGAAGAAATCCTTCTTGAGATCTAAATGTAGAAGAGTCCTTCTTAAAGCATTTTAAGAACCTTCATGAAATCTTTAATTACTTTTTTAAATTAAAAAAAAATGTGTAATCTACAATATCCAACACCATTCCTTTCAGATCTGCCCACATTATCACAACTCTTTTTTTTTTTTAAGTATTTGCTTGTCACAGCTAAAAAATGAATTTCACACTCTAACCTAAAACTCATGCTGATGAAGGTTTCGATCACTAAAAATCACGTTTTCATAACTTCAAGCTTCACTACTGCTGGAGATCCTCAATACTCTATCACACACAGTCCAGATTTTAGCCTGAGGCAAGAGCACCGGAACAGCCAGAAAGCCGTGACACCTAACAAAGGTTTAGCCACCTCATGCCACAGCCTACCGTATGCAGATCACTAGCCTGGTCTTATCTTCCCGGGTGTAAAACAAGAACAATCATGCCCACTATCAGAAAGTGTCTCGAGCACTCCTACTCTCCAGCTTCTAATGCATCACTGTCTTATTTTTCGACATTTCTATTGCTCTAGCATGGTACCTTCTACTCCACATGAGAACACCACATCCTTATCCTAGGATTTTTGTTCATTTTTTCTTTTTGGACAGTCTAGAACTAAAAGCACCATCAAACCAAGTATCCTATACATAGCATTGCTATCCAGGTAAATCCCAATATCATGCAGTTGTGTTATCCTCATGTATGCAACAAAAAAATTGCATTTTTTCAAAGCAACGATTATTAATCAAATGAATAGCAAGAGCAAAACAGCAGCCCTTAGCATTTCATTCTTCACCTGATCTTGAGATCTTGAGTTTGCTTGCTGGGTGAGGGTTTTTTAAATATTTTTTTAGAAAAAAAAAAAAACCAACCTTCCATCAGCAATCCATCATACAATTTAAAACAATTTTCTACACAAGCTGTCAATAAACTGCACTCTCTCAAGCATTATAATTCGATTGTGTCCATTTAGAAGAATATCACATGGGTTTGTTTTTAAAGGAAAAAAGGAGAAACAACTAGATCTACTTTTAATTCCACAGCATATAAATCAGATATAAGCTTTCAGGCCTCGTCTTTCTCTGCTGACATTGTCAACATATTTAAAAATTACGTAGCCACCCAGAGGTTCTTACTCATGTTTTCTAACTCTAGAGATTACATTTAAAAGGCCACAAGAAACATAAATGCTTTATTATTTACATTTCTGAATTATGACGATCATGGCGAGGAATCTCTCGGCAGCCCTCACAACATACCATAAACCTTTTTGAAGTAATAATTCATAAGTATTTTCAGTCTTCACAGTGAGTTATTCAGATATTAAATTTCCTATGAAATTAACATGACCTCTGGAAATGCAGCGTCTTAAATTATATTACTTCTTTAAATTCCATATACCTCACTATGCTTTATGCATTATTCCTAATAACTTCAGAGTATTAGGAAGTTAATTTCTAAAATTACTGTAGTTTATTATTAATGTTGCTCCACTAAAATCAAAGGAATTTCAGTGGAAATAAGGTTCTCTGTACAGCTTTCTAATTCCGTGAATGGACTGCAGCCGATAAAGTAAATCTAAGGCTGGTTCTTCTACTTTAACTAGCCCAGCAGCCTTTACAAGGCAGGAGCAGACTGTCTGCCTGCGCCCAGGTGGTATCAGGCAGGTAACTCCGAGCAGTTCTACTGCAGCACACAGGGGCCACAGTCAAGAACATCCCCTCAGATCTGCTAGAACATTTAGAGCTCACCTAGAGAAGCCTGGCTTCGTATTCTGTGGTATCTTCAGAAATCTATCTGTATGAAAGTACCAATTCCCAAGTTAGCTACCTGACACCCAAACCAACCCCAAAACAACATTAATGGAGGGAAATAGTGCCCCTGCTTCTCCTAATTATTCATATAAACAACTTGGGAAAATCCACGAGTACAACTATGCTACTGAAACCAACCATAACACCACCCACTGATTGACAGGTACATACAAATTGCATGAGCATTTTGAGGCTGCTGCTAGTATTAATGGTATCTCCAGCTACAACAGCACCATTAAACTTGCTTAAATTTCCCAAGGTCAAAATTATAATGCTACCAGACCTTAAAATCATCCATATTGAAAACACCCAATTCTGAGTACGACTCTTCCACGCAGAAGCATCAGAGTGTAATCTAATGAGCAAAAGCTAAAACAAAATAACGAATTCAGGAGCAACAAGAATTGCAGGCTCAAGTGTGCTCTCATGGAAATAAATGTGGCTTAACTCCTGCTTAATGCTGTGCAAACATGTCTGCTGGATAAAGACTGAAGTTTAGAATTTGAGGAAGTTTTAGAATGAGTTTTGAAGTAGTTAAACATGCAAGGTTTACTTAATCTTACTCAAAAAACACTTCACAGTTCAGCTTTTATACTTTTTATATTTGTCTGTTCTGTAGCATGAGCATTGAGTTAACCCAAAAATTCAGGTTAAGTGCTTCAGTAAGATGTTCAAGGCACATTCACAAACACAGGTCAGTTTAATAGAAATGACTTCTTGATCTTTCACTTCTTTTGAAAGCACAACTGATACATTTTGAAATCAGGGTTTACTTTCTCCTTGCCAAGCTTGACATGTCTAACAAGTCTTAACCCAATTAGTTGGAAACTGATTCATCTAACATATGGTGAAGTACAGAAAAAACCTTTGCAAGTAATGAACATGACACAGACCTAGAGAAGGGATCCTGCCAAAATGTCCGCTGTTTAATTTTATTTACTCCCTTATGTAACAGTAAAGGACTTGCCCACCAGCACTCCAATCCAACTGTCTCCTCTGTAGCGCTACTGGTCTTTCGAAATCAATGTCCGTCACTCACTGAGTCTCAAACTCCTGCTCCTCACTGAAGCATTTCATTCAATGCAACTGTTAGCTCTGATCTAGAGGGAGTGGGGCAGCAGAGGAAGGGAAAAATACGACCAGTAAAGCATCAGGTTACTTATCAGCAGAAGAAACAGAAACAGCTCGTAACGCTGGTGTTGTGAAAAGTCTTATTTCCTTCATATTCTCCCTACACTTCAAACACACTCACAAGGAAGGTATGCACAGCTGGATTCTGACAGATTGCAAGGCCTTCCTGCCACCTAACAAAAGGGATATTATTTTATTATAATAAAATTTTAAAAGTTTTTCCGCCTTTGTCCTCTGGCCGTATCATTTGAGATGGCATAATACAGGATAAACCCACATACTGTTGGCAATAAAAATGCAGGCTATTTTAATGCTACAGAGTGGAACGCAGGACATGATAACTTCAACTCTTGAACAAAATCTGTAACAGGCTTTTTTTTAAAAATAAAAAAAACCAAACAATTTTGCACTATAGTAGTAAATTTGTTGCTGGCACAAACATCTACCAATTCTGGGTACACAGACATCATCGACTGACAAAAAAAAAGCTCAAATTATGAAGCCAAGACATCGTGCTGCTGGTACGAGTAGATAACACACTATCTGGCCTTCCAATTTGAGAACACTGTTAATAATACTGCTTCAAGAAGCTTTTGTTACAGATACAAGATACACATGAAATTCATGACCAGGATTCTGAACTGGAAAAAGTACAGACTGATGAGATTACCCAAATATTTCTTGTTAACACTACTATAATGGCTTTCATAATTTGAGAAAGAAAAACGTGACGATTAAACACCAGTAAGCAAAAAAGCCATCAGCAACGAGGAGGATGATTACGTGTACTTGTAAGCTACTGTTTTGACAGGAGCTGCTGATGTAAAATACATCACCCCCTGGCTAACTCAGACACCCGTGGGACATCAACCAACCAGGCTCTTCAGCATCGCACTCCTAGGAAACCAGGGAGTGCAGCAGTTGGCACCGATGCACAAAAGCAGCCTTAATCGTCAAAACCATTTCAGACACCTCATCCTTTCCCCCCCACCCTCCCAATATTTTAGAAAAACAGCATCATTTTGATACCTGCATTTGCAAGCCGCTTAGCCAAAGCCCAAGGAGCCAGGGGTCGACAAGCCTCTGTGAATTCTCCATACGCCCTAATCCACTGGAGCATAAGTAAGCTCTGCTCTGGAAGCACACAGCCAGAAGAGAGCACGCACCAGCTTCTCACATGTTGTCAGACATACACAGCCATAACCTGATACTCACCGATGTTACCAGGAAAAGGCAAACTAGCTGCAATCGTAGAGGAGAACTACAAAGGAAATTCTAACCACATAAAAATAATTGTATTAATAGGGGAGGAATCTACAGACTGAATACTCTCTCTATAATGATACAACCAAAAAATCCCAAATCTGGATCCCAAAGGCATCAGACAGAAAACAAAAATATTTTCTGTTTTCAGGGACATTCCATGAATCACATAAAACAATGTCTGGCATTTACCACATCTGAATTTCTACAGCTCCCTCCCAACAATGGGTATCTGGAAATCAGCACCTCCATTAAAGATGTTTTCACTGCAGAACCGGCAGCCTGTTAACACTGAACAAGGTCAGGAAGGAGAGCCTCGTGACTGGTAATACACAAAGGAATACAGTTTAAAGATGGACACTTCTTTCTTTTAAACTGATTTTACACACTAATTACCCACAGGAGAGCAGGCTCCTTTCATCTACTAAAGCAGATATCTGTAAGATCAATCTTAATAGCTACTTCTGTTTCAATAACCAATCAATCATAGTGAGAAGCCAAAGAATGGTGCACTAATAGTACAGATTTTGACAGACTTCTTCAGAATTTTGTAAGGATATGTTAAAACCTAATCCTCAGGGGAGAAAAAAAATCCAACCTTGCCTACAGTGGGTCTGTCATGTTAGACTTTTCTCTTAAGATGTAAGAACACTACAGTGAAATTACCTAAACTGAACAACAACATCTGTGAATATTCAGCGTTTTGAAGTGAGGTTAAAGGAGCACCTCGGACACACTACAGAGAAAGAATATATTCAAAGACCGTATGAAGCTACAAATAAGGTTTAAAAACTAAAATGTACCATTTGTCAAATTGACAGCCTAAAGTAGTTCCCTCGCCACGACTGATGCATACTGCAGAAAAAGCCAGAGTATTAAAAGCCAGCAAAGAGCCAAACAATAAATTACAATGTATCTGTACATCAGGCTTTTCCCCTTTTATCAAAGCATACTATCTGCATGCTTTCGCCCCACCCCCTACAACAACATTCAGAGATAACATCTGCACATGTTCAGGGCTAACCAAATGATTAACTACAACTGGGAAGAAGAGTTTAGGACAGGGGAAAAAAAAATAAGACAAGGAACTGCTATTTAATTTCCTAAGCCAAGAGTATTTTGCTACTCTGAAAAGATGGCTAGCCTTTGAGAAACTGGATAAAGCAGTTAACCACCAGAGTTTATATACTCCAGCTATGACACTGGGGTCCAATAACACTTTATTGGTAAAATTGTACTTTTGAGCTAAGGTTACACATTTAATTAATTTAAAGTCTATAAACATTAGTAATATTTAACAACTAGCAGAAGCAAGTACTTTGCGTCAACTTAAATTAAAAGTAACATAGGGGGAAAGAGTGGGTTTTCAGTCCACAAGGCAAGAACCAAGCTGTATTCTTCCAAGACAAATGCTTAAAGACAACTGAGAGGGAAAGGAAATTCCACAGTCTTACATAAATACCAGGTTATAAGAATAGACAATCACAACTTGTTTCCAAGTATTCCTTAGTTCCTATGCTGGTGCTTTTCCTGAAGCTACACCTAAAACTGGCTACAAGGAAAAATGTGCCACCAATAAGGCTGATTCCAATTAGAAGACTACAAGCTATTAGAATGAACCTGTTGTTCTGCTGATTACAGGCTTATTTGGTCAATGTGACATAAATCTTCTAACTTTCTCAAAGAAAATATTCTCAACAATAATTTCAGAAATAACTAAAAATAAGAGGCGAGTTCCTTTTGGAGAACAATGACTTTAGAGCTAGGAAACTTCCTCGCCTGAGGATTTGTGTGTTCTTACATGCTGCAGGATTTAACTTTGCTTTCATTGGGGAAAATCATGTCCTCCGTGTAGGCAGGGCCACAAAAAGCCTGTAAAACTGAGTGCCAGATTAAAGATTTCTGTTTTCATTATGAGTGAAAGAGCACTGCAATTCTAAACTGTGTTGCTACGAGGCTGGAGGCGAGACCTCTAACTGGGGTATTCTGGGAGGGTGGAACAGGACACAGCAGTGTTGCTGGTTCGTTTTAAACAGCTGTCTTTCACCAACTGCTACACTCCCTCTTCCCTCCTAAGTCTTCACACTGCTCTTCGCTCCGTGTTCTCCATGAAGTCTCAGTACTGAGACCTGCCAGGCCTGCTTGAACCCAGAAAGAAAAACGTCTGTTGTCAAAACTGGGAAGTTCCTATCAAAAACCTTTCAAGTTCTTGACAATGAGGTATTTAATAATTATTTAAATTACTCCATACTGATTTGTCAGTATTTTTATGCCACTACTTACACAATATGTATTAAACAATAATTAACAATAATTAAATTTTTAGTCATTAGTCTTAACATTTTTAAATGTCACAGTACTTTAAATATGAAACTGTATGAAGTGTGATAAGGGCTCGCCCAGTCATCCTCCCCCTTTCTTCACACTGTAGATTTACTTCGATAATATTTTCTACACACAGAGCGTTAACACCAAGGAACTGCTTTCCTTTAAACAGCGAGTAAGCATGACCCTGAATTCATTTTGTCTCGGGCAAAAATATCACTGGACAGAAAAACTGTATTACTAATGAATTACAGTCTTTCCTACAACTGCTGGTTAGAGCTTACTTTACTGGTGAAGTGTGAAAATGTCTAAAACCCAGTATGTACTTCTTCCACAACTAAAAGTCTACTTAAGGCTTCAGAGCAAGTTCGAAATAAGCATCGTATGTCATGTGGCTTTTACTTCTGGCTGATTTGTCTTTGTAAGGCAATGCTTTGCTCCTTTTTTCCCCCTGCCCTTTTTTTTTTAGTAAATAAGCTACACCATATGGGAAGAGCCTCACTGCAATTATGAAGTGTCAGAGTTTGTATCCTTCCAGAAAACGCGTATCACTATCTCTTTCTTTGTAAAAATAGCAGCCCTGTTGATAAGACTCCAGATATTTATGGGGCCATCCTGAAACCCTCCCTTTGGCCAGTCCTTACCAATAGGCTACACAGTGATCAGCTGCAGCTACAACGTACTCAGAACGGTATCTCTGCAAACACAATGAAATCCAGCGTTCTCACTGAAAGACAGAAGCCATCACTTTTTGTTAGCTTTCATAAATTCAGACGGCTTAAAAGCAGAGTCGTACTTCTACCATAAATTCTATAGCTGATTAGCATAAAAAGGACCGCTAAAAATTACTCTTACAGGCATAAACAAACTGGCGCACCTGAACTGAGCACTCCCTTACAAAGATCAGAATTTGGATTACCTCTAGGAGAGGCCTGGCTGTGTGAGCAGCTACGCTGACGGACTGACAGCATGGCAGATGGTACAAAAGCAGAAAGGCACTTGTGCAAGTTCTCATTCAGGGTAAGGGGGAATCAAGGAAGCTACAAAGGTAGAAAAACAAACACTTTTACAGCTTTTCTATTTTCAAGATATACTCCAAAATGCACTTCCTTCTACTATGAGTTTTTTTAAAAACCTTGCATGATCATATAACAAAGGAAGTCTTTTGCACATGTCTCACTTCTGCAATGTATTTTAAACAAATCAAAGTCCTTAAACATTTTTACTGTTGACTTTTCTTAAAATACAGGTACGATAAAATTTGAAATTATATACTCAAGCACTTGAAAAAATCTGGCCATGAAGTCTGCTGAATTTGCAAAAAATTGGGTCATTCTCAAGTAAAATTATCTAATCAATATCCTGAATCTGATCTGGTAAGTCATATGAAGTTGATGAGTCATTTATAACCTGTCAAATAAAAGTCACATACAATGAAGTCTATTTTGAACAGGTTCGTTATATTCTCAAGCTAATCTACACACCAGAGGGACTTCCATTATCCCTAGAGGTACCTGTACACAACCGTTTGCCACGCATCCTGTTAGGAAAAAATTCAAATGCATGCAATTAGCCACAACATTTAACAGTAAAGACAAACATTAACATTAGTCAGCACTGTCTTTTATCCCCTCCCAAGTAAAAAAGTCAATTCTCACCTACGTGTCAATTCTACATATAATATGTAGGCACTAAAGAACCGGGTTTTGTAACAGTCGGTTTTAAAGCACCCATGGAATTTCCTTTGCACAGATGAACAAGTGTTTAGTAACTTCAATTCCCACACAACAATGAACACTTACTAAATTTCCCACACTCCATGTGCTTATTCCAACTACACAGAGAAGCCTGAAAAAAATATTCCAAGGCACCATTAATGCCAGATTGCTTGCCTCAGTTTTAGACACAGGAACATCTCAATAACAGTAAGCATGGATCATTGCTTCTTTCACATTTATTAAAGTCCTACAGAACTACTTATTTAAACTTGTGTTTATTTCCAAGAAACAACCAACCACTTAAGACAGTTACTAGAAAAACTAATGACCCAAACATATGGAAAATGAAAGCTGGAAGAACTGAAAATTGCACCCAAACCAACCAAATACAAAATCCATCCCCTTCAATTCCATTAAAGCATCTACCCATCGTCAAGACTGCTTGTGTGAGGAGCGTTTTTTCCATTAACCTACCAGTTTTCCTTCAAGTGAATGACCCCAGCCTTCTCACCACCATTCAGTGCCTCTTCACCTCTGCAGTTTTACTGCTAGAAAGCAAGCGTCTTTATTGTTCAGATGTGAATGTCCGTGCTATACCCCAATCAAGTGAACTAAAGTTCATCATCTCCAATCTCATTCCAAAAACCGCTTGTCTGCATCACACTTCTGCATTTAATGCAACACAATTTGAGGACAGAGTCTGAGCAGTGGTGTACTTTACTAGAAGTAATACCAGAACTACTTTAAGAAAGCAATATAAACACTTCTGCATCCCATCCATATCACTAAACTCTTATAGCTATACAAACACCTCTCTCACACAAAAAACGTGCTGGCTACATAAGTTACATAATGCAGAAGTTCAAAGAAAAATACTACTTGGAGAAAACAGTAAATTCAACATGAAGTTAAAAATACGGAGTGGAAGAATAACTAGTTTGTGAAAAACAAGTCATTTTCACAAGATACAAAAACTCTTAACAGCATTTTTCATTTATTTCCAACACACAGTCGGACAATCTACATAAAATTCCTAACCCTGTTCTACACCTGGTTAGTAATGAAATTTTTCTCCAACAACACTTACTTTTCTACAAAATGCAATTTAGATGGACATAGAGGTATTTGTGATATTGTTTTTGACATGGAACTATTTAGGCAGTTGAGTTTTTCTTAATAGATAAGCTTATTTCGTCAGAAGTCCAGGAATGAATTGACCTGCACTAAGTAATCAACAAGAAAGGAAAAAGTAAAATGGTACCTGTAGTCTCATGAAAAAAAAAAAAAAAAATCTGGGCAGTTTCCTAGTGAAAACTAAATGTGTGAAATATACCCCAAGGCAGCAGTGAAATTAAAATAAGGCTGCATGGACACAATGTAAGCATGGCATCAACTTGAGGCAGTGATACAGTATTTCCAGACAAGGCTACATACAGTACAGCCCACTAGAGTTTCAAAATGCAATGCGTTTTCTCCTTTTTTAAATGGAGGGGAAAGAAAAGCTCTCACATTTCACAGATGAAGCCATATCTGCAACAGCCTAAAGCACTGCAGAAGACTGCATTTGGTTGCAACGCATGTGATAAGCTCTATTACACACTTACAGATAATCTGACATAGTCTGTCACATCCAGCTTTTCCGCCCCATGTCAACCTGTCAATGGATCAGGGAACCCTGTTCTCATACAGCTGCGTTAGCTCAGTCAGTCACAACATGAAGTGCAACTGTAGTTAAAGCTGCCTTCTTAGTAGGAAAGCCTAGAAGAAACCCTTGGGTGCCTGGGAGCAACCCCTTGCTTCAGTGCTGGCCCTCAAGGATGCCATGTTGGAACACAGAAGTTGTTCAAAAAGCTCTGCAGCACATTTGTGCCACAGTACGAGCATTCAACCTTCCTGCATTAACACCCACCCTGGTATGGTTATTCTCCATAGAGCAGAAAGACTATCAAAAGTAAACTTCCCATGTAGCCAGCCACAAACCAGTAATTTCATGGGGCCAAGCTCTTTTCAGTGGTGCCCAGCGACAGGACAAGGGCCAACGGGCACAAACTGAAGCATCGGAAGTTCCATCTGAACATGAGGAAGAACTTCTTCACCCTGAGGGTGACGGAGCACTGGAACAGGCTGCCCAGGGAGGTGGTGGAGTCTCCTTCTCTGGAGATATTCAAGACCCGCCTGGACAAGGTCCTCTACAACCTACTGTAGGGGACCCTGCTTTGGCAG
>Ga0065711_1043960_pt1 | contig 14406 bp, 4 predicted proteins | sample Hoacrofraction12_FD_59098 | JGI IMG/M metagenome (GOLD analysis project Ga0065711, IMG submission 59098) | Hoatzin crop microbial communities from Cojedes, Venezuela - Epithelial fraction 12 v2 (version 2) | ecosystem: Host-associated > Birds > Digestive system > Esophagus > Crop | place...
CGTCACCAGGACACCCGCCTCATTCAGCAGTGGCCCCACATTGTCCCTGGCCTTCCTTTTGCTGCTGATGTAGTTGAAGAAGCCCTTCTTGTTGTTTTTGACATCCCTTGTCAGATTCAATTCCAGGTGGGCCTTGGCCTTCCTTGTCGCATCCCTGCATGCCCCGACCACATTCCTGTACTCTTCCCAAGTGGCCTGTCCCTCTTTCCACATTCCATGGACCTTTCTCTTCCACCTGATCTCCGCTAGAAGCTCCTTGTTCATCCATGCAGGTCTCCTGCCTCCTTTGCTTGATTTCTTTCTCAGGGGGATGCACCACTCCTGAGTGTGGAGGAAGTGACATTTAAACAGCGATCGGCACTCTTGGACCTCCCTGTCTTCTAGAGCCCTGGTCCACGGGATTCCTCCCAGTAGCTCCTTGAAGAGGGCAAAGTCAGCCCTCCTAAGGTCCAAGGTTTTGATCCTACTTATCGCCCTGCTTCCTCCATGCAGGATCCTGAACGCCACCATTTCATGGTCACTGCACCCGAGTCTACCTCCACCCTTCACATCCTCCACCAGTCCCTCCTTGTTTGTTAATACAAGGTCCAGCAGAGCGCCTTTCCTTGTTGGTTCCTCCACCACTTGCATCAGAAAGTTATCTTCAGTGCTCTGTAGGAACCTCCTGGATTGTGCCTGCCTAGCTGTGCGGTCTTCCCAGCTGATGTCAGGGTGGTTGAAGTCCCCCATGAGAACCATGTATGATTGAAAGGGGAGTCGTAAGGTTGTGCTGAAAAGTTCTTTATCTCTGTCCTGCAGTGTCCCACAATAGTAGCAAGTAAGGAATGTTCAGCTGCAGCCTTACAGCCCTAAGCACGTACATTTGTTCTCTGATTTTGGGCCATGGGCATCCTGAAAAGCTATGGTAGGCTGAAGCATGTTTAATTTTACTGGGGGATGGTGCAGTGTGGGTAGTGCTCTTGACTGCTAAAGGTTGGAGTCTGTGTGCCAAGGATGGAGTCTAATGAAATTTGGCCATTGAAACTGAAATCCCTCTAGGCAGAACTTTATGTTCATTCATTTGGACCCTCTCTCATGCTTACTTGTGGTGGCAGCACGTGTTCCCATCACAGCCCTGTGGTTTCTTCCCCACTCTTAGACTCTGCATGCGAGACACAGGTAATCAACCCATCAAGGTATCCATATCTGACAGGATCCAGGAGCAGAAAAGGAGCTGAGAAGTGAACACCTTTGGTGAGGTACCTGTCTCTTATTTGGGCCCCAATTGTTCAGCTGCAGTGTCACACCAGTACCTTAATCATGTGGGTCACTGTACAGATCACACTCTTGGCCCCTGCTTATAAGCTTAGGACATTGTAGATTGTAGGAGTAAACAGAGAGAAAGTTTGTATTGATCTGTTTAAGCACCAATTGCTTGCTTGGTGGCATATGACTTGGACAAATTTCAATGCACTTTTATCGGGAGGGCAAATAGCCTCTTGCTGTTATAAAGGCAACTCCATCTGCCAGTTTCAAATCCATTTTCTGGTAGAAATGGGAGTGTCATGACTGCTCAAAGAAAATCTTACTGCTTTAACATGAGTGGAAAAAGTGCTGTTGTGTCTAGACTGAGCCTTAGCTGAAATTTTCTGAATAATTTAGTCTGAAACAGATGTGTGTCCTGTAAAAATTTATTCTAAGTAGCAGTAAATTTGATGATGTGACAACGAACTGAAAACAGTTTTCTGAGTGATAAGTGTTAAACAACTATAACAAAAGGTTGTAATAAAATAGAGTATGAGTAGAAGAAAGGATGAATATGTCATAACAAAGGCTTGGATCGTGCAAACATGCGCACAAGAATTCTCAGTGAAGGCTGTGAAACTAATGATGTGTATAAAGTTTTTCCATTAAATTTTTGAGGGATTGGAGCTTGGACTTTTGAACTGTGTGAACTCTTATTAAAATCAGTGGCAATTTCACCAAAAGCAAAAGTTCTGGAGAGAACTTGCGTGTTACCATTTTGTTTCTTTATGTTGTGTTTACCTCTATAAACACCCAAAGTCCATGCATAGGTCATGTGTGTCTGCTTGACTGTTTGGCCAGTCATAAATGTGAAACTAGGTGTGCTTGTAAAAGTAGGAAATGGGACTCAATGTTTAATTGATTTGTTACACTGAAAGGAATTACTCAAGTCTGTAAGTGCCTCTTGATGTATATATTTAAAATAGAGATATAACACATCTGAATTTTAGAAACCTTAACTAGACATCTAAAATAGTAGTTGGCATTGAAAAATAGTCCCTGTCCAGGAAACAAACAAACCAGGGAAGAATATTTCAACACCCATCAGTCTCTTGTTGGCCCCAAACCAGGAGAACAGGGAGATTTCGTATTCAGTTGAGAGCTCAGCATATTTGAACATTGTGGCTTCAGCTGTTGTAGGGTAGTCTATTTTAAAAATGAGTTCTCTGCGTAAAACAAGAAAGACTTTGGTGTTTCTGTAGATTACTGTCCCAGAAGCAGTGTGTAAGGGTAGACAAATGAGAAACAGACATATTTGAACACAAATGTGATTTCACAAACCAACTCATTACCAGAATACAAATATGATTATCAGTGCAGTATACCTTCAACTTGGAAAGGATCAACTTTAACACCTCTCTCTTCAGGAGACTGAGATTTCTACACAGATGCAGAGAATTGAGTCCAAATCCACTTCGTTATATCCATAAAGTAACAAAAGGTTTCTCACGGGGTAAGGGCTTGACACAATGTCTGAGCAGAAATAACCTAGATTAAACAACTCTCACTGATCCTAAATATAAACACCTATTTTCCATTTGCTCCTTTGGCTCCACAACGAGCAGCAAGCATGAATTAAAAAGTGTGGGAATTCCCTTCAAATACCATTGCTCCATTCTCTTCTCCCAGAATTCTAGACAAGGTGCTTAAAGTGACTTTAGGTGGTGAGAGCTGAGGAACAGAGATAGGCAAATTGAGGTCCAGAAATCATCTGCTTCTGTTCATCTTGTGAATAAATGAAAACAGGAATATGGCCATGGGGAAAATCTGAAATGCTGAAATGTTATCTTTCCTGATACCTGCAGTCATGTGTAAGACACAAGCACAACTAAAAATAGCAGAAGTAAGGCAAAACTAATTGCTACGTAAGCAGAGTTGAATGGAAATGGAGAAAAGAAATTATATTCCTCATTCACATTCTGTAGAGAAGGCTTCCTCTCTCATAGATACAAGGCTTTGGAAGCCACGTTGCAGGTAGTTTTTCGTTCTTCACTACTGATGCATTTGTTAGGTTGTTTGTAACTCGTTTCAAGATTTTACTTATAGTCATATGGTGTGATTTCTAGCTTCCAGCATATCACAGACAACTCTTCTTGATGCACCTCCATTTCAGCTAAATAGTCTACCTCAGCAGTAAATTTCATCCACTTCAGGATCAGCACTACATCCATTTTCTGAAAGGTTATTAAAATAGTATGATGTCCTTAAACACCTATGACAACTTTAGTTCTGTTTTCTTTTTGTAAATGAGAATTCATTCACACATTACAAAACCAAGGCATATATTGCAAATAACAATTAAAGTTTTAAAACAGAAGTCAAGACAAAAGGATTTGATTGTGGCTTTCTGATCAGCTTCTGGAAGTTCAAAAAGAAAAATAAAACACAATGATTACTTCTAGCAAAGAGTTCAATTGCTTACATACACACTAAAAATTGTAGTTACTGCATTTCACCTTGAATGCTGTCTGTATGCTAAGGAGAATGACCTTCCATTTTTTGAGGCTGTATTACATCTTTGGATGTGTTTGAATTACCAATATAATATATATTTTCACAGCCTTTTCATAATATGCTTTTTGGCATGTTGTGCTTTGCACATATTTAAATGTGTTAAATAAGCTCTGATATAGAAAGTATGACTGTAGCATGCACTGCCTGTGAGAATAAGCTTTTGCATTCGGTGTCATAAACTGTACTTTATAGTTCTGTATGAAATCATGGAGTTGATTGTTTTTTTATATTTCAGTGTAAATTTTTCACCCATTTCAGTTCAAGTAACATTCTCACAGAATACAGGTTTTGTAGTGATATGATGTTTCCTAGCTGTAGGCATGGCCTGTCCCTACTACTGGCTGTAATTTACTTTTTGGTCTCTGTCGCCTTGAGCTTGCCTTCTGACTAGTTTGTTGAATGATGTGCTAATCCATTATATTTTTCAGACAAGTGTATCGACCAGTATAAACAGACTGGAGGGCACAAACCTAAATGAAAGCTACACTTCCTTGAATCATTTAAAAAGCTCCTGCAGTGGTGGCAGTGCAAAATAACTTTTCTCTGCACATTAAATATAAAGGGAAAATTTCAATAAATAAAATTAAGATTGTGGGGAGGGGGTGGAAGTGGAAGCTTTGTGGGCATATTATGCTGCTTTTCAAATGGATGTATTTAGTTATAGGAAGAAGAGACAGATAATGTTAGTCAGCACTTGAGAATGTTCTTCTAGATGATAAATTTGAAACAGAGCCCCAAGCCCTGCATTACTTGCCATTTTCCATTGTCCAGACACTCTCACAACACATGATACATGTTTGAAGTCATGTACTGTATTGAAACATTTTTATACAAATAAAGAATGGAGAATAACCTCACTGTGGAACTGGCAAAACTGGGGGCAAAAGATGCAGCTTTCTGATCTTTTTCTCTATAGGAGACGTGTAGACAGTCATTGCAGAATCCAATACCTGGTCATGAAAAATATCCTCAGGTAATTTATCTTAAAAAGAAATATCAGGAGAGTGGGTGACTTCTCAGTTTGTACAGCTGGTGCCAGATACTCAAGTTCCTACCTGTCAAAAAGTGAATTAAAATTACAATGGCAGCAGGAACTTTTGGCTAGTAATTCATATCTAATCTGTGCACATAAATGATATTACGGAAAATGATATTTTTCAATTAAAATTACAACTCTGCAAAACTGTAGTAGTCCCATGATAACAAGAAAGGGAATCATTTTTCCTTCAAGGCGTGTTCGATTTGTGTTGCATTTGGAAATAGTTAAGCTATGAATTACTACAATTTCTGCAGACTTAAGTGTGACAAATTTTTAAAAAATCATTCCCTCTGTCCCTCCTAAAATGGAAGATTCTGAGGAAGAGAATCAGTTGTTTCTTTCCTTAAGGAAATATTTTTTATATTTTTTCTTTTGGTTTCAGGTTTAGTTCCAGCAGATTGACAGCAAAAGTGTTTGATTTCTATTTAATAATTTACTGTCAAGTTCTCCATGCTTTGTTTATATCATAGTTTTCACCTTAGCTTAGAAGATTATTATCTACTAGCTACCAAGAGAACTGTAATGCTCAACAGTCATTCAGGCATCATATAGGTTTAAGAAGGTGTCAAAGATCTGCTGTTACGCTATTTCCAATGAGTTAGAAGCCCAAAGTTCCCTCTCCTCATGATCACAAACGCACAGATGACAGTATGCATTTTTATCCGTTCTGAATCTGTGTTTGGGTTACTAATCTTGAACTGGTCATGTTTGCATGCCTACTTCTTACTAGAAGACAAACGTCATGAGTCTTGAATTTATATCACGGAATCATGATATAAATGACTGTTTGGCCATTGATCTCGGGCAGACCCACATTTCCCTTACTCTACTTTTTACCGTTCCTGCCCCTCTGAGAAGTGGTACCACTAAAGCTAGAACTGTAACCATTTAAGTCAAACCAATCATGATAGTTACAGTTAAGACTCCAAAAACTGGAAGCAGCAAGACAAACTTTGTCTTGTGTTTACCTAGTAGTCAGAAAGTATTTTTATGGGGTTCTGATGCATCTGTACTTTTTAAGTTCAGTTTCTCTCTCAATTACAAGAATTGTGAGGGTTTTCAGGGGTTTTGGCTTGGTTTTTGTATTTCTTTCATCTTATAGAGCTGTCTTCACAGGTTATTGGCATGAACAAGATACTGGCAGATGTAGTCTTTCCAACTGGCTGCTGTTGTTTTAATTAGTGTGTGCTGGTCCTAAGAAAATTTAGTTTGAAATGAGTCTTCCCTTTCTGACCATTTCTTCCCAGCTCATGACACATGTTAATCTATTTGGGCTTTCAAGCCAAGGTAGTCACCCTTCGCATCAAAATATCTGCACCTTATCAAGATCAAAGCTGTCCAAACTTGACTTTATATCTACACAGATGGCAGTAAACATGACACCAGAATATTACTTTGGCTTCGCTTGACAGAACTGAAAATTGTCCATGCAGAACTATTCAGAATTTGCAGAAAATGTTATTCTTAAGTTTACTGTTTATGAATATAGCAAAGAGCTTAGAATTAATAGCCTTCTATGTCAGTTTAAAGAAAAATGTGCGTTTTGCTTCATTTCAGTGTCTCACACAGAGAAACTGCTGAGCGGGAGTTGATCACTATACAGGAGAAGGAAGGAAGGGAACGCTTGCGGGTTTTTCAGCCAATTTTGAGCATTTTTGAAATAATGTATTCATAGCTAGTATATGCCATAAATAATATGCACAATCATTAAAACAGGAGTTTTTTGAGTAGAGGCTTGGCCTTGTAAATGGCAACTTTCTAAATAAAATAAAAATTCAAAAAGGCCAGTATGCTCTTGAAATCTTTATTTCAGAGCATATGACTTGAAGCATGATGTGCAGAAAACAATGTTTCCTTTATGTAGCTCAACATTTGCATAGGAGCTTGCTGGTTTGTAAATTCCCAGCAGCATAAATATTGATATACCATGCTTAGCTTCCCACATACCTTCAGTTTGGTTTTGTCTAAATTATGGAAAGGAAGGTACAACTGAGTGCACTGTTTAAAGGGATGTTTCTTTCTAACCTCTGCTTTCTGAAATCATTGTTATGCAGGTTCTTCCTCCTCACCCCCCTCCCATCTCTGTGCAAGCATGCACACACACATATGCACATTCTATCTATCTGTGTAACAGTTTCTAAACGTTCAGCATCCTGTTTTATAACTGTGTAAGATGTACTGTAAAGATCGACAATAGAAAGATTGTTGGAGGATTTTGTAGGGAGAGTACTTACATGTTTTTGTTGGGTATTATGCATAGTAGCGAAACCATTTACATGGGCTTAATACAAGACAACCCCTAAATAAAGCACTTTAGCCTGATGGAAGGAAAAAGCCCTCCTAAATCAGAACTACCAAAACCAGTCTGTAAAAGAAAGAACATAAAATGCTTCAAATGATGAAACAGTTACATCAGCTGGTTAACTGTAGTTGAGAAATAAGTACATTCCAAATGCTGGGATATCTACTTGGTGCTTTATGTTCAGAGAAGAAATATTGCTTTTATTGCACTGTTTCTAATGAAAAGACTATATCTACATATTTCTTTTCAAGAGTACTGGCAAAAGACATTGAAAGATGAAGTGTCAAATTATTTTTTCCCCCTCATAACACTGCATACCCATGAGAAGTGATTTTGTTGTTGTTGTTGTTGTTTTAGGGTAAATAGAATGAATTATATCACAGCCGTGCTATGTGGCAGATGGGTAATAAAGTCTTCAGCAGAACAAACCTGCCCTGTTCAGTGTGCCGAGTGCTCCTAAACAAATAATCAGTCAGATGCGTACAGGGTTGGCCAACATGAATTGGGAATTACAGTTTGCAACACAAAAACACCTACTTTTTATCAAGAGAGAAAGTAAATTGGGCGACTGTAGAGTTTCCATTTGGCATATACAGGTGACTTATTTGGCTGTCTTCGACTAAAATCAAAACCACCTTGTCTTTTAACAGAAATCTGCAGTCTGTACTACCAAAAGAATCAATATGTACTAAAACAAAAAAATGCAGCCTTATCACTTATTAAAAAAATCCTAAATATTTATAACAGACCAGTTTTAATGAAAATATCAACTGTTACAATTCAGTATCTACTACTGAAGTTTCTATTTTTTTAAAGACATTTTTAAAAAATCAGACATTTTGTTTCCCCTCACAAGTTGTAGAAGGATCTTTTTGATTTTACAAAAAAATAAAATATTGGTCTGTGCTCATTCGATCTTTATTTTCCTTCTTATCATATAAGCAACCACTATCTGCTCAATTTGGCTTCTGTGTTGATAGCAAGCACTCCTAAAAAATAGCTTGCATTAAAGCTCCACCCTGAACATTGTGAAAACAATGTCATTACTCAGTGTGTGAGATCAAAAGCAGATGATCAATACCAAAAGGATGAAGTGAGAAGAAAATAGTGACAAGCACTAATTTACAAATGTACTAATGTAAAACAAATACCTGGAGTAACAGAGAACTTTCTCTAATTTCATTTATTTAAAAGGTCTCTAGATTGTTGCCTATAATAGTGGAAGCTACAAAAAGACAAATAGATGTACGACTGCCAAACTGATGATTTTCACATACTTCTGGCTTCAAGACATGAGCAGTACTAAACCAGACATTTTTTTTTGTTTGTTTGCTCTTCCTAGCAAATATTTTAAGACATATTAGGAAGAGCAACATTTGGAAGGCAAAGAACTGTTGCTAACAAGTGATAATATTCCTAAAAACAAAGGCATATGAAGTAAAAATCAAATAGGATATAACCCTTATGCAAATTAAGCAGAAATTCTGTAAGGATATGTAGCCAAAAGGAAGAATATCCAACAAAATATAGGTTGTCATACAAATAATCTTCCCAGAAGAGATAGCTGCATACTGGGGACAGAAAACAGATGATAAAGGTGCAGTCATCCACTGTGATTGGGAATTCAAGTACTAAACACTGTATAATAAAATTTTGTTAAGTATTCGAATTGCAAAGAAATTCAGCCTTCCTTTGTCATTTTTCTGTGGTGGTGAGACAGTATATTCTCTCACAAGATGTGTGTGTGGTAGAACAACTTTCTTCCTTTTTTGATGGGAGAAGCAAAATGAAACTGCTGCTTGAAATGAATTTCGAGGTATTCATGTGTCATGTTAAAATAATTTTACAGCTTAGAACTAAAGTTGAATTATTTCTGAAGATACCTAAAAATCCATTGTGAGATCTAAAGAGGAGATTTTTGATATATTTCCATTGAGTTATATTTTCCTCCTAGCCTGGTGCAAAAATCCAAATTGTGACTTACCTAGCTAATCACTCCATATGATAGTCAAAGAAATATGTGTGGATTTGTTAAGAAATTCATTCCAGGACAGGGAAAGTGGCATTCCAGAGCCCAATAAGCGGAAAACTGTTGCTCATTTTAGAGAAAAGTTATGAGATTATGACCATATTCTCCATGGTATGTTTCTCCAGTGCTTTGGTTTTTCACATTTTTAAATCTAGAAAATATGTTTACCAAAGGACAAAATAATAGAAAATAAGATTATCAGTTAGGGTGAGAATGTACGCTGTTTCTTCGCATCTGCTCTTTTTTACTCTTACCTTCTTTTGATAAACAGTAGAGGAGGGCTGCCTGGCTGAAGACCTGGCATTCCAGCTCTCAAGCTAAACAACCTCTAATAGCTCTGCCTCTCAAAGTCAAAATATTGATTGGGGAAACTCTGAATAAACCACTTCAGAACAGGACTGAGCAGAGAGCATCTGTGATTGAAAACAAGTACCCTTATTAGTTCTTTCATGGGAACTAACCCACAGGAGATTTCATTGCTCAGCTATCAAATCAGCATTACTATCCACATTCCAACCCCCCCTGCCAGTTTGGAGTTTGGATTATATCCTGCAGATATAGATTCGGAGACTAAGAAGTTTTAACTAGAAATCATTGAAATATTTTGTTATTTACAAGCATTCCAACATGAAAGCGTGGTAGCAACTGAGGTATTAATCTGCTGATTTCGAGGATGCTTACCTCATGTATCAGATACTGACACTAAAATAACTGTCACAACATAGAAATAGATGAATTTTTTTCCTCTGGGACACATCATCTCAGTTCTCTACCATACAGCTTCTCTTCCATGGCCAGGCAAATGTCCTTACATGGTGGACATGCTGTATCTTTCCTTACCTTCCTGTCTGAGTTCCTCAAACACATGCTGAAATAGAGGTACGAACAACAGCAAAACCAACCAGTTCTATGGGTTTGGGAATAGGTGTAAGTAAAATGGTGGAGGTCTTGGGTAGAAACCAGAGTACTTGGGGTACTACTCAGTACCTAAATGGCTTTAACTTTCAGACAATGAGAGCTACTTGTTCTAGTTTCTTCAGCTCATGATTTCTCTCATTGACCTGCTCAGCAAGAGGCATGCTCAGATTCAAATAGCTGTATCTGGCTCCATAAAGGGAGAAAAAGACAATAATCCTTTTCACGTCACATTATTCTTAGCACAATAAGAAACCTTATGCAGTCAAAAAGGTGCTAACGCAGTAGCTCTGTCTCTAAAAGCTGCTGCTGTCTACGATGCTTAGGAACAGTGATTCTATTTGGAGTGAGCTACTCACTGTTAAATGGATGTTTTGAAACTTCACATGAACTGCTGCATCTGCTATTTTAATATGAAGAGAAATTTTAGAAGTTATTTCATTAATCAGAAATAGGGTTCCAAAAATGCAAAATGCAAAATTATTACTTCATAAAGGAGACCCACTTACTTACTTGTAAGAAATACTGATCAGGTGGTGATACTCAGCAAGCAGTTATGTTGCCAAGAGATGCTGGGGCATGCTTATTCAATGGGTGTAAGCACAGCCTGAGTCCTGAGAATTTTCTCAGTATCATGGAATGGATGAAATCTAAACACCTCAGGATTTGGGATCCAGTTTAGAAAAGCATAGAAGCACTAACAGATGTTTTCTTGCTCTTTCAGTTTTCTGTAGTATCCCTTCATTCTTATGTTTGAAGCCCATTCTCTCCTAACGTGCTTCATAAGATGAAAGAGTTAGTTTTTAACGTTTTGTTGAGTTAGTTCTAGAAGTTTTGCCATTTAAAGCTGTTTTACCTTCTCTTTTTTTACTGATAACTTTTCTTTTTTTACTGATACTGATTACTTCTCTGCCATCAGAACTTCTAAGGTCCAAAATATTCACCGATTATAAACAAACTTTGCTTGTATTCATATGCAGCCTGGTTTTTAGTTGGTTTTTTTTTTTTTTTTCCAGAAAAGCAGTAAAAATTTTTATGTGTATAACTGCTTGTGCCTAAGATTTTTATGGAACAGATATCATAACTGAAGCAAATCTGAGAGGAAATTATTCTATTTATCAGGTATCCTGTTTACAGATAGGGCAATAAGGAACTGAAAGCATGCCACAAAGAGCAGCAAAGCTGACATTTCTGTCTTGACAAAGCACACAGCAGCCGTTTACAAATTTGAACAAATTGTCTGTAGGAAACTTTACAATGTCTTAGGACATTTTGTGAGGTACAGCATGCACAAAATTGAGAAGTCCTTGGTTAGGAGTTTCGTAACAGAAGCAGGCTAATATGTCTTGTTGCTTTATCACTTGACAAAGCTGCAATTTTGCTTCAAGCAGTGATAGTTCAAGAATCAGAAACAAATTTGAAGCACAGGAGAAGTCAGCGTTCTGAGCGCCAAATGTGTTTGTTTAATAAAGCCTTCGTACAGTTCCACGTTACTTTGTTACTCTTCTTACAAATTATTTGTCTTAGATTCGTGTGTTCTCAGATATTAGAGGCTTTTTCCCATCATGTAATTAGTGTTTTAAAAATAAAGCCAGGGCTTTTTTTATGGTTTAGGAAGTGAGAGAAATACAAGCCATGTTTTTCTAATTATGAGGCTGCTGTAAAAATGTTCTATAAAGCAGATGTACTTTGCAAATTAGAAGCTGGATTCAGCCCTTAGACTGCTTTAAGGTGGTTTCCATTTCATCCTGTAGCGCAAATTGTGGCAATTGAAATCAGGTCTGATTTGAATGCAACCCTAAGGCATTCCTACCTGTTTGTAAGACTTTCTCTTGTGTGTGAAACTTGTATATCACTGACCTGTTACTTTCTAGTCTCTCTTGACTGAGATAGTTCATCTTTGTGATAATGGCTTCCAGGTTTTTGAAATACTAACTACTGTTTCACTTCAGTTACTATATCATGATTTTTATTAATTAAATTGATACTTGCAGTTTCCAACTTGCATTGCAATATTCCCATAGATTGGTACCGGCTGTTTTTTTAGTTAGGTGATGAAACAGCGTAACACAAAGTGTTTCCAGTGCCTTCCCATGTTCCAGAACAATTTTGATAAACACATAAAACCTTCTGCTCTGTGACTTTATCCACTGAAACGCAGGGACAAAAAGTGATTAAAAATTGAAATGCTGAGGAGTCTGGGTGATTTAGAGAATAAGAGCTGTTTTTTTATATCCAAATGTCCTTTTGGTATTCAACCTCAGGTCTTAAAAGAAACTACTTTCCTGATTTCTTCCAATTATGCTTAGCACTCAGTGACTCATATTACTAGAGCAGGACACCCACTTTGAGGCCCTCAGGGTCTAACTGGTATGTTCTCTTCCGTGAAGTCAGAGAGCAAGATTAGGTAGTATGCTCATGATGGCATGTTCTGCCAATGTGAAACAGGTAGCTACTGAAAATCTTTCCTAGCCCTTTTCACATGGGCTCCTCTGAAACATTTTTCAGATCACATTTTGAGCTGATTTTCAATGCTTGTGAAAGATTGTGAAATATTTTGGGTGGCAGTAGAAGAACATAGACTATGACAGTGAGAGTTTCTCTTCATATTGAGTATGCTCTGGGGACACTACAGGAAGGATGTACATGAAGTTTGGGGTTTGGACCATTCAAACTCTGGCTACTTTTCTGAAATATCAAGGATAACAAGTTTGTGGAATTCTCGTAGTGGTTCTGGGAGGCTTCACTGAGGCAGGCAATCCCCTTCGTGTAGCCTGAGAGTTGTTCAAGTATCAATTACTTTTGTTCATAGTATTCCCTCCACAAGTTCCCATGAGTTAAAGGGTTCTAAATTTCATCAGCCCTTGAGGTTGTTTAGACCTTTGGGTTTGTTCAGTAAGCCACAAAATGTCCTTAATATTGATAACTTAAATTTTCACAGTATTTTTCTTCCTAGGGGTTTCAGACACATCTAGTCGATTTCTGTTGGCAAATTTCTGTAGTCTAGTATGCAGTTTTCTTTTTCTCTAAACTGTGTGTCCCTTTAGGGGTTAAAGCAGTACATTCTTTAGTATACCATGAGAATTATACATCTACCAATACATTGATTTCACTACAGCTATTAATCCAAAAAATAATTCACTATTCTGGTCAATTTTAATTTTATGTAAATACATTGTCTGTTTCCACAAGAAGGAAACAGCTTCTTAAAACCTTTCATGCAGTAAGCAGCTACCTTCTCACCCAAAATGAACATAATTATCTTATTTTTACACATGGAAAAAATACGGAATATGGATAAGGATAGGCAGATCCAAAGCCCTATGAGACTACAAGAAATATTTCCCTGACTTCACTACGAGTTGAGTGAGGCCCTCAGCAGCTTTCTCAAGATGTCAAAGAACATATGTAGTAAAACAAATCATGACAAATCATAGTGAACAGAGATGTGCTTACAAGGGGACTGAACTTAGAAGAGATAAAACTGCTTAATAGCTCTTCCAAACTGGCTCTTCATGTGAAAAATCTTATTTTGCAGTTAAAGTGTATTGTGTGGTTTAAATACATCCTCTTCCAAAGTATGTTGACCAGAAACATACATAATATACTAGTTATTACTATAGAATAGCTATATAGAATAACTGGCTCCTTGGAGAATGTCAGCATGACGTCATCAAGTATTCTTCATATATGAAGATGACACTGAACTTTTATTCCCCATGAATAAACTGAAAATGTTCTACTCACTTTTTGAAAGACTAAATCGTTAGTTTGAGATTACCAGAATTTACTATTAACTTACAAATGGAGACGTATCTTTTTCCTGTGTAACTTATTATAAATTTTGCTATTTGTATTGTGTTGTACACGTTGCACTTGTATTTGCTACCAATGTCTGTACTTGTAATGACCATCCATCATTCTGCCACTCTATTTCCATGATAACAAGAAAAAAATGTCCAGGTAATTCTGCTAATTTCAGCGACAATTGAGTAAAAGTAACTATTTCACCTGCTGCTTCATATGGAATTTTCACAAGGTGTGTATTTGGCATGGTTAAAATATGCATTTGACTAATAGGTGTGTATGTGAGTTCTCAGTGAACATAGAAAGAAGCTGTTTAAAAATGCTCTGTAATCACAAGGTCCAAATTGGGTAGAACCTGTGTGAGAAATGTATAGCAAATAAAAAACAGAGTTATCATCATCATATCAGGAGTAGTCAGCATGGATTCACCAAGGGGAAATCATGCCTGACCAATCTGATAGCTTTCTACGATGGTGTGACTGGCTAGGTAGATGAAGGGAGAGCCGTGCATGTTGT
>Ga0065711_1043961_pt1 | contig 14406 bp, 6 predicted proteins | sample Hoacrofraction12_FD_59098 | JGI IMG/M metagenome (GOLD analysis project Ga0065711, IMG submission 59098) | Hoatzin crop microbial communities from Cojedes, Venezuela - Epithelial fraction 12 v2 (version 2) | ecosystem: Host-associated > Birds > Digestive system > Esophagus > Crop | place...
TTTTTTTTTTTTTTTTTTTTTTTAAGAGTAAAATCCACAAAGTTTACTGAACTTATTTCTTCCTAAGCCATTCCCTTCATTTCAGGAGTGTCACCAGCTTCTAGTGAATCTGGACCTTGTTTCCCTCCTGGTCTTCAATTGCATGTCGAGAATTTATCATACTCTTTAGTCTGCATTGCCAGGGTTAGGGATGCCTGAAGAACCTGAGATAGCATATTTTCACCTTTGAATCTTACTCTGGCTGAAGCTGACGGGCACAATGTCCACAGAAATAATAATGGAAAAAGGCGGAGAAGCTGTGAGATTCTGTAGTTCCTTAAAATGTAAAATGTATTACTTGCATGGTTACTTGAACTGAAATTGTCTGTCCGCGCAATAATGTCTCTTTATTTGGTAAGACCCACACATTCTATCTGTCTTGGTAAACATAAGGCTAATTGTGTATCTGTCTATTTAATATATTCAGTATTTTATCTTTAAATTTTATTTTCCTAGCAGTGGGTCAAATAGGAAAGCAGAGCCTGGAGGACAAATGTCTTGCCTAAAGCAGAACAGGGAATTACACTAGGACTTCCTATATGGTAGGTTAATTCTTTAAGTGGTACTGCCTTTCAGCATAAAAGCCTTGTTGGGAAGTAAGATAACATTATTATAGCCTAAAATCTTTGTCATATCTGTTACTTCATCAAACAAGTAAGATTAAGAGATTTTTCAGCTTTGATGGCCTTTGTTGTCGTTTACACGTTTGAACTGAAGACATTAGGTGGCTGACAAATTCTACGCTCACTAGATGTTTAAGACAAAAAGCATTTTCTGGAATGAGAAGCAACCCAAATGCCTACTGGTGTAGGAAATCACTAAATACGTAGAAGTTTTAGTTTTTCTCAGCAAAGCAGTTAAAAATCCTTGCCTTAATTAAAAGTATTAAACCCTCAATGTTATTTGACTTTGAAAGCAGCTCAAGGTAAGAAAGTACACCCTTAGCTCTGGTTGCTGTCATTGCAGATGTAGGAAGAGAATACAGCAGAATGCTTTTAAATTCCTCTGCTTCTATTCAGTGTAGATTTTCATCTGTGATTTGTGAGTGATCATCTCCATAAAGGACAACTTCAATTGCCAAATTTTATATAGACTGTATTTTGTGGTCTTGTGAAAAACAGCATAAAAGTAATGTATGCTTTCAGCTTTTAACCACTAGATGGTAGCTAACTACTACCTGTAATTACCCCTAGTAAAAGAAAACTTGTTGCCGAAGCTGTGCTGTATAGCACTATCAAAAAAATCTTTTGATGCTCTGAAATGAACTTTCATAATTCATAAACTAATATGGCAACTTAATATTTTAATCTAAAAAGTTTTTCTCTAATGTAATTGATTGTGCACTTCATGGTTTTCCTGACCTGCATAGTGGTGATTTACCCCAAATCTTTTTAATGTTTCGTAGGGTGCTGAACATAGTCAAGGCTATCCAGAGATGCATGACAGACTGAAATTATTCTGAGTATACGGAGTTATAATAAAAGATTGCATATCTTCCTTAATGTATATATTACGTTATTAAAAACAATGCAACTTCGCCATGGAACTTGCACTCCTGAAGCACGAGGAGGAAATTTATTCTTCGAATCGTGGATCTGATTGTGGATCACCAATAAAATAAAGGGTAAAAAAGCAGGTTTTTTAAAGTATTTGATTAAAAACTGCAAGAAAACTTTCTCTTGCAAGCAATAGAAATGTTTTAGTAAGTGTTAAATCTAGTACGGTGATAAAACAAGGAGTCCTTGTTAAGTTACTGATTACATGACCCTGCCTCTGCAAGAACTGTTCCATTCAAAAATCTTCAAAGTTAACCTCCATTATTTGGCCCATTTATGTAGCCATGATACACTATTCAAACTAATGCTCTTGTGGATGTAAAGCAAGTTCCTAAAGTGGTATTTTTATAGCAGTTTCAGCAGTTATCAGCTATACCATAGTTAAGGTTGAGCATTATTTATTTTTGTGGCTTGTGAGGCAAAGAAGTGGTACAGGTGATAAGTCCTGCATATGGTTGCTGACCAAAAGGCTTGTTCTTAGCTTTCTGGGTTGTTGGTTGTATTAATGGTGTGCTAAGTTGGCTTTGCTGGAAGTCTGGCTTTTGACCTGAGGACAATAGTGATGTGACAATAGCAGTTAAGTACTGTCTCAGCCACTTCATTATTTTCAGTTTTCCTTTTTAACGCACAATGAGGTGGAAGATCACAGGAAGTTGGTTTCTGTAAACATCAAAAATCTTGCTGTGGCTCTTAACAAAGATCAGCATATTATCTATACAATGAGATAGAAAGGGCCCTCAGCTTGTTGCTCTGAGATGTGCTGGCTACACTGGAGCTCAGCTGAAGTGTCATGGGGTAATAGGGGCCAGCAGGAAAACACCAGTGAAATACCTCAAAGGAGGTAAGAGGTGTTCCTCTAAGAAGGTGACACAGCCAGCAGACCAGCTGAAGCACCTCTACACAAATGCATGCAGCATTGGCAACAAGCAGGGGGAACTGGAAGACACCATGCTGCTAGAAAGCTATGAACTAGTTGTCACTGAAACTTGGTAGGATGAATCCCATGACTGGAGAGCAGCTATTGATGTCTACAGGCTGTTCAGCAGGGACAGGCGAGGAAGAAGGGTTGGAGGCGTTGTCCTCTACATCAAGACATGGCTAGAGTGTGAGGAGCTGTCTCTGAAGAATAACCATAAGCAGGTCAAAAGCTTATAGGTAAGAATCAGAGACTGAGGTACCAAAGGTGTTTACTACAGGTTGCTGGATCAAGGGGAGCCTATTAACAAAGTCATCTTCCTCCTGCTACAGGAGGTTTTGCACTCTCAGGCTCTTGTACTACTGGGGTACTTCAATCATCCCGACATCTACTGGAAAAGCAGCACGGTGAGCTGTAGGCAATCCAGGAGACTCCTGGAGTGTATGGAGGATAACTTCTTAAGCCAAGTAATAGACAGCCCTACCACAGGGGGTGTGATACTGAACCTGATGGTCACCAATGCAAGTGAGAGCTCATCAGTGACATCGAGATTGGAGGCAGCCTGGGCTGCAATGATCATGCACTGGCGAAGTTTGCAGTCCTGAGGTATATGGGTCAGGCAAAGAGTAAAGACTGGGACCAGTACTGTTTGATATTTTCAGCAATGAGATAGAGGGGTTGAGTGCACCCTCAGCAAGTCTGCAGATGATACCAAGCTGAGTGGTGAGGTCGATGTGCCTAAGGGATGGAATGCCATCCAGAGGGACCTGGAGAAGTGGGCCCATGTGAACCTCATGAGGGAATGACAGACCAGTCAGCTGTGCCTCAGTCCCTGGTAAGGTTGTGGGACAAACTGTTCTGGAAGCCATTTTATAGCATGTGACAGACCAAGAAGGTGATTGCAAACAGCCAGCATAGATTTACCAGTGTCGAATCCTGTGTTACCAACCCGTTTGCCTTCTATGCTGAGATGGCTGGCTATGTAGACAAGGGGAAAATGATGGTGGTGTTCTTTATCTTGACTTTAGCAAGGTATTTGACAAGGTGTCTCATAGTCAGACTGGTGATATATAGACTGAATAGTTATCTGATAATTTGGGTGGAAAATTGGCTGGATAAGCAGGTTTCAAGTGGCACCAAGCCTAGCTAGTGGCCAGTTGCTAGTGATGTCCCTCAGGGACTGATACTGAGGCTAATACCGTTTAGTGTCTTTAAAAATTACTTGAATGATGGGATAGAGTGCACTCTCTGCAAGGCTGTTGACAATAAACTGGGGGAGAGGCCGATATGTGGAGGGCAGGGCTGCTATTCAAACAAACCTGGACAGGCTTGAGAAATGGACTGAGAGGAACCTCAAGAAATTCCATGAAAGCAAATGCTAAGTTCTACAGTTAGGAAGGAATAGCCTTGTATGACAGTACAGGCCAGTGGCCAACTTGCTAGATAGCAGGTTTACAGCAGAGGGACTGAAGGGTTCTGTTCCATACCCCAGTTGAACATAAGCCAGTAGTGCACAGCACAGCAAAGAATGCTGACCATAAGCAGGGCTGAAATAGCCATCAGGTTGACAGCACAAGCTCATCAGTGGGTCACCAAGATGGTCAGGAGGCCAGAGTGCATGATGTATGAGAAGATATTAGAGAACTGGGTTTGGCCATCGCTAGGAAGAAAAGGCGTAAGGGGACATACTACTGAAGCCTATTAGATGGTTATCTAATAGGAGAGTGGAAAGAGCCAAACTTTTCATCAAGGTATATAGTAAGAAGAACCAACATACACAAGCTCAAATATAGGAGATTCCAGTTAGATGGGAACAATCTTTATGTTGGGTGGTCAAACACTTTTATAGTGCCCAGGAGTTTGTGGAATCTCCATCCTTTGAGATATTCAAAACTCAGCTGCACACACCTCTGAGCAGCCCCCTCTAACTGGACTTGCTTTGAGCAGAAGACTGGCCTAGATGACTTCCAGAGATCTCTTTAAACCTATACGATTTTGTGGTTCTGTAAGTTAGTTGCTATGACCTTACATCATTTTATGAAGAAGTTCCATGATTCTTAGGGGATTATGCGAGAGATTTATTTAAGCTTTTTTTTTCCTTGGTTTTTAAAAAGAACTTTTATTGATGCACGGCAAAGTTATAAACCTGTTGGGCTGATTTTACATTTGAAATCACATACATCCTGCAAAGAAGTAAATAATTTCTTAGTGTTCTGAATATATCCATGAATTAATTCAATGTGTAATAGTTAATACCATCTTTAAAAAAGAAGGTTGTAAAGGTTTCAGACAAAGCTACGGATGTTTACTTTTACACTAAATGCAAATTTTTGTAGTCTTTCTCTCTCAAACACGTATACAGAATCAGATTTGACTATAGTGGGTGCGGAAGATTGTGTGGAAAAATCAGATAATGTAGGGAAAATTGTTTGTACCCATGTGATTTTTATCAACACTGAGGTTGTCAAGTGATTTTATACATGATTCACATTGATATGAGTGGAAGCAGAAATATTTAGGGGCATTCAGAGCCAGAAACAGCTGTAAAAATTTTCTTTTTTCTTGTTTCTAACACTGGATCATTAGTTTGTTTTTCTTGACATTTTCAAGAGGACATCAGATTAGATTCTGTCACTGAAGTGGAAAAAATTAAGGCTATTTTAAAAAGGAAAAAAAATTAACATTCCTTGCTGAAGAAAAATTGCTGTATTAAGCCATCATTGTACAACTGAAAAATAACTGAGACTGAATATGCTTATCTAAAAAATACAAATAGAAAACTTAGTAATTTACTAGTCTGTAGGTAAAAGCTATTTGAAAGCTGCTTGACTTGCTATATATTTAAACAATCATCTGTGACAAGGAAATAAAGATGTCTGTTGACATGAGGATTACTTAAGAAGGTTAAACACAAATCGGATAAGCAGTTATAAAATTGACTTTTGCAGGTGGTTATGTTGCACTTGAGCATGATGAATTGTATCGAGCTGTGTTTGTATATAAACAATATCACCTTAACAACACTGTGGTTGGTAGCAGTAATTTTCAACTCCAAGTCTATAGGCAGTAAATTCTGGTGGTTAGAGACCTCTAGTTTCTGAAGTAGTCCAATCTAGTTTTCAAGTAATTTAAATGCACAATAGAATTGAATTTTAAATACAGAGCTAAGGCTAATAGTTGCTGGCGTTTTAGGTCTTTACTGTATTTTCTAGAGTTTTTTGGTGTTCTCATGGATAAGAAATGAAACAAATAGGAACAAAAGGTTAGGGGGAGAGTGCAAAATGATGAATCAAGAAGCTTGCTCCATGGTTTAAGGCTTATTGCTGCCACACAGTACTTGATGCTTACATCAAATAGTACAATGTTTAGAGCTGGAAGAAAGCAACTTTGGAAACAGAGCATTGGCAGAGTTATAAAGGTAAGGAAAACTGAACTTTGGACTAGGTCGAGACTAGTGACTGTATAGTTTGAATAAGGGAGTGAACTGAAGGGGGGGAGGGTGTAGAAAATGTGTTTGAAAATGACAAGTGGATGATGTTGGTTTCACAAAACATTCTTATTATATAAATATGAATAAACTTTGCCATTTAAAGCAAGACAGTATTTGTGATAGGTATTTGTCATAAGGTAGGTTTTTTTTTTTGTGTAATTGGTCTTATAAGTTAATTGGTAGGGCCTCAATCAAGGCTTAGTGGCACTATTTGTTTTGAAATGTAAATTTACACTGCAAGATACTTATGCATTTCACTACTGGTACTTGTATCTTGTCCAGATTGTTGCAGTGGTCTGGTAATGGTATAATTTCACAAATGTTATACCAGTACAATAAAGAGCCTGATGCTAGATCCGGCAGTGAAACAGGAGTGGGCTCTGCCACCAAGGAAAATTGAAGTTTAACTTCACTCTTCCCATAGTTGTAAAATGGGAATAGAATTTTGAAGACACTATGTAGCATTGAGAAACAATACCAAAATATGAAAGTCATGAAGACTCTTAGACTAACTTTAAAAACTTGTTATTTCAACAAACTGTTCCTGAGTTAATACAATGTTATAACAAATGTGGGAAAGCTCTGATTGATGTTTGAGATTTAAGAGTCAGCTAAGGGGACTGTCCTAATTCTGTAGGGTTGTGGTTGTTTTTTTTTTTTTGGAGAGGAGTGAATAAAAAGGTGTATGTCTGAAAACTGAGTGCTTGGAAAGTGTAAAATGGTTTGCAGCTTAGTTTTACAGGAGAAAGCCATGAGCAATGCTTATGCAATATAAAACATCTTAGCAAGTTAAATGAGAGACAGAGGAATGCCATGCCGGTTACACAAGTTTTGGATAAGATGGTAAATTAACAATAGAACACTCCTACTTTTTAACTCTTTCACTATTGAACTTCCCAGTAAGGTTCAAATGTATTGCTCATTCATAAGACTTTGATCTGAGCATGTCTAATTTCAGTAATGCACAGTATTCTGGCAACCAGATGCATCATTTGCTGGATTAACGGTGTTCAGGAACAAGTTTTAACTTGTGCAGTTATGACTTGCATACTAAATAACATTCATGCTAATTGTAAATAGAGTGTCTGCAGACACATCAGAAACTCCACTCTGTAATGGAGAAGTTGGCAATAGTCAATATTTGGTTTCTGGGGTGGTCGTTTCAAAGTAAGGATCCCTGGCGTCTCTGACTTCTGATCTTTTAGTACCTTCTGCTTAAATATATATATTTATATACTCTTGTGCTAGTTAGAAACTTTTTTTTATTTTAACTTAATTCCTGTTTGTTGCTTCAGATTGATGGCGTGATGGTTATGGGTTTAGGCATATGTTAAAATGGATTTAGGAATCTCTTCTTTAGTGTACTTCAGGAGAAGATGTCTACTGAAATTAGTTTCCTGCGCCAAACTTTTGGTATTTAGCTATTATGAATTTTCAGGTTTTATGTAAAGTTAAACAAGATACTTGCTATAACTAGACTAATCATCAAAGAAGGACTTTTTGGTTAATTAGCTTGGCTTTGAACTTGCGTCTGTTGTGGGACTGTGTCATGCGGCCTTTCTTACCTTCGTAACTAAGAGGAGGGAAAAGAAATCCAAAACTAAACGTGGCTGTGCTGCTGTTCTTTAAATGAAGAACCAAGGTAAAGCTGTACCATATAAAAACTTAGAAAATACTTCCAGGTATCTAAGTGAGAAAGCATTTATCTCTTGTAAATATGTTCCATCTGGATTCTCCTACATCATAGGAAAGTATAAGGAGGCTTTGTATGACCTTGATCAGAATTGCTGCTGACGCTTTTCAGGGTTTGCATGTAAGTGTTACTGCACATACCAGCGATTCCTCTCTTACCTACATAAATTACAGCTTATGTGTTTTAGCAGTCCTTCCATCTTCAAATCTTACTCTTTCAGTGTTCTATTAAATGATGCTTATTTGAATTACATAAACCTTCTTGGTTTTTGGTGGGGTTTTTTTGTACAGATTCTGTTTAGGTATCTGTATTTCTGTAGTGAACCCTGAAGGATGTAAAAATATACAAAAACTCCTAGGCCATATCACGGTGCTGGTTTGAAGCAAGATGTGGGGATAGTTAAAGTTAGCTTCTTGAAGTTCAAAGACTGAATTTTGGAACAGGTTTGTGAATCCCTTCACTGAAGTTCTGGTTGATACAAAAGAACTGAGGGCCTGAAATGCATCCCTATGCGAAAATTGGGAAGGAAACAAATCTGGAGTAGAAATGTACTTCTTCCTCCATGAGCTTTTTTCTCATTTCTGTCTGGCCGTTGCATATGGGGGGGGGGAAGGGAAGAAGAAGAGGTATAAAGCTCAGCATTTTCTTGCAATTCATTCTCTGAGATTCCTAATCCTAAGTAAAGGACATCTTAAAAAATTACTCTTTAAGTAGTATGCAAATAGAAACTGATATTTTGACTCGTTTCCAGTCTAGATTCTGATTGTTTTTAAATTAATGACTTACATTGAATGAAAGCACTGAAGCTAGGTTTCTTCTGCTTTTTTGGGGATGACCTAATCCTAAAAGTCAGGTAGAAGTGTCTTCTGACGACTGCAACAACTGAGAAGTGAGAGTTTGTGATTGGGTAACACTTCATTTGTGGAGGAGACGTTCTTAGAAATGGGAGGCCATCAAGATATGGAAGCAGGACAGGCAGGGTGTGTTCTTGAATGGCACTGTAGCGACTATCAGGAAAAACATGCACGCATCTTGCATGAAGTAGAGAGATATCCACCTGCACAATGCAAATACCTTCTAATGAAGTGACATGCGATGAATGCAAGTGAATGTCTTAATCTTCATAAAACTATAGCTTTACTATCTAGTTAATATTTCCCTGTTTTCTCTAGGTACAGTTCATTACAAGAATTCAGGTTAACTAGAGTTTTATAGTTTTGTGACATATTAATGAATGCTCTTGCTACTGGACTTAGACATCAAATATTGCCTAATGCTATGTGAACAACTATACATGATAGCTAGCTTATTTGTTATACGGCTTGAGAGGCTGCAATTAAAGGATTGGAATGCATTAAAAGAACTGCAACTAACATCAGGGTGTGACTGCCCAGTTTGAGAAGGTGCTCATGATTTCAGTCTACATAAACAGCAACTTGTAGAATAAATGCAGGCTATGAACATATCGAGAGTCATCTGTATGGGTGGAGTTGGGAACTGATAACCAAGGTAAGATGAATACCTTGTGTAACATTATATCTGGAGTTCTACGCTGGAAACACAGCAGAGTACAAAAATATTCTCTGTGTAGTTTAAGTAAAACAAAAAGAGCTTTTTGCTGGATTAAATAGAAGCTAAATAATTGGCAGAGTATTGACTGTATTTTTCTAAGTTAAAGATGCATTATCAGTTGTGCTCAAATTACTGAAACAACTATTTTTGGGATTCTAGTGTTATCATCTAGTGTGAAGCTGGTTCAGCCCAAAATAGTTCCATTTTGTATGCCTAACCAGGGGGAAAACTTCTACTCTGATCTGAGAACATGTAGGAAAGGCCAATCCTTTGATGAGATTTCACTTTTGGGAAAGTGGAGACCATGTTAGAGAATGGCAGAGGTAAAACAGCCTGAAGTACATGTACAAATTAATCTGCTACTGAATTCTTCAGGTACATCTGTGTAAAGAACAAGATTGGTATGTTTGTCTTCTACATGGAAAAGCATTTCCAGTGAATTCAGCATTTATGAAGGCATGATAGTAATTATGAGTTTACCAAATATTTGAAAACTCCTTCTGGAAGCACGAAAGATATTTACATAAGCATACAAAGTATATTATGCAAGTCCTATTGGCTCTGCAGAAGCCTGTGGATAAATCGCTTGTGCATACTTTACAGAGTTACTACATTTTTCATAATCACTGGGGAAATAAAGATTGAATTTACCACCAATGAAACATAATTCTAAATTTCTTTTGAAAATGAAATTACATTAAATTTGGTAATACACAAGCACAATAATACCAGTAACTATTCCAGAAGGCTATTTTATCTGTAATGTAATGAGGTGTATTACATATGAGAATTGAATTTAATTAGGAGAGTAGGCATACTGCTTGAAGAATGGTACAATATCTATAGTTAAGCACATTTGTAAACACTTGTGTACCTTGAGGCTTGTGGCTTGTTTTACTTCTCATTATATTAAACAGATAAAGTATGAAACCCTAGCTTCCACCAGCAGCATCTGTCTTTATTAGAGAATGCTTACATCTTCCACAAATAACAAAGATGGGTCAGAATCCTGTCTTGACTTGATGGTTGTATGTGACTAGACTGAAAAACTGTGACTGAGGACTTAGGGTGTTGAAGATAACCTGCAGAATGATGGAGCTCTACGTACAAAAACCATTTTTTTTCTACAGAGCCTTTCAGCAAATAAATAATATTCTACAAAAGACTGATGACAGAAGTTTTATGCTAAACCTGAAAACAGAACACAGGAAAACAGCTGTAAAATCATGACAGGGGTCGTTTCTAAAAATTTCATTTGAGTGTTTTCAAAACATAGATTATAAGTATGGAAGAATGTAATAGCCTTTACTGTTCCAAACAAATTTTAGAATTTTCTTTATTTTTGTCTTCAAAATAAAATGTGAATTATTTATTGTCTGCTTGGTGTTTTATAACAGCAAAAGCTCAAGGAAGAGAGGGAGTCTAAACGTGCTCGGCTGGATGGCAGGCATGTTTACTTACTGGATACCGTTGCCTCTTGTGTGAATCTGGGCAGAGCAGAAGTGGAAGATGCTATTCTTGACGGTAACCAGGTAATCTGATGAATTTGATAGTGACGATCGTAAGGTGCTTTAGAAATTGTTTTCTCCTGTATTCTCTTTCCATCTGTGTACCTTCAATTTATACATTCCCATTACAGTGCTAATATTGTTGAGAAACTGAAGAAAGTCCAGTGGAAGACTACGAAGATAGTGAGGGACATAGGACATGCAAAGTATGAGAAGCGGGAGAATAAGAAATTGAGGGGCAGCCAAACAGTAGCCTGCAGTTGCTTGAAAGAGTAGTTACAAAGATGACAGAGCTGAACTCTTCTCAGCTGTTGCAGATGATACGACAGAGTAGCAAATCGGACATCAAGGGACCCTTTTCTGCCAGGAGGGTAATGTAGCGTGGGAATTGGTTACTCAAGTGAGTTGTGGAATTTCTGTCCTTGAGGTTTTTGAGGCTCAGCCTAGGCAAAGCTCCAGATGACCTGAGCTGTTGTTGATGATACAGGAAGCTGACATCAAGATCTCCCAGATGTCCCTTCCAACATTTCTGTGATTCCATGTCATATAGGAAAAAAAGCTGTGGAGAATACTGTCACGCAAGTTAAAAAGCAGAACTTGTTTCAGCCTTTGTGCATTCTGTCTCTAAATGGGTTTCCTGGTAAGCTGTATTGCTTGAGAATAATTGTCAGATGAAGAAAATATTGGCAGCTGTTACACTTGGAAGGAGAAAAGTCTCATACTTGTTTTGACCTCATCTTGAAGGGCTCAGCCAAGATTTTCTGGAACAGCAGTTTATGTGATCTTGGTGTAACTGAGGCCCATTATTAATGGAAGAGAGATAAATGTGGCTTTCTTCCTACTGTGGTGAAGTCTCAGCCTTTTTCCTGCACTAAGCAGTAGAAATGGTACCAGCAAATGTTTCCGAAGAAGAACGTATAGAAGTAGAAGCCTTTTCTGCTGGAATATTGCTATATAGTTAGGGACTATACAAAACAATGACTCATAGATCTAGAAAAATGATTGATTAGGCCAGACTTTCAAGCCCTGAAATGCTGATCAGCATACTAGCATATGGCAATTAACTTTTTTCATAGGTCTGTATGGCCTATACATGAGATTCCTGGACTGCATTACCAATAAATGGTTTAAGGACGCTTGATGGCAGCCTTAAATTGATGGAGAACAGTGAAGTTGTCCTGATGCTTAAAATACAGATAAATAAAGGCTTCCTCGCTTAAAATACAGATAAATAAAGGCTTCCTCTGTTGCTATGATATGGAATAATTGCAGCTGTGTGTTTTCTGCTTTCAGTTAGTTAGCTGAATGGCAATAAGAATAACATGGGTGAGGGACTTCAAGGAGGTGCTCCTGCACTTCAGTAAATTAAGAAATGCCCTGTGCTCTCAGTTTGAGAGACGATATGCAGCATCTACAGTAAGTGGTTTCAGCAAACTGAAGCATGGCCTGGCTATATTCAATTGTGTTCAGAATGTAAAAATTAAAATTATTCAATTAAGTAGGTGTGTGCTGCTAAAGGACAAGGCAATTCAATCATTTTTCAGGGGGTAGTAATGGGGCCTGGTATAACTTTATTACTGAACAATGATAAAGTGATGAGTATTTGCGAGCCCTGTATGTAAAAAATCTGAGCAAGTTAAACTTTTCATAGTGGGTGATGCTTATGCATAATGATCTCAACATGATTTCAAACAGATAGAGCGCATTGACAAATTCCTGGCCTCTGGAGGTCTGCGTCATCTGATGTTCTACTATCAAGATGTGGAGGCAACAGATACAGGTAAAGCAACTTAGGTTTTCCTGCAGCATGTTATAGTTGTGCTGAGCAAGCTGTGCAGGGAAAAAGCAAATAGTAAAGCTCTTATAAACTGGGGCTTAAGGCAAGTCAAGTTTGGTCATGCTGGGACATCGATCCTTGCTCATGAAATGAGGATCGATGGAAGTACTGAAGCTTATTAGTGCACTTCTGCATATTGCTAGCAAGCAGCAGCAAGGTGCTCCCTGTGGGGCTAGGAAAGGGTTTTTGACAGTTAAAAGATGACTTTCACACAAGGTGAGCAGTGACAGGTGCTCTGTGCCCTCCCCTGCACTCATGCAACCAGTCTGCCCTGGAAGCCCTCCACATTTCTCTGCACATGACCACCCATCCAGGTGGTCCTGTTACAAGACAAATGGCCCCAGGAGGCCTGCATTGTGGGTAGCAGGGCTGTTATCCCAGAAGTCCCTTCTGCTCATATTCCCTTCCCTTGTGCTCCCATGTTACCACACTTCTGGGGGAAGTCTCCTCCTCCACTTAACCTAGAGGCAGCTCAGGACCCCTCTGACAAAGAACCTTCTCCCTTTGCCCATGGCTTCTGTCCCGGAGCCTCCAGTGCTGCTGCCATTGGCACTAGCCAGGTGCTGTGACCTCTGAGACCCTGTGACTGGCTGGTGGGAGTTCATCCCACTTGTTTACCCAGTATGTACAAGCAGGGCCTGTAAATATATCTATGTATATCTCTATAAATGTATGTGTTTATAAGTATATAAACATATACCCATATGAGTGTACAAATATGTATTTAGGTATTTTCAGTATATATGTATGTATATACCTAAAAGGTATGAAAAGACCCTTTAATATGATTGTTGTGGTTTAGCCTGGCTGGACGCCAGATGCCCACCAAAGCCACTGTGTCACTCCTCCTTAGCTGGACAGGGAAGAGAAAATACAACAAAAGGCTCATGAGTCGAGACAAGGACCGGAGAGATCACTCATCAATTACCCTCACAGGCAAAACAGATTGAACTTGGGGAAATTAGCTTAACTTATCACCAATCAAATCCGAGCAGGATAATGAGAAATAAAACCAAATGTTCAAACACTTTCCCCCCACCCCTCCCTTCTTCCTGGGCTCAACTTTACTCTGATTTTTCTCTACCTCCTCTCTCTGAGCGGCACAGGGGACAGGGAATGTGGGCTGTGATCAGTTCCTCACACGTTGTCACTGCTGCTCCTTCTTCCTCACACTCTTCCCTTGCTCCAGTGTGGGGTTCCTCCCATGGGAGACAGTTCTTCATGAACTGCTCCAGCCTGGGTCCTTCCCATGGGGTGCAGTCCTTCAGGAACAGGCTGCTCCAGCGTGAGTCCCCCACAGGGTCACAAGCACTGCCAGCAAACCTGCTTGGTGTGGGGCTCCTCTCTCCACAGGTCCGCAGGTCCTGGCAAGAGCCTGCTCCAGCACAAGCTCCTCATGGGGTCACAGCCTCCTTCAGGCATCCACCTGCTCTGGTGTGGGGGCCCTTCCACGGGCTGCAGGTGGATATCTGCTCCGCTGTGGACCTCCATGGGCTGCAAGGGGACAGCCTGCCTTACCGTGGTCTTCTCCATGGGCTGCAGGGGAACCTCTGCTCTGGCACCTGGCACACCTCCTCGCCCTCCTTCTTCACTGACCTTGGTATCTGCAGGTTCTCACTCCCCTCTCCCGCTGGAAAATGCCCATACGCATTTTTTTTTCCTTCTTAAATATGTTGTGACAGAGGCCCTGGCCAGTGGTGGGTCCATCTTGGAGCTAGCTGGCACTGGCTTTATCAGACACAAGGGAAGGTTCTGCAGCTTCTCATAGAAGCCACTCCTGTACCCCCTCGCCCCC
>Ga0065711_1043962_pt1 | contig 14406 bp, 8 predicted proteins | sample Hoacrofraction12_FD_59098 | JGI IMG/M metagenome (GOLD analysis project Ga0065711, IMG submission 59098) | Hoatzin crop microbial communities from Cojedes, Venezuela - Epithelial fraction 12 v2 (version 2) | ecosystem: Host-associated > Birds > Digestive system > Esophagus > Crop | place...
CTCTGAGGGTGACGGAGCACTGGAACAGGCTGCCCAGGGAGGTTGTGGAGTCTCCTTCTCTGGAGATATTCAAGACCCGTCTGGACAAGGTCCTCTACAGCCTACTGTAGGTGACCCTGCTTGGGCAGGAGGGTTGGACTAGATGACCCACAGAGGTCCCTTCCAACCCCTACCATTCTGTGATTCTGTGATTCTGTAAAGTAAAGACTTCGAGCTCTGTCCAGGGTTTCTTGGATTCTCATTTCACATCCAACCACTCCCAGGAAAACTAATCCACAAACCCCCTCTTCTGAGGTTCCTAACTCTCTTCACAGAGGATTTAAGAAGTCTGGATCATCTGGGTTACCCTGGTGAGATTAGGCAACAGAAGTTTTAATTATTACATTGCCTACTGCCTGTGATTTTGCTCTTGCTTTCAAAATTATACAGACAATCTCACTGTCAGAAACATTTCCCTGAAATTTATTTTAAGTTTCCCTTTTTTAAGTTTGACCCACTATTTCTTGGAAAATTCTCTGGTAACATATGAAGTAATTTCTTTCACGCCTAAGGGGAATGCAAACATCTTTCAAACATTTGCAGATGGTTTCATGTCCCCTAGTCATCCCTCTGCATGCTACATATTATATCCTTTTAATCCTTCTGCACAGGTTGTACTATAAAGCTGAAAGCTCACAAGAGCACTAGGGAATGTCTCTATCTCTGTCTCTCTTGGTCTCTCTTTTTTTTTCCTTTTTCTTTCTTTTTTTCTCCACAACTTCATCTGGCTTCATTGAAAGTGGCATATATGCATCCACAGTCAGAGTCTATCCCTGCAAATATGAAGAAAGCTCTGGGCCAAATGATGTTTTTAGTCACACCAGTGGGACCCTGTTGACTTCAGTTTTACCTTCAGGAGGTAGCCTTTGTGTGTGCTGGATGAAAAGACACAGCTCAGACAGTTCTTAGAAATACTCTGCTATGTTCAGGGCAAAGTGCCATGAAAGCCAAATCCCAAACAATCCCTTAAATTGTCCATCTGGAACAGGTGTTTACAGTCATATAAACAAAATAAAATTGCTTTTTGCAGACCTTAGAGTCAGCCCTCTACTAAAATGTCTGGCATGTACTTGAACACCAAGCAAACAAGCAAACAAATACCTGACATCCAACCAGAAAAAATGGGGAGGGAGGAGGTGGGGGAGGGAGGGGAGGAGGAGTGCTGAGAGATGAACTAAAAAGCTCTTCAAAGAAGAAAAGAGGGGAAAAAATTCTTGATCGAGATAATGAGAAAATTCCTGTTAATAACAACGTAATTTCCAACTTCCCCACAACTTCTGATCTCATGACAAGATTTACAATTGGTAAACTGAATGTTAAGTCATCCCAAACACGAAATCTTGGCCTTTTAAGACACAGAAGTGGGATGTCCCGATTTTGGACAGTTAAAAATTTGTTGTGGGGGCAAAGGAGGTTAAAGTAAAAGGAGTGACATCAGAAGAAAACCTATTTGTTCACAGTTACCTGTCCTGGCATCCTATATTCTTTAGAAAGACACAGCTCTTACTGCCTTCAAGGGATCAAGCTGCCAGTCTCCTTTTCTTCTGAGCTCTTTAAGATAGGTTAAAGACTCTTTTCTTTACCCTTCCTCTTGCCAATTGTTAAAACACTACATGCTACATGATGGCATAACACTAGCAAGAGAAGAAATAACATTATATTCCATATATGGCAGGCTGTAACACCCTGTAACAAAGGAATAACAGATTTGGATGCCCAGAGGTCTGAATTTTCATGACTTGTCCACGGTTACAGCTTCAGTCAGGGATTAACTCTAGGTTTCCAAGGGATTCCTGAAGGGAGAACTGGAAACGGGTAAGGAAAAGGAAAGGAGAGACAAATAATGGTGTTATAGGATGAAGACAAAGAGAAGACAGCTTCCTGAAGGAGTGTGGGCACAGTCTTCATTACCTAGAGATAATGAAAGACTAGAGCTGGTAGACTCAGGATTCAGTACATCTTAGTGCCTTATTTATGTTTTGGGGAATACAGTTTTCTTGATTTCTGTTTTACAAGTTTACACCTATAGACATAAAAGGATTTAAGTAGGGTTGTTTTTTTTAAGCTTCAAAGAAGGATTCACCAAATTGAAAAGGCTGAGGACCGGTAGTCTAGGAACATGTCTACAGATAGCACTGCTTTTACAGGCTCACCTCAGCTAGCTTTAAACTAGTTAATCCTGGTTGGGGTAATGCAGTTCTGATAACAGATGATTGTAGGCAGGATCATGCTGAAGTATTTACCCAGATGTCAGTCAAGCTTTGCAGCCTGAGTTGAGATTGGTGCTGCCTGACTGCATTGGGGGTAGTACTTAGCTTAGCTAGTTTAGAGCTATTATGGTTTAGATCTATCTATATGAGCTTGTAATGTAGGTGTAACCACAGTAATCAAACTGTTCAAATGTCTGTAACCACTAGGATGTATTTCTGCATTTCTCCCTTTTAGCTTTTATACGTGTGGTGGGTTGACCTTGGGTGGATGCCAGGTGCCCACCAAAGCTGCTCTATCACTCTCCTCCTCTTCCGGACAGGAGAGAGAAAATATAACTAAAGGCTCATGGGTCAAGATAAGGACAGGGAGAGATCACTCACCAATTACTGTCACAAACAAAACAGACTCCACTTGGGGAAGTGAATTTAATTTATTACCAATCAAATCAGAGCAGGATAATGAGACAAAACCAAATCTTAAAACACCTTCCCCCCACCCTTCCCTTCTTCCTGGGCTCAACTTCACTCACGTTTCTCTACCTCCTACTCCCAAGTGGCACAGGAGGACGGGGAATGGGGGCTGCGGTCAGTTCATCACACATCTCTGCCGCTCCTTCCTCCTCGGGGAGAGGACTCCTCACACTCTGCAACTGCTCCAGCATGAACTGCTCCAGTATGACTCCTTCCCATGGGCTGCAGTTCTCCACAAGCCACTCTAGCATGGGTCCCTTCCACGGGGTGCAGTTCTTCAGGAACAGGCTGCTCCAGCGTGGGCCTCCATGGGCTGCAGGGGCACAGCCTGCCTCACCATGGTCTGCTCCACGGGCTGCAGGGAAAAAATCTCTGCTCTGACATCTCTAGCACCTCCTCCCCCTCCTTCTGCACTGACCTTGGTGTCTGCAGAGTTGTTTCTCTCAGTCTCACTCCTCTCTCCTGCTGCAGGACTTCTTTCCCTACTTAAATATGCTATCACAGATGCATTACCACCATTTCTGGTGGGTTTGGCCTTGGCCAGTGGTGGGTCCATCTTGGAGCTGGCTGGCGTTGGCTCTGTTGGACATGCGGGAAGCTTCTGGCAGCTTCTCATAGAAACCACTCTTGTAGCTCCCCTGCTACCAAAACCTTGCCACACAAACCCAACAGAGTATGTTTTCCTGTAATGTTGCACTTTAAAGTAGGTCTACTTTGGCAACATTTAAGACAACATCTAGCTGAATTGAAAATATTTATCTCACTAATTCATACCATAGCTTATGCAGGGACTTCTTTTTTATACCACCTTGACAAGTGTAGGAATGGAATCAATCTTTTCACTGTGGTCTACTACTCCCATAACATGCTAAAATGTCGTGCGGATTTTTCATGATTTTCCCTGTTACCTGCATTAAATTATACATTAAAATTACTTCCACATAGTCCCTTAGCAATATTTTCAATATTTTTCTCTCAGCTGAAATGAGACTTAAAGGGTTTGTCCCCTGAATCTTCCCTTGGTTCTTGTCTCTTGGAATAGCTTTAGTACCCTTTAAGTCCTTGGGTATGACTACACTCCTTAGTGGCCTGTCAAAAACCTTCGATGAAGGCTTTCCTATTTCCTTTGCTACTTCCTTCAGGATTCTGGGATACAATTCATCTGAGCCTGGTGCTTTTTCAAATGTAACAGTCCTAATTGCCTTATTATCTTCTCCAGTGCAATAGCAAAGCCTTTTAACATTTTACTTTCCCCTCCAGGAGAATGTCTCTCAGTCCCGGAGATGTTACCTTCCATTTTTTTTTTTCCTTTTTCTTTTTCTTTTTTTTCACCCCAATGAATAATGAGGTGAGGAATTCATTTAGGCCTGCAGCAGAATCAACCTCATATGTCACTAACTTTCCACTTCTGTTCTTCAATGCCTCTACTGTCTCATTGCCTCTTGTTGAATTGTGAATATATATTTAGAATCACAGAAGAGTAGATGTAAGGAATGGAAAATAGCTATTAGGTCATCCAGTTCATTGCCCTGCAGCTGGAGGATTGTTCTATGCAGTATATTTCTTCCTTCTTTGTTCAATCAGTTTTTTAACATCCCAAATGTTTCCTTTGGAGTCACTTTAATGTCTCTCACAAGCAGGAAATTTTCCCTAACGGTTAGCTCAGTTTTCTCTTTCTTAATGTTAAGAATCTTGTCTAAATTACATGGTCTTGTATTACTTCCATTTTCTTTCTCTGTTCATCTTTTGTTTCACTTTTTTCAGCTTTTCAGATAGATATAGATGACCCTCCTCTTTCGGGGAGCCATTTTGACTTTCTTTTTACACTAACTTTCTGGAGCCTTAATTTCTCATAGACTTCTAATGATATAAAAATTATAATAATTTAAGAGATCTTAGAACAGGTGGAAGTTGACTCTTGAATGGTATGCCATTTCCAGCCCATGTGAAGGGATCACAAATGCATTTGGAACACTGTTGGTGTTCTCTGTTTCTTATGGTCAGCATGTACCTCAGTGAACATGGTCTCTTACGGAAAGTGCTTTACGTCCACTTCTTTTTCCAAAGACTTGAACTCGAAGGTTACATGCATGCCAGTTAGCACAGATTTTTTATTTATCTGTTCCAGCAGCGTGGCTCCTGGTGTCCAGTCAATGGGCAGATACTTGTTGCAGTGTAATACAGAGCTCACCCACGACCCTTTCTGTGAAAGGACTGAACACAAACTGTCTATACCAGATAATCACAGCTGGACTTGTGCATATATTATGGCACCTTTTTTAACAATAGGGTGACTGGCTCAGTCTTCCCAGTATCTAAACCTGACAGACACAGGCTTCTTTCTCAGAGTCCACCAAGTACAATACCTGACATAAACAGCCATAGTTTGCTACCTGCATACCAGCTCTTTACTGGCTCCACAGAGAACCAGATGAATAATGGACTGTCTGAAACACCTTTTTGAAGTTATATGCTGCAAGTGGTCCCGAAATCTATTGTAGGAATTGAACTGTACCCTCAAATCCCTTTGGCCTGTCTTTGTCTAGCTCAGACTCAAGTATTAGAAGTGACCACAATATTCTAGATTCCCAGTTATTAGAGTCATATTTGCAACTTACTGTAGGCCATGAGATTTTTGGTGGTTATAGGTTGTTTATCTTTACTTTCTTTGCTATTTCATATCATTTATTACTCTACTGAACCTTATTCCTTTCTACATTTCATAACTTTTTCAAGATTTTCTCCATTTATCTTTTGTTCTTTGATATTTTCAGGTGTTCATAATGGTTCAGCAAGGTTTTAATTTTCCTCATCAAGCTGTGAACCTCTTCCTTCTTCTTTCTAGACAGCTTAATATGGTTTGACATTTCCCCATATTTCCAACATTCAGTAGCTGCTTCTATATGTAATCACTGTGATTGGAAATGACTGCATATGATTATTGTTAGACATAATATTGTGATTGTACTGCTGCTGGGCATTGTTTTGAAAGAATGGGAACCCAAAAGAAAACATTGTCTGCTCACAAATATTTTATTCCTAAAACCAAGGCCAAATCATGAGCCAAGTAAGCTAACCACTGTGCAACAGTGCAAAAAGACGGAGCTGTTAAAAAACAGGCAGCCAGCATTATAAATATTTTAGAAAGTATTACACAGTCAACCTAGTATACTTTCAAAGTAGGAGAGTATGAAAAGCACATATTTTGCATTCTACCTTTTATATTTTTCACTATTCCCATCCCAACACTTTATTGTTCTCTTCAGGACATGTCCCAGCCCGCACTGTGTGTAAGCAAATGCATTATATGCATAGTCATAGTATTTGCGTTGCCTCTTACAGGAAAACAGTGTTACCTGCATCACGCATTCTGGTGTGCACCGCTATACTTTCTTCATGTGGTAGGAGAGAAATTTGTATAAGGTGTTATCCAGCATCAAACATGCTTATAATTTCCAAAATTATTTGCATATTTCCTATAGTCAGACCTAGCAGAAAAGATTTTTTTCTGAATACACTGTGGGAAAATATTGTCTTGCTATGACAAGAATTTTTACAACTGAACTGTATACTTAGTGAAGAAATAACTAATTTGTTTTAAACCTGAAGCCTTGGAGTCTCATTTAGCATTCCCTGGCTCATGTCATGAACATATAGTAATGTATTGTTTCTTGCTCACCTTTTCCGTGTTATTCACATAATTTTACACTTCTGCAATGTGTCTTCACAACCGTGTGCTAACGTTTCTGCATGAAAAGCATTTCTTATAAAATCAAGGGTCTTTCAGGCAGCGAAGGGTTTAAGCACAACTAGAACAGAGGTATGTACTGCGCTGTCAGACTTCTTAACTGCGTGAAAGCTGAGCTGAGCTGGGGTAGGCTTTTACACTACCTAGGCAGTGGTGTTTGAGTGGAGATGGTGCTGTGAAGTCAGGGATTACAGTTACTTTGTGCCAATCGAATAGCACAAAAAAGCTGTTAACCTACTTCTGACCAGAATCAGAGACAGTTTGCAAAAGCTGCAAAAGTCGGGTCACTCCTAGGATCCATGAGTTTAATTTACACTTGCAGGATATGTGAGGGAATTGATAAGAACATGCAGATACAGATGATTGGTGCTGAGATCAAGAGGAAAATGTATTATCCATAAAAGCCATCAACAGGGATTTGAGGACAGAGGGATGGTGCCTGGTGTATGGGGAGCACAAGAGTAAAAGATGACATGTGGTTTGTCAAGAGGACAAGCAGGAAGAGTCAGCAAAAGGGGTTTCCCAGCTATAAGAAGCCTTTTGCTTAACAGAGGCCCCTGATTCATCATGATTTCAGAAGAATCTACCCAAGAAGAAAAGGCACTTCATCAAGAAAAGTGATGAGATGAACTCAGGCTACTCTTTTGGAAATTTAATATCCGTTTTATTTGGTGTTTTCCGTTAAGAATGGAGATAAGCACACACAGCTGCAGATCAAAAAAAGGCTTGAAGCTAGACGTGCTTACTCTGTGCTGTGCCAGACTATTTACTGAAGAAGCTGCCAGCGCTGTGAGTAAATACATCCACTTTGCACATACTAGTCAATTTAGGATTAAACCCGTTTAACATCTTCTGCAACAGGGACTCAATGCACCTGCACAACATTTGGTTTTATCAGAATAGTTTGCCCATTTAAGCTAAGGAAGATGGAGAAACTCTGAGTCCTTGTGTTCAGACTCATTGCTTTTTATTATGGATATGCTGTCAATTAGCCTTGCCCTCGTCAGCATCAAAATTAACTGTGTAGTGCTAAAATGATGGAGTTGAAAAAATAATTAACATTTACCTGCTATTTTAACAGGTAAATTTGAGCAGGTATTTTAGCTATTTTAGTAAGTGAAGCCAAAGGCAAAAAAATTGTTATCACAAATCTTTCAGTGTAACTTGGCAAAGATATAACCACATTTGTTTTTAGAAAGCACTTCCTTTATAAAAAAAAAAAAACACAAACAAAACCAAAACAAAAAAGCCCCCCAAAACAAACAGAAGAAAGATAACACACATTTAGCTTTTTAGCTTAAAATTCCAGACAGAAAATCCAAAGCAATTCAAATTTAATCTCAGAGCACACTTCTGCCAAGTTCAAATCCTTTCCTCTGCTCTACACTTGGCAATTTCTGTTCTAAATTTCTTTAAAATAAGTGTTCTCTCACCACAGTCTTGCCACAATGGCAGCTGTTTAGCAAATAAACTCAGAACTAAAAATGTTGTCATTGTGAAATAAGATATATTTAATTAAATAAAATAGAGAAGGGAAGTGCTATTACAGGAACATAAAACTGTAAGGCACAAGATAAAACTAAATTACTACAGGGCTGCTCAATTCAATCTAATCCTTGAAGATAAAGATGGAGCCAGAAAATTGCATGTATTGTGGAATCAACATAAGCCCTAAGCAAATATTAACTAGGGATGTATAAACTGATTTATTCTAAATAAAAGTGTGAATGCTAGAATTAGTTAAGGAAATGCAAACCGAGACACAATAAGGTGTAAAATACTCCAGTATTTCTCTAAAATAATTGGAAGTGTACACAAAAAAGCATGCAATACCTGGACATACTTTCAGATTACCTGATTTGACACATTATGGAGGGGAAAATATGGAATAGAGGGGAAAATGGTACATATCTTTTGAATAATTTTTGATAGAACTTAGTTCATAATTTTTCCTCATGTATTAAATAATAAGGTTTGCTTTTTAAAAAAAATTATTTTACTTTGTTAACTGTTTGCTGTTTATTATAGTTCTACTTACTAAGTTGTTAGGAGTTCATAACACTGAAGACAATGTATGAGATGTTTCCCAGTATCAAAGGACTCAGATTTTTCTATGATAATGATTTTCTATGATTTTTCTTTCTATCTAAAGCACTTACTTCTACATCTTTCCTAAGGTGTCTGCAGAACATGGAAGAACAGGAAAGAGATAAGGGACATTTCTGTCCATGAACAAAATGGTTGCATAGTGCAAACATTTATATGTGCCTACTTTACTCATCTTAGTTTTTCCCTTTTGGGGACATAAAGTTGGTGTGAAATCCCTGAATCTTGACCCATCTCAGTCACCGAATGCTGTCAGTGGACTTTGTATTACATGCACCATACTGACCCACAAGACAGATTAATGCCTTTGAGAATGACCTTACTGTATCTACAGTAAGTGAGAATTTTATGTAGCTTTCAGCGGATTTTTCCTACCGTTATTTGTTTATTTTTATACACAATTTTGTTTTTGTGGAAGGGTAAAAAAGACAAATTAGGAGCTTTAATAGTGTTTACCCTGCAGACTTCCTTTGCTTCCTAACTGGAACCAATAACAAAACCAGCCTTTCACTATTTGTCCTCCAAAGCTCCTTCCCTCCTTGTTGAATTCCACTGTCCTGGACCCTCAGTCGTGTACAGTACTGATCTTTTAGCTTGTATACAGGCTCTGAAATGCACTGGAGGATTTTTTTTTTTCCGCTTTGACTGTGAAAGTTTGCAGTGGGCAGTGGGCTTGCTACTTGTGTGCATGTCTGAGAGCTGACACGAGCCAGTTTGGAGCCCTCAGCTTGCTTTGGTTAAGGATATCAAGACGTGTTCTGGATGGGAAGAAAACAGAGGTTTTCCACAGAGTCCCAGATTTCAGCGGAAGGAGGTATTATGGGGTGGTAGCATCTCTGTGGATGTGAGGGAAAACAGTGAGCTGCTACCCCAAGGGGCCTGAACATGAACGGTGCGTTACTTGTATTATCAGACTGGTGAAACACAGGGCACTTCCAGAGGATGCAGATGTACTCAGTAGTGACTAGTATGTCTATCTGATAAAATTTCTGTAGCATTACTGTAGCAGATTCCAGAGATTTTTTCTGACAGCTGGCACTTCCCATTCCAATTGAATCTTCTTCCCTAACTGGTTCTATATGTCAGACTTAACTAAACACATCATCGCTGATTCCCTTTACCCAAGCAGTCAAAGTTGCCATGTCCTTACTCCTTGCCAGCTGGTCTTTCTACATCCCATAGCCTCCCATGCTAGTTTTGAGCCTTGGATTCCTGCTTTACTTAAAGGCACTTCTAACTTGACAAGGCTAGTAGTGTTTCTTGGCACTCCTGTGCATCCCGGTCCCTAGGGAAGAAAATCCACTCTTGCTTTCCCACTTCTGTATCTACATTATGTTTTTAATAGGAAGGAAATATCAGTCCAGAGGGAAAATGTAGCATATTCAAGCCAGATACCTGATGGTCACAACCAAGATTGTGACTACCACGTGCACAGAAGCAAGTACATGCCCCAGGTTAGTGTACCTGGCTGACTGTTCTGGAACTTTGCTTAGGAAGTCTTGTTCTCTTTCTGTTTTGCATTTATTCTTTTTCTTATTCCCTTTGTGCAGCTTTCAACATTGTTTCCTAGGCAAGGACTCTTTTCTTAGGAGTCTTAGTTTCAACTTCTCTGCTTCTCACACAAGCTCTTAATCCAAAGGGCTCTAATTCCTCTAGTCAAGTTGTTCCCAAGCCCACTTTTCCTTCACCAAATTCTATCCTGTCTCTTTTCGCCACTGATGTTCAATGCTGGTCTCCTTACATGGTCACTCTTGGCTAGTGGTTGTCTTCAGTCCACCTCATTTCAGTTTCCTTGCATGGCTAGTCCATCCTGTTCCCAAATCCCAGTCACATCACTCTGTCCTGCTACCCTACATCTTCTCCTCCTGGGTTTGAACACAGATCCCTGAGCGCTCATAGAGCGCTTGCTTGGGTGAAGCTGAAAGGGGACCAAGGCAGTCATGTTTTGCTGTGCTTGGTTCCAACTTTCAACCATAGTCAGCTTTAGGCAGACTTCAGAGAGAAAAACTTCATGATTTGCTGGAGACTTGAGCCTATTTAGCCGTTTCATAATATCAAGATGTCTACAGTGTGGAAAACTGGAAAAGGGCAAAAGTGGTCACCAAAGAGGGAATACAGCCTGTTGCTGTTATAATTGCAGAAGTCCTTTGTGAGGATATGAAAACTGAGTTATTTATTTTAAAAATTTATCTCTTTAGTTTTGACATCTATCTTGGGCAACTGCAGACAGATTTTTCACAGAAATGGCAAGAAACACATCAGATATGACAGACAGTCCTGCCCCATTTCAGTTTTTTTCTCTACCCCAAATGATGATTAGCATTTCAAAAAAGGGTTGTCCTGAGTGTTTGTGTGTGGAGAAAAAGTATAAGTAGGTTTCCTAGTCTCGTTCTCACTATTGATTTAAATTTGACTCAAAATGAATATGCACCTAGAATAGCATAGGTGATGTCAACATGACAGCTGGTGTTTATAGTTATACCACACCAAAACCTGAGAATTTTAATGTGGTATTTTGGGCAGTTTTACTTTTAATGCTGGTGTGGATTTTATGTTTTCCTATTTTTCTAATTTTATTTATGACTTAGGTGAATTCCACCTTCCATGTAGAACACATGTTGTCGTTCTTTGCTTAGGATGTCCTGAGTATCATCCATAAGGTTATTCTGAAAGTTCTCACTGCAGCAAAAAAACGGATGAAGCTCTTCAACCTTTCCTCTAGAAACTTGGATTCACCCTGGACTTGGATTCGCCTGTATATGATTTGCTGCTCCTGGGCAAAAGAAGAAAAGAAAAAAAAAATAAGGAATGCTGGATGTAAAATAAGAACACTAGATGAATGGATTCTGAGCTCTTGTCTGATAACATTTTAATTTCTTTTGACTGCTGCTTTGTGAAGCTGATATCCACATATGGTAAGTCATTAATGTTTTCTGGGTTCTCGAGTTCACTCATACTGACACATCTTTCTTTTCCTTCCCTCTTTCTGTCTTCCCGTCTGACTGTCTGCAGATAACTTGTACTTTCAAGATTCGTTACAAGGCTCCTAAATCTTTTTCCCAGTCAGTTCACAGCATGTTTTTTTCGTTCAGCTTTGCTCTGGAAAAGAGCCCTTTTCCATTATGACGCTTACAATGAAGCTAAGGAAAAACAATCTAACAGAAGTTAGAACTAGTAGTTAATTTCTAGTTCAATTTTTAAACAAAACCAAAACAACTGAAGAACAACAAACACCTAGGAAACTTCAGAATCAGGGGACAAAATGAATGCTTCTATTGTTTCATTCATCTAGGAGGTTATTATACCTGCAGCTTTGATGTTACATGAAGATTACCTGGGTTGTTTTCTCCCAATTACTGAGAGCAAAGTTGAAGGACTTCAATGATACATTAAGTCTACCAACTTTGATGTTATGCTGAACATCCCTGACTCAAATCTGAGTTGTCAGAATTGGCTTAGAATAACTGGATACATATCAAAATACTCAGAATATAACCAGTGCAACATCAAAGCATATATTTTGATGCTGTTTTCAACACCAAATAAAACAACAGTTAGAAGTGTTGACTGAGGAGTTACCACTAGATTTTGTGACTGACTTGCTTCTGTCTCAGTTATTAAGATAGATTGGTACCACCATCATCTCTTTCAAAATACAATGAAATAACAGGAAAACTGTGAAGGCTGGATACACGAAGGAACTTAGGTATTGTGACACAGAATTCTAAATTATCTAAAATTTAGATTTCCAGTTGTGGGAATGGAAATTACAATGCTTAGCTGAGTTCATGGAGTCAATGGAGAAGCAGGGCATCTAAATTTGCACTCACAGAAACCAGCACAGAACAGGGTGGAATTTACATTCTTGATTTTTTCCTCCATTTACAAGGATATGAAAAATGGATCCAGAAACTGGAAAGATTTCCAGCACCTGTGTGTTTGAAAGACATTGAGACTCTTGAGACTCTTGTGCCAGGTAGTGCTTTTTTTTTTCTTTTAAAATGGTGGCAGTGGTATTTCTGCTTCTCGTCCTTTCCATGTTAGGTACTGTGTCCATTCTGAGAAATAGAGACTTACACTGTAGGTTCTCCCTGGGCTTGTGGTGAATTCTGTAAGGTTGTATGGTGTTTCTGTTAAATTGTCATATGCTGTGGAGTATTTAATACATTGTGATTTGCCTTCTGATTGCCATTAACTTTAGAATCCACAACTATGACTGAGTAAAAAAGAAATCACTCCTTGCATTTCTTTATCTGAACAATCTGTTACGCCAGAACAAATGTTCTAACTTTCATACACACATTCTTCTTGATTGCAGTATTCTGTGTGATTTTTTTTTTCTTTTTGTCTTTAGATATTTACGGTGAATTGATTCAATCTATCTTGCATGAAGTAATGTAAATCTTAAAAAATCATTAGAAAATTCAGACTTGAACTGGCCAGAGCACGGTAAATATTTTCTGAAGTATAGTTTTGAAAAGAACAACAAAATCAGCTTCTTAAGCAAGCTAAGTTTCCCCATTTTACTCAAAAGCTGTAAAATGGTAGAATCAATGAAAAAGATTTGCAAAAATGTAATGCCTTCTGCTCATAAAAGAGCTTGTGTTTTACACCAAAAACTAATTCACTCTTTGGAACTTTGCAACATAAACTTTAAGACATATATGTATGTAAAAGTGGGTTGACTGCAGGTGAGGAGGATTTGCATTGCATAGTGGACTCCCAATTTATGATAGTAAATGGAAGAAAATCACGAGGACCCTAAAATGACATTATAAGATGTATTATGTAGCCATTTTAATTTTCTAAGCACTATTCAAATTCTATCTAATAATCAGAATTTCTCTGAGACCAGGTATTTAGAATTACAAAGACTGGCATATGCGGTTAAGGCAGTTTAAGTATACTGTTTCTGATAGTGGACTACATGAGCTTGTTGAAAGAGATGCAGAAGGAATCTTCTGGTACAAAGTTATCGAAATTTTCTCCCTATGATTTTCATCGTATTTAGCTTGCTCAGTTAGACTTTAGCTATTGCCCTGAAGCATTAAGACTTTGCAAATGAGCAAATGAGCAAATGAGCAAATGGGCAAATGGGCAAATGAGGAACGAGTTGAGAGCTTGTGGGTTAGAATTAAGGGACAGGCTCACATGGGTGACATTACGGTGGATGTGTACTACAGGCCACCTGACCAGGAGGAGGAAATTGATGAGGCCTTCTACAGGCAGCTACAAGCAGCCTCACAATCACAGGCCCTGGTTCTCATGGGAGACTTCAACCACCCTGACATCAGCTGGGAAGACCATACAGCTAGGCAGACGCAATCCAGGAGGTTCCTACAGACCATCGATGATAACTTTCTGATGCAAGTGGTGGAGGAACATTTTATGATTCTGTGATTCAATGTGAGATTGCTTATAATCGACATTTCCAAGTACATGTTGAGAAATGGAGTTTGTAGATTCATATAATTGACCCAAATGTGCTTCACAGGCAATATCTCTTAATACTCTGCATTTTGTGTGGACTTTCTGCTTATCCAAACGAAAGAATGATCATAGAAACACAGAATAATTTGGGTTTGAAGGGACCCTTAAAGGTCATCTAGTCCAACCCTCCCTGCAATGAGCAGGGGCATCTCCAACTATATCAGGTTGTTCAGAGCCCCCTCCAATCTGACCTTGAATGTTTCCAGAGATCACAGAATCACATAATCACAGAATGGTAGGGTTTGGAAGGGACCTCTGTGGGTCATCTAGTCCAACCCTCCTGCCAAAGCAGGGTCACCTACAGCAGGCTGCACAGGACCTTGTCCAGGCGGGTCTTGAATA
>Ga0065711_1043963_pt1 | contig 14406 bp, 12 predicted proteins | sample Hoacrofraction12_FD_59098 | JGI IMG/M metagenome (GOLD analysis project Ga0065711, IMG submission 59098) | Hoatzin crop microbial communities from Cojedes, Venezuela - Epithelial fraction 12 v2 (version 2) | ecosystem: Host-associated > Birds > Digestive system > Esophagus > Crop | place...
CAAAAAAAAAAAAAAAAAAAAAAAAAAAAAAAAAAAAAAAAAAAAAAGAAAAAAGAAGCAAAAAGTAAAAGAGCAAGAAAAAGAGTAAGGAATAAATAAAAAAAAGCAAAAGGAAAAACAGCAGCAAAAACCAAAAAACCTGCTGTCTGCACTTGGGGTGCAGGGGCAGTGCTAGGGCAGGGACTGGGGCTGGATCCTCACCTGGGATGGATGGTGCCAGCCCCACACACCCTCCGTCCCACGGTGAGGATCCGGCCTCACGCCTTCCCTTGAACCAAAGCCGACATCAAAGGGCACGCGATAGGCAATGTGGAACGCACATGGGAGGCTCGCAAGCCTTTTCTGTCAAATACTGTTTCCTGGCATGTTTCTGCCGTACCAGACCTAGTGCCCCCGTGCCCTCGCGGGACCGTGGAGAGGCAGCAGGGACCCATAGACCTCCAGAGAGGGGCTGTGTGTAGACATGGCTGCTTGGAGGGAGCCCAGGGAGCCGCGGGTTTCCTTTCTTCCTCCGGGGGATCCAGTGACTTGTGGCAAGTTAATAGCCATTGTCATCTAGGGGTGTTTTTAATTATCTTTTTGGGCCTCTGCGGATTTAACTCGTCTCCTGCCACTTTGCTGTACGAGCTGGGCACAAGTCCAACACCCACTCTCCAACACAGCCCTTGCAATCGTTATCTCACCTGCTTCACATCTACCCCACCGGCCAGCTCATAGTTCAGCCAGACACAGCAACTGTCTCTGTCTCAAGTCTACGGACTTGATGGGTATCTCTTCACCCCTGTTTAGCGACTGCTTGAGGCTCCCCCCCCCACGATCTGCCAGGGTCTGGAGGCACAGCGGGATCTGAGACTGGGTGTAATGGGAAATGGAGGAGGATTTTGAGGCTCTGGACTATTGGGGAGTGGAGGGGCAATGGGAAATGAAATGAAGATCATTTGGTTCTGCATGAGTATTCAAGAAAACAGTCTTATAAAGATTTTAGATAATGATTTAAACAAAGTTCCAGTTTAGGATGGATTCGGGAACTTGTAGCACATTTTAATGATGATTTGTTTCTGTAGCTTTTTAGATTTCTTTCATTCTTTCACAACACGATATGTTGGCAGGTTATAAAAAAGAGCAATAGCTGTGTGTGCATCAGTTAATATACTGCAGTGTACTGCCATAAGTGCTACATATTTATATGCGTATTCATTTCTCATTACCATAACAAATTTGGAGAAAAACTGAACGATTTTGCAGAGATTCCAAGGCACATTTATAGAAAGCGTCACTGTGATACTTCATACCATCCGCACCAAGAAAGCTCCTGTTACTTAACTGGGACACAAGCCTGGCTCACAAACATACCAACACTGGAGATAGGGCGGAAATCTGGTATTTAAATGCAGACTATCTTTTTCACATCATCATGCTTTACCGAGTAACTCCCCTGGCACCAGGGAAGTCTCTGAGATGTCTGAAGTTCTGCTCCACACATGCACCAAAGCTTTCCAGTCCTGACAGGGCTAAGTGTGTATCTCGCACCTAATCCCACCCGGATTCGCAGACGAAGCATTCCTCCTCCCTGGAGGAGCCGGCTCTGGCAGCACATGTGTAACGCACGCTTACGCAGATGGGGCTCCGCGCAAAACGTGGTGGCACCGGAGCGCGGCGGGGAGATGCCAGCAGTGAGACAGCGCAGGCAGCCCCGTTGTGCAGAGCAGCCTGTGAGCTAGCCAGGTCCTGCTCCTCCATCTGCCTGAGGGAATACACAGCGACCTCTCCCATCGCTATAGCGTGTAGTTTGCAGAATACCAGGCACCCAAAGGACAGGGAGAAGAAACAGTCTTCTTTCCTTTGAAGCCGTGTTAATCTGCGTGGCAAGGTCAAGGATTGGGTCCATTTTCCCTTCTCGCTCGCCTGTGCCAACACAGGAGCAGTTTCTACCCAGCCATCGGTGTACTGTTGCAGAGGGTGGGAAGTAGAAGTTTAACCTCCCTAAGGAACTGAAACGAGGTCTCCAGAGCCTCTGGGAACATCCTATTAACCTCCAGGTTATTCTCCCCCTGCCCCCCAATGCAGGAAAGGACTAAAAGGCATTAAGCTGGGCAGCCAGCTCCCTGGCAGACATGGGCAGTGCTGAGCTGCTTACGGGGAAGTAGCTGGAGATTTTGTTCGCTTGGGACAGTGAAGGGGCTTTGGAAAAAGTCCAAAACAGACTGCTCTGTTGAGGCGGTGTGAAATGGCAATGGACGTTTAGATGCTGGGTGAAGGCAGTGAGTAGCTGCACCTGTGTGGCCGCAAAGCAAGAAACACGCATCCTCCAAGGCACCAGCGCAGGGTGCCGCTTACGTCGGGCACCGCTGGCATGAGCTAACTGCGGCTGGAGTCCCCGGGAGCGGCCACTTGCCGGATGCCTGTCCTTCTCGAGGACAGAACCTGCAGGTTGTGTGCAGCCACCTCCTTCACCACCCACCGATGCTGCTGTCCCTTCAGTGGGGCTCCTCGCCACTCCTTCCAAGCTCGCTTTGCCCTTAGCATCTGAGAAACGGATTCCTGGAAGTTCAGCCTGACCTCACACACAGCCTTTGTGGGGCCAGGTCAAACTCTCTACAGGTGATGGGGCCTTTGCACATGCATCTGTGTTGCTTAACGTAGCAGAACTCCAAGGCCCAAACCCATGCACCTATGAGTTGCTGAGGCTGCTTGAATAAGGAGTAGAGAAAGGGTCCAAAATGCACGACTTTTGAGAGACTGGAACCAAGTCTTCCTTCTGTACCTGTCAGTACAGCGTGTCAAAGAAATTTATTCCAATAAATATTTGAAGAGCCCAGGGATGGTGCTGAAATGGAAGACATAGCTCCTTACGCTGGCCGTCACACCGACGTTTCCTAGAATTCACACAGCTGATCAGTGGGGGGGGTTTTGGGGAGGTGCAGTTTCTGGTAAAGAATGGAAGTGTGGAAGGGTGGTACATGTGCCCAAGGCCTTAATCTCGCCCTACCCCCATAAAATTAACCACATAATTTGTAATCATTTGTAACAGTTGGAATTGTCTTGACTTTTAGAAGATTTTTCTCATTAGACAGCGCTTTATTCCTTGTAAAGCTTAGTATTGATCTTAATATGCAGAAAACGCCATGGCTAGCGACTCAGGATGTCTGTGCCATTTTTGCTAAACAATGAGAATTGAGGAAGTTTGGCAGGACATTAAAATATTTAACATTATAGCTTTGAGAAGCCTTTTGTATGTCTGTACTAATAGAAAAATCTTTTAACAGGAAAAACGTGATGCTCTGTTCCACTAAAACCTCCAGTGAGGGCTGATTCTATTTGCATTAAACTCGATGGGAGGCTTGTTAATGACTTCAAAGTCGGTTCCAACAGGAATTCCAGTTTGGAAAATCACAACTCGAAAAAATATCTCAGGCTTTTAGTCGCATGATTAGTGCCATTTAAAATAGCACTTCATTATATGCCCTGACACTTCAGAAAGTATCTGGGGCCAGGACATCTGGCTTTGCGCTGAGAACCATAGAATCATTAAGGTTGGAAAAGACATCTAACATCATCAAGTGCAACTGTCAACCCAACAGCACCATGCCTGCTACACCATGTCCTGAAGTGCCATATCTACGCGGTTTTTAAACCCCTCCAGGGATGGCGACTCCACTACCTCCCTGGGCAGCCTCTTCCAACGTCTGACAACTCTTTCAGTAAAGAAGTTTTTCCTAATATCCAATCTAAACCTCCCCTGACACAAATAGAGGCCATTGCCTCTCATCCTATCGCTAGTTACTTAGGAGAAGAGACCAACACCCGCCTCACTACAACCTCCTTTCAGGTAGTTGTAGAGAGCAATAAGGTCCCCCCTCAGCCTCCTCTTCTCCAGACTAAACAGCCCCAGTTCCCTCAGCAGCTCCTCATAAGACTTGATCTCTAAACCCTTCACCAGCCTTGTTGCCCTTCTAGCCTGAGCGCGGTGGAGATGCCAGCTCCTACACCATCATGCCATCTGAAGCATGGCAGATGGTCCTTGTGCTGCTCGCAGGGGAGCCACAGGCCTGTACCACATCCCTCTAGGAGACTAATTTTGCAACACTTTTTTTTTTTTTAAATTTTAACTGCCCGGATCTCTGTTCTCACTATCCAAACCTGACTTGCAGGGCTGAACTCTGGTACCTTGGCTGATTCTCTCTCTTTACAGCATTATGTGTAAGGTGCAGAGCTCAGGAGAAGTGGTACAGGAGGCAGCAGGATGTTCAAAAACCAGACCATTGCTACGTAGAGCATTACAAGACCTAAATAGGTAACTAGGTGACAGTGAAAGCATATCTGTTTCAATTCCTTGACTCAGCAAGGAGTATTGGCTAGCTGGCCATTTTGCTACATCCAGGTCCATTGCAAGCTGCTTAAGGGTTGTGGCAGAGCCCTGGCAAAATGGGGCCATCATCACCTTGTGGCTGCAAGAGCATCTCCAGGCACTTCCCCATCCCGTGAGGCTGAGCGCTGCCTTGGGATGATGCACACCAGCGCTGAGACCTGCAGTGCGTGTTTGCTCTGACTATGCATCTTTGGGTTTTAAATGAAGGAGGAAAATTATTTAAGGTTAACTAGGCAGCCTAAAAAAATGTTGTGATGAAAAGGAGATAGTAAAGTTCACGCCTGTCTTCATCTTTCAGTACTGAGCTCGTGTGAGGATACTCTGATCCCCTGGGCACCTGGAGCAATAAGGTCCTTCTTGCCTGCATTTCTCTTAAAAACTCTAAGGGGAGAGCTCAAGGGCCCGTTGAGGTCTCCTGGACCTTTTGTAATATTAAACACAGGTTGGTACACTTCATTTTAACTATGGAGCTCATCTCCCAGTTTTCCTGAGGTAGGCAATTGAATTATGAGCGTTGTCTTATTTGCGAAGATCGGATTTGCTTTGTCATTTGCAATCTTCTCTTTACCCCTGGAAGGAAAACACCTTTTATATGTGCTATCAGGAAACGAATAAAATGTAAAATTGGCATTCTGTAATCATATTTGTTCCTGTACAGAACAAGCTCAAATGCTGGGATCTTTTAATAGCTTTTTCCATATTGGATCCTTTGTTTGGATGTGGTTTTCCTGATGTATCCTAGTAACGTGTTTAGTTAATTTATGTTGTGTGTATGTGTAGACAGATATACACACATCCATATGTATGCATACACATAGTCCTCATTAAGTAAGTGTTAAACCTCCCACAGCAGAGTTGGGTTTGGAGGGCAGCAGGGCTGGAAACGAGAGGTCTGTTCCTTCTGCAGAGGGGGACCGCAGAGCCTGCTCCGAGGAGGCACACACGGCCTCAGCGGGGATCTGGACCCCCGTGCCGCCAGCACGAAGGTTGCTCTGACGTGTGCATCCCAGGCAGGATTAACAGCCTTATTCCTCGTGGGGAGCAAAGCCCCACACTCACGAGCCCTCTGGAGGGGATGGGTCCATCATCCCCCCATCCCTTGCTTGCACTTGCAGAGTCCGGAGCACTTGGTCAGTCCCTCGGCAGCAGAGGGGTTGCTTGCACATACATGGGCGGCGTGAGGACTTGATTCTTAAATTGTTGGAGTATCTTGGCTGTTGCAAGACAAGCTTCAACCCAAAAACATTTGGCGGGTGATGAAGAAAGGAGCGATTCCACATACAGCACAGTAAAACACAAATATAACCCACTTACCCCGTGTTAGGAGAAGACTCTCTCACAGGACTCAATCCTGGCCTGTCTCCATCTTCATTAAAACAAACGAGAGCTGGTTCCAGGGCTACAACATGCACTCCTGGAAAGGCAAGAGTTATCCTTACCCTCTTTTTTTTTTCCAGACCCGCAAGTGGATTGAACAAGTCCTGCGCTGTCATACTCACTCCACAGCAAAACTCCCATTCGCTTGGAGGTGAAGGGTTCTGCAGACGTAAGGGCTGAGGAGCCAGGGCTGAGAGTTAAGGAAAGCACATGAATAATTTCCTGCATAGCTGGTTTAGAAAAAGCCAGCTGCTTACTGCAGTCATGCCAAATCTAAGACGAGATGGTCTGAGGTTAAGAAACACGCGGGATAATTTTCATACCAAATGTGAAAAATGATAAATTGCTTTAGCATATAATAACTTGCCATAAAAATGTGATACGTGTTCCCTTCCAGCTTTAAAGAGACTTTATAAACTCTGCTGGCTTTGATTTCTTAAGGCAACTTTATATTTATTTTTTTAGCTCATAAGTTTGTGAGAAAACATAATGAAACCCTTGATGTTTTTCTGATCTCGATTAGCTTCATTGTATAAGTATTTTGTTATTGAATAGTACACTAAATATTGCACTGCAAAATCTGTAGCAGCTTACTGAATATCTTTTGGAATGCATAGGAATAAATTACAAGATTGCAAAAATGGTATTAATTTTTATTTTATTCCCCTTAATAAAAAAGTCACTGGACTGCACAGTCCTTTGCTTTATTTTCTCACTTACTGTGTATATATTTGAAGAAAAATGTCTGTTGCATACCATCTATCTAACGCTAAAAACTAATGCTGTTATTAATAAGTTACTGAAAAAAATAAACCAGTTTGCACTTTGATTCCTATCACTCCTGGTGAGTGAGTCTTCTGGAATAAACATAACTCCAGCACATGTAAACAACACAGGAAATTAATAACAAAATTCTTTGGATTTATTTCAGACGCCGCATACTTCATGTAAATATATGCGGCTTTCAATTTCAATGATTTTCCAGTAAGTAATAAACTTTGCTCATTAACCCTCTCTTAAACTAAACATTTATTACTTTATAAGTGTTATTTCAACTAAATTAAGTGGATGTTCTTGGTAAATTAATGCAACAGATCTGTTCCACCAGAGAAGCAGGCTGGCTTCTTCTGGGTTGGGAAAACTTGTGAGTTTCTGCTTCAACTTCGGAGGAGCGAGAGGCAGTACAATACGCTGATTTTTAATGTGAAAAATGTTGACAAAGTCTTTTTAAAATTAATCTGCCTTTCCCTGACAAGGTCAGTGGTAAAACACGGGAAAAATCCCATCAGCTGGATAAAGTTACATGCATCTGCTCCGTGGACCTTGTGTTAGTAGCTTTCCACAGGACTGGCTTGGTGGGTTTTTTCACTACCAGCCTTGATTAGTCGATACTTTCCTGGAGTGACCTGTGGGGTATCTCTTCTGGAAACAGAGTTCTTCTCAGTGTACAATTTTAAGAACACAAAGACAAAAATATTTTGCATTTTCTGTACCAACAGCAAAAAATACATATTAAGAAACATGCTGCTCTCGTGACTGTCATGTTACACATTTGACTTCTAAAAAGTTGTTGGCACCGGCCTCTGTGGAGATTTCAGACCCATAGAAAACCCACTCCTAGGGGTACGGGTGTCCAACTCATGACGAGGAAAAGACTAGCTGCGATGTAAAGGTTTGGTGTGGGACACAAAGGTGCCTTTGATGCCCTTTCTTACCCGAGGAACGAGGAGCACACCCCTGGGCGGTGGGAACCAGCCTGTTCTCCAGCCAGACTTCTTCCTTTGGGGATGGATTCGGAGACACCCGCTGTGCCGCTGCTGCTTGGCCTCGGCTTACACGGGCGTTTGGCTGCTGTCGGCTTGGTTTCCACGCAAGAGGCAGAAGAAGGCAGGCAGTCGCATGGCGTGGGCACCTCTGCCTTTGGGGGCTGCTAGCACACACGAGGGCTGCCGGCTCTGAGGCCCGTGGGAGAGACTTCGCTGCTCTGACCGTGTCAGATATCAGCGCACAGCTTAGTATTTAACATGAGTGCTAGGCTTCTGGATTTTATCTCTTAATGAGGCACAGGCTATCCTTGGGGGACAGTGAATCATCACGTTGCTCGAGCGCAAGCTCGCAACCAGGAGCACTTATTCTAGGGATTGCGTTGGCCAGGAGTCTGCGTGAGGCGACATTAGCTCTGATTACAGGACTCAGGCACTAAAGTCTATTAACTCAGATATAGTAGGTTTTGGTTTCTTTTGGTTTTATTTTGTTTGGTTCAATTGGATTTGCTTCAGACATGACTCATTGCCACTTCCTGCATCTCCAAGGTGGTTCCTGCAGGACCCTCAGCCACAGAGCATGGCTTGCACCCACTTCAAACACAACGCAAATTCTCATGTATATCTTTCATACAGAGCTTTAATCTAAATTAGAAGTGGCAGGCCAGAGGGTATGTGGTAAACGTCCTTGGTCCCCTTAGTAGACTGAAAAGAGAACTAGAAAGAAAATAAAAAAAAGGAAGAAAAAAGAGAGAGAAAGAAAAAAACCTCTGGTTATACAAAGGAAGAAGTCAAATTCCAAAAGCTCACAGGAAGCCGAATTCTCCAGGCACGAGAAAAGTGACATTATCCAAACCAAACCTTAACACAGCATGGAAATGTGATGAAGAGTAGGGCTGGTATTTTCAGTGAGGCTATAGAAATGTATGTAAATATAATCAAATTGGGAACACATTCTAGGGATTAAAGCGATCTGCATAGCACTAGAAGAAAGAAGCAGCAGATGAAACTGCTAACAACAAAAGCAGTGATTTCTGGCCAACGTTCAAGATTTTCTTGCACCTAAGCCCATTGTTGGAAGTGAATCTGGACACAGTAAATATTACAGTGACTTGTAGATCCAACTTCTTTTTGTTGTTGTTCATGATCTAGCTACCATTTACCAGCATGCTGACTTTTATAAATTAGTTCCTTCAGAGCTGTTCAGCAAACACATAAAGCAGATGTATCTCCTTCTAGGCAATGTCACTGCTCTACTAAATAGAGTTATTACCATGGCTGTGAGATAGGCAATGACTGAAAAGCATTGGTGACTGAAGATGACCAAAAAGTTCTGAGCCCAAACCAGCAGATTTGGAGCAGCAGAGAGGCATGAACTCCCATGAAGCTGATCCTCAAGCTTCAAAGAGGTCCCATGCACCACGCTTCAAGTAAGCCTCTCTTGATGAAGGAGAGGAGGTACCAGATGGGGAAGACGCCTTGGTGGAGCAACAGCCTGGGAAACAAGACCCATCAGGACAGTCCAACACTGATTTTTATTTCTTGGTGTCTGTAGCCAGAGCTCTCTGACCATCTTGGCAGTAGGTATTAGACAAGCCATTAAAATCGGGCTGGATAATTAGAAAATTTTGTCAGGTCAGGACAGGCATTAAAACAATGATAAATAAATCACCTCAACTTCCACACACAGTTGAGAGCGTCTTGAACATGAGAAAAGTGCTTAGTCAGAATCAACATTGAAATAAGACCCACCTTGACAAGTCTCTTGCTTCTACTGGCCACCTGAGAAACATCAACAGTATTTTCAACATTATTAATTTAATCTTCATGTTTGTATGTTGCGAAGACCAGAAGCCTGCTGGGTTAAGGAAGCACATGGAAATGTTATATTCAGCGTCCATACATACTTCACAGGTCTCCAGAGCAAATGCAGAAATTTGACAGCTTAAAACTAGTCAAAAATAGGACTTCCAATGCAGATGACAGTCCTCTGTCTTTCTGCCTGCAACTAGGGAGTCTGTGTCTCGTGTTATTCAGAATGGGCTACCCCAATGGGAGACAGAGAAAAATGTATCTTCTGTTCATCATTATTTTTAAGGAACTGGCAGTGGTAGACCGTCTAGATCTGGGAGAAAAGGAGCTGTGGGTGGTGAGAAAGTGGAATTTCTCTGGTTGCCAAGATGCTTTTCCATGCTGTTGCCATACCCAAGCAAGGCCATGCACAGGGCCTGTCCTGTGCCACGCTGGCAGCCTGGCCATGTGATGCTGCCCCTGTCCCTACCACTGGGACCTGGATCTACAAACCCAAGGCCACTGCCCCATGGCCCTAGGCAGCCGCTCTGCTCTCCCTCACTCGCTGCAAGCCGCTGTCTCTTCTCTGATTGAGCCCAAACCACAAGCCCGAGATCTCATCGCATTTACGCTGAGGATGGCAACAGATTAAACAATGAAAAAGTAAGATTATTTGTTCTATTTATTACTCAGAATGAAAGTCCCATTTTGGCACACAATACTTTTATTTTTGTAAGATCCTATTCTGTCAAACAAAAATGGGGCAATGGCATCAATGTTATATAGAGATGTACACCGCCCTTTTGAAGTCTGAAAGTCTACACTGAAGTGTTTCTATTAAAGATCCAAGATGCTAAACAATTTAAAATATCTTATTACAAAAGCTTGTCAGCTTGCTTTTAACAAAAGGAAAAGCTGGTTTAATATATGAAGCCTGAAAAATTGCCAACTGTAAAAGAACATCACTCTTTCCTTTTTTTTTTTTTTAATTATTTGAAATGCTTCTGAATTCCCAACATAGCTATTGGGATCCAAGGTTATGATCTAAGAGGAAGGATATGTTCATTTAATTAAAGTAACTTCTTACGTTTTTAAAAAAAGTTATTTTAAAATTTTTCATATCTCCATTTATGAGCTCTGGGAGGACGAGAGGCTCTGGGGATTGCTAATGACACACAGATAGCCACATGTTTCTCTCACCTCGGATGTTTTCCCTGGGACTGATTCTTCATTGCTCGTGCCATATGCAAAGTAACAATAATCTATGTCTCTTCTATGGAGTTTTCAGTCTTTGATTGCAAAGTGCTTAATGTTTATGCTGCAGATGGGAAATGGACATACAGGAGATGAGCTGCTTTGCCCAATAGGGTCATACTGGAGATCAGTGGCAAAGCTTGTCCCCAAGCAGTACCCTCCCAAGTGACCCCTGCTAGGTGAAAAATGCTGTCATTTGAAACTGCTGACTGCTCTGCAGCCTGTTGCTACTGCAGATGCAAAGAACGCAGAAACATCTTCTTTGATTTCAGGGATTTATACCTGACTGAGAAGAAAGTCAGCCCCAGAGCATCATCAGCATGATTAAAAAAGAGCAATAAGAGATTGTCATCAAACAGGTACTTAATAGCAGATGAGTTGGGCAGCTTCATCCCATCTTCAGACAGACAAGTGGCTTCAGAGCAATGCTCTGGTTACTCTTTGGTAACCGTATATTGCAGCCACAGCATGCTAGCTGGCCACCCAGCCCGGTCAGCTCCAGTGCTCTTATGAGGAACTCATTTTTTACCTACTACGTTGTCAAAGCAAATGGGGAGCTGGATAAAAATGTTAAAGCTACACAACAATGTGAAGAAATTAATACAAAGGAGTTTTTCGTTCTCACCAGACAAATGGTGAAACTGTTTGATTTTCTTATCTTCCTCAAAAGTTAAACCATGCTGACCTCCCTCCGAGCCACAGATGTACTTACGAGGTCTAGCTCCGTGCCTAATTACCAGAATGCTGTCTATGATGGAGCCTATTTTTAAATAACTTCCCTTCCATCTTTGAAATCAAAGAGAGAATATGTGATATAAAGAGCAGCCTAGGTCCAGATAAAGTTTTAAAACTATAAGGGAGGAAGTAAAGAACAAGTAAAGGAAGAGAAGGATGATCTAGCAGCCAAGAGAAGGCTCATAAATTCCCCAGGTTTCAGGGCAGAGGAGTCATCAGAGCGTCAACCACACATATGTTGTGGGCCACTAAATTTCACCCCGTCAGGCCTGCAATGAGCTCAGACAGACTACAGCAGAGTTGGTATTGGGCCCTGCGTTATTTTGTCATAGCCACAGTGAAAGACTAACCAAGCCCTCACTGCAATGAAAAAAACTTTCAGGAATGGTGGTGGAAACACAAAAGTAAACAAAAAAAAAGCATTCTTTGGAACCGCCTGGGATGAGAAGCATGTCAGGGTCGAAGCTGGAGGATCATAGACTGTGTCTGTAGTGTCATGTTCACTGGAGGCTTGCGCCAGCCTAGCTGGTGACCCACGTGATGGTGTGGCCAACATATCTCCCCTACCGAGGCAGGGAGACCAGCTTACCTTGCCTGTGGAGGCAGCATGGGTACAACTCATGCAAACCTCCGTGCCGGGGGACCAAAGGGCAGGCTGCGGGCAGCTGAGCTGCCTGTCCTCCTCGTGCCCAAACACCCCTGGAAGCATCCTGCCTCCAAAAAGGATGGCTTTGTAGTAGAATAATCCTTTTTTTGTCTGTGGGGCACCCCAAATGTCACTTCTTGAAATGGCAGGAGTTCGCTTTGTGTTTCCACGCCCTGGTAACACACAGTGCTAGGGAGAAAAAGCCAACCCAAGGCAGAAGCCTTCCTAAACCCAGCGTTCCTCTCCTCGACTGGTACCATTGCAACAGTTTGCAGGAAAGGAGCAAGGATCGCTTCAGATGGAGACGAAACAGCAAGAGCAGACTGCAAAACAAGACACCTCTTGATCATAAGTCAATTTGCTTTCCCTCAACAGGCTGTCCTTCTATTCTAAATACAGCACCTGGTGCGAGCCTGGCTTGCAGATGGCCCTGCCCTGGTGCGCACAGCGCGCAGCCCTCCGAATCTGGCAGGCAGCTGTTTCGGGTTCTTTTTGCCAGGCTGCCAGCTCAGGACTTTTTTTACTTTTCTTTCCCCTTTTCTGCTCCGTCTGTACTCAGCCTTACCCTCCACGATGTAAATTGGAAGAGCAGATGTATAATCTGGGAAATTTTCCACATCCATCTTTTAAAGAGGAAGGTGGATAAGCTAACTCAGCTCTTTAAGGCCCCAGTTCGGAAAAAGCACTTTAAGCACGTGCTTAAGTCCTGTTGATTTAGGAAAGGCAAAAAAGGCTGGTGATTTCATAGGTCTTAAACACATGCTTATGTGTCCTTCCTGAAGAGCAATATGCACCTGAACAGTGGCCTGATTATGCCAGTGCAGAAGCACAAAAAAAGAGTGTTCGCTGTAAAATACGCAAGCCGAGTAACGCCCCAGTTTAGCTCTTTATAATGATCACAGTTTCATTGATTTTTAAGGTCAAAGAAATGTGCTGACTCTAGAGTCTCGTTAGTGTTAGCTCAAAATCAAAAGCAAATATTTAAATCCTGGTCGCCCACAAATATGTCAAGCTTTTCCTCTGTCAGTAAACCCCCGCAGCCCTTATCCCTCAGTGAAACCATTGACAGCATTACCTGAGCAGGCACATTTGTATTTTAGGACAGACAAATTGAAAAAGGCTAAAGATTCCTCGCTAAGGAGGGTTTCCACCAGATGTTGAGATTAGATGTTTTCGTCGACTGCTGGAATACCACAGAGAAATGTGGCACAGCATCGGCAATTTTGCTGGTCAGGCAGCCGTCCCTGAAAACGAGGAGCAAACCAGCGTGAGCAGTTCCCTGGGAGGACCAGGTGAGCTACATGTGACGCAGTGGTCGCACCTCTCACGTGTGGGATTTTGCACCTCGTTTTCTCTCCCTCCCAGCCCCTGCACACAGCCCTCCCCTCTCCTTGCCCCTAACCACCCCCCACAAACCCTGCTGTTCTTGCTCCTCTGTTGAGATGGAGAACACAGAAAAGGGGGCACCCCGAGGAGCTAGGCTGGTCTTTCTGTCCCCAGCTGCCGGCGGCCACGGCTTCTCATCTCGTTGTCAACGACGGAAAGCACTTCACAGGCTGTCCTGTCTGGAAACCCCTCCCAGTGCCCCACGTGAACAAAAGGTGGGTAAACTGTCCCAACCCGGGAGCTGCCATTGCTGTTCCCACAGCCCTGTCACTGGCTGTCCCCTGTGGTCCCCAGGTCTACTGCCACCTGAACTCCGAGGCCCAAGTTCCCCGTGGCACGGCATGAGCCCAGCATCTGCGCCAGCTGCTTTTAACGGAACAGGCAGAAATCTCCTCTGGGTACTGTTGACGTGATCTCCCAAACGCCTGACAAGCAAAGCGAGGGAGTGAAGCAGAGCTAGCTTCTGGGGCTGATGAGCAATCATCACTGCCATCTTCAGGGTCCTCCTTCCAGGGCAGAAGGCTTCCAGCCTTTATGCCTGCCACCCCACAGGTCAGCGAGCACAGAGATATAAACACGCAGATTTGGCTTTTGTCAGCAGCCTGTTGGCTCATGATTTCTGCCAAGAGATTGCTGTGAAGGTCTCCGTCCAACTTTGGGCTTGCTTTGTACTGCCTTTCAGGAAGATCTGAGGAGAGCGGAGAGCTGGAGGGCTGAGGCTCCCCTCCACACTCCTGGGGCACTGGAGTTGGGTATCAACAGGCACAGGTCAGACCAAGGAAGGAAGAAGAAACCAGGCTGGAGAAATTAATGAGGAGACAGTTTTGCCTTGTCTTTTCCCTTAATCGTGGCTTGTGGCAGATTAGCAGAGATCAGCTTTCATTGCAGCTGCCTATACTGTACTTGACCTATGCAGAGAGAAGGAATTTGGTCCCCAAGCCTGGAAGTCAGGCACCCTCGCCTAGCTCTGATTTCTCTTAAATAATTTTAATTAAACAAGTTAAAAAAAAAAGTGAACTGACAGTTATGAATAATGAAGTGAAAATGGGTTATGAATACAATAAGAACTAATTAAACAGTGAGGG
>Ga0065711_1043966_pt1 | contig 14405 bp, 6 predicted proteins | sample Hoacrofraction12_FD_59098 | JGI IMG/M metagenome (GOLD analysis project Ga0065711, IMG submission 59098) | Hoatzin crop microbial communities from Cojedes, Venezuela - Epithelial fraction 12 v2 (version 2) | ecosystem: Host-associated > Birds > Digestive system > Esophagus > Crop | place...
CAAGCCAGCAGAATATTTCCATCTCTGAACAAGGCAAAGGGGGGGGGGGGCAGACGGAGGGAAGCTGGGTGAATTGCATAAGACGTGAATGTTGTAAAGTAGCAATGAAGGACTGTATGTCAGCAGGGATTGAACTGAGCCCTTTATCTGTCCATTTCCAGAGATCAAGAGCAGTTTTCTTTGTGAAACGTGAATACCTTTGATAGTGCAAATGTGCCATTGCTTTTGGGCTTTAGCACGGTTCCAGCAGAGTACGCTGTCCACCTCCACCGTTTTTAAGGCAAGTCATTATTGGCACAGCTTTTTCTTACCTCTCTATCTTCACTAGATGCCAAATAAGCAAACCTCTTACCCTATTATGCTACTTAGTGTTACCAAACTACTCTCACCAGCATAGAAGTAGAGCAAATGAACCGAAAAGAACAAAGAGGACAGTCTTTCATGGGTCATTTTTTACACTTCAGTCTCACAACTACTCCCTGACTAGGTGGGCCATCAGCAATGTCATTTGGATGTATCTTTTCTGTCATATATTTCTTTGCCTGCGTAAAGACAGAATCCAGGTCTTCCTGGGAACTATTTTGCCTAGTATTTCTTCAAATATTGCTTAACACTAACACATTGTACTCGTAAACTATGTGAAAGGGCTGGGTTACTGCTATGCCTTTTTAGTTGATGTCAGCATGTTGGACTGGTGTCTCACTGTAAAGCTGTCATGGTAGTATGCCAGGCTTTGAAAAAAAAATTAAGAAGAAAAACATTGGCACTTAAAAAGGCATGCAAACCATACAGCAAACGGTGGTGCATGTTCACTGGCAGTACATACTTTGCTTCATCCCAGTGTCATTCCCCCAGACCTGTAGAAGGATTCATTGATAAAGAACATCCAAAGGTGAGAAAGTAGAGCAGTATGTGACTTTGGGTATTTTCACATACTTCCATGTGACTGAGCTACTGTTTTTTGACAAGCTAGGCTGTGGGTGCCGGTCTTCTTTTGCCTGGCTTAGAAGGTCACTTCCTGTAGCTCCTTGTTACTCTGCACATGTCCTCTACCCAGCCTAGTCCGCTTGCCGAGTTGGTTGTCTGAACAGTTCATAACCTCTTTGTGCCCACTTAAACTTATTAGGCTAGTCCCTTTAGTGGGAGAACTTGACAGCTGTTTGCCTGAGCACCATACCAGGCAGTGGCAGAGCTGAGGCTGGAAATTTTTTCCTTCAGCTTGGCTGTGGTAGTAAGAGGTGGCATGAGCACAGTCTTGCTTCTGAGCTGAGCACGCTTAGCTCCTAGACCATTGCAGTGAGAAGCAGAACATTAGCGGAGGGTCATAATTGCCATGGGCTAAAACTGTACCCATAGCCATTTACCACAACTCAGGCTGGTTTATGGTGACTTGGTCACAATCAGAAGGAACGGATTGCCCAGACACGTAGTGGAGGCCCCATCCCTGGAAACATTCAAGGCCAGGTTGGACGGGACTCTGAGCAACCTGTTCTAGTTGAAGATGTTCCTGCTCACTGCAGGGGGATTGGGCTAGATGACTTCTAAAGGTCCCTCCCTGGCATTCTATGACTCTAAGTTTCTATGATCGATCTTACTGGTTTTCGTTTCCTATTAGGTCTTGGGCTGCTTTCTAGATACACTGACTCCTGCCTATTCCATTTGTATCAAATATCCTTAATGAGCTGCCAGAAATCCAGTATTACCCACTCAAATGTGCAAGAGCAACATAGTGTAGGAACTTCTCATTTTACAGAGTGAATTTGCTCAGACTGAAGAATTCGTATCGCAATTCAGACTTGCTGTACCGTACCCAGCATTACAGCGAGCCTTCCCTGCAGCACGTGGCTATCACTCTGTGTAAAGTCCTGGTGATTCATGGTTGGGTGACTGTAGGAAGGCTTTTATTTTTTATCTAAATTGGAGATACCCATAATATATCTTCTCTGACCAATAAACGAATTACTTTATATTCAGTACAAATATAGAACTGGGAGGGCCACCTGGGCTATTTGACTCTGATTCCACATACTCTTGGGCAACCAGGTGACAGACATTTATGGACCAGAAAGGTCCATAGAGCATTTACTTCTCCTATCTGTTATCTGCCTTTTGCATTGATCAAATTGTTTGTTACTGTAAAATGACTACCTAAATAAATATTAAGGCTTAGAGATGACAATCATTTATCCTGACTTCCTCATAATGCTCATCCTAATTCTCATTCCTGCAGTGGAGGAAATTAATATTTGCTATTAATATTGCCTATTAAAGCCAGAATTCAGATCGGTCCATTTGCAGTCCTTATTAAATAAGGACCCCTGCTGGTCCTTATTAGGTAGATGAAGGACCAGAGTGAAGTTCCTTGTTACTTAAATGAAACCCATGTTTAGCAAAGCTGTTAAATCACAGCTGAAGGCAGACATCTTGATGAATAAATCAGCATTCATGAATAAATAATTGACATGAGTGCTAAAATGGGATTCTCATTTTCATGCTGTTTCTGTCCTTGGCCAAAAATCGAGACAGTCTGTGTAAGTGGCCCTGGTGGCCCTTGTGGTGGAAGCAAGTAAGGTCAGGTTTCCAAAGGTGCAGATATGATTCTGGTAGGACCAACAGAAGCATCTCAGTCTGTTAGAGGCTCAAGCATCTTCGGTTTCAATGGTTCTGATGAGTTAGGCAGCTGCAATGAGCCCTACCAGCGTCTTTCCCATAGGACATCAAATGCTGTGAGTCAGTGCTTCTCTGGGACACGTATGCACTTTGATCTAACAGCTAAAGGCTCAGTGTCCCATTACTAGTTCATTGAAGATGGCTGCCTTTCCCTGTAATTGTGCTGGTTATTCACACCAGTGGAACTTTCATCAGCCACCTGCTTCCAGGGGACAATTAGTTCCCACTTTACATTACCAACCTTAAATAGGTTAGGAGTCTTGCAGCATTTCGTGTACAAGGACATGAAAAGTTTCAAGAAGAGCAATGCTTACGGAAGAATCTTTGTGGTTTTGTGAGCATAGTGGCCGCATTCTGCCTGAAAGAGGGGAGGAATCGCATCCAATGCTAGTCTCACACAGAGCTGACTGATATTTTTTGTCTCCTGCCTAAGCGCTACACGGGATCCATAAGAACCATTCTGGCGTGCCATCTTATTTTGCTAAATATTTAAAATACCTGTGGTTATGGGGAAATGCCAATTCTGAAATCTGCCACTTTAATAATACAAGTGGTTTTCAGATCCTGGGGATAAGGATGCAGCTGCTCCAAGAGCCCGAAGTGCTGATATTCTTAAGAACTGCAGCCAGGCACTTACAATGCACTTGTGTCTTAAAGCCACAGCAAAGGGCAGGAGCCAGTGCCACCCAGGAATCAAAGGCTGCCATTCGTGCCTGCGCAGAACATGCAGGCAGATCCTCTGGAATAACCCTGGTATCAAAACAGGGCTCAGATAGGACTAAAGTGGTGCCAGGTTCTCGTTGTAGTTGCTGTGGTTTTCTCCCTCTCACCTCACGCAAAGCTTTCGATAAACATCAGTGCCAGGTGCTGTGTGTGAAGGGTCGGCACGTGGCATGACATGCAATCATCTGCAAGTATGCAGTGCTAGCACACTTGCAGAGATTAAAAATCAGGACAGTGTCTTGTACAGGCCACTTGGGGCTATGTCTCCAAAAACATGAGCTCCTCACCTCGTACAAATCAACCCAACTCCATCCGGGTCAGTGGAGCTGCGCTGAATTACACACACTGGAGGTGCGCTTCGGATTTGTGCAGTATTAAGCTATTCACTCTCAAATTCACTGGCTCATAACTTCACGAAGTTACAAAAACAGCGAACAAATATTTGCATATTGTAAAACCAATGGGTACGTCCTGGAAACAGAGACATTCCTGGAGTCCTGGGGCATGCATCTGCCCAAGAAAGCAGCAAGCCAATTTTGTGAGGCGTATAAAAGCCACTCGCTAGCATCAGACTCTGTGAAATGCATTAAACAGATCTCATCGTATCATGGCATGTAAAAGGAGCAGGTACACAGCATCAGCCTCGTGAAGAGGAAGAGAAGTTACATAAAAATTTATAAGGAAATTTCTAAAAATCCAACACTCGGGTGAGACAGGGAGTTAGGAACTGGGACCCTGTCCCAAACTGCTGGAGCTAACAGTGACCTTGCTCCACAGCCTCTGTCATCCTACAGCCTCTTCCTCTTCACAGCTAGTGCAGCAGCAGAACTTCCCTTGGCAACTTCTGATTCCCCCACCAAATCTTGTTGTCTCTTGCCAAGTGTCCCTGTTTTATTTTGGGCATGAAGTACCTCCCCAGGATGGAACCTGTTATTTGGTAGTTTCAGCATGTATCTAGGACACACGTATTCCTACTCTCTTAGAAGAGAAAATTATGCCTGGGATTTCCATATTGTGGATGAAACTTCTTGCTGTAAAAGGGGTGGAGAAGCAGAGTAAGAGTAAATTGTTCTACCTATTTCACATTTTTTGGAGGAGAAATGAGTTGGCTATATGTGTGGTGAGAACACCTCCTAGATGAGGTTTTACAGATGACTGGGGCAGAGAAGACCCTGATTTTGGACTTTTTGAGCCCTCCTGTCCTTAGCTATGCATCACCATGAGAACTGTGCTGCTCCAAGGTAGCTGCCTGGGTTCCTAGCAGAGCTGGCTCAGTGATGCTTGGGGGCTTGTGGGCTCTCGCTGGCTTTTGTACACAGAAGCTCCCCAGGCAGGGTTTTGAGAATCCAAGCAAGTTTATGCTGAGACCTGGCTCACGTGGTACCCAAGCTGCGGCACACAGGCCTGTGCTAAAGTCTGAGCAGAAGCAAAGGACACAAGGACTTGTGCCATAAGTGTTTTTAACAGCAGAGCTCCATCTTCTCTAAGGATGCTGCCCTATGGGTCTTCGCATCCAAGCTATGCTCTGGCAGTAGATAAGCTAAATCCAACAAGTGGGCAGCACGCAAGCAGGAGTGGGCCCTGGATCACCTCTGACCTTGCTCTTTCAGCAGAGAAGTGCCTAAATGCTGAAACTGGGGCATCTGCACAGGAAATTTGGTGGTACAGATGTTGCACGGGGAATCCATGGGCCACTGTAACAGTGCCTTCTTTTATACACCCTCAGCCATGGGTTTGCTGTAGATGACACTAAAATATATGTAAATGTGGGACCACTGGAAGACATCTGGCTTCATCGTGCTCTGTTCTTAAGTGATGCTAAAGCTGACTCCAGGCTTGCCAGATCCTGTTAGCTTAGAGGCCTACGCCAGCTGTGCAAGGCTCAGCGAAGTTCGTTTAGAACTTCTTCAACCTTGAGAAGCCAAGTTTGCTGGAGAAGTCTTGCAGAGTCTGTACTACCTACTAATGGTCCTGGTTAGTTTTTGTTTTTTGTTTTTTTTTTTAATTTTGGTTATCTCACCTGGAAATGCTGTAGTATTGAAGTTGCCTATAGGACTTTTTATAACTTACTTCAGTTACTCCAGGACTTTAAAGTTACGATGTATATTTTTCCCCCATCTATTTATTGCCCTGAAGTTTTTTTGGTTTTCCCCCCCGTTATGGTACCTGCATCTCTGACTTACAGATCAGACGTTCTGGACACTTTTAGGCCAGATTTCAAGGGGGTTATAAAACCTCGCAAAAGCTGAAGGAGTCCAGGACAAAAGATACATTGACATTTTTGCAGTCACACAAAAAAAAGCCAGTATTTTGCAGTGGTGTCCCAGAGGGAGATCTTACTCATCCAAAAATTCTTGCAGGAAATGCTGTTGTTCCCCGCAAGCATAAAAAAGGGAGAAAAATCTCCTTGCTTTTATTAATGTACACACCCCCTGTTTCCTCAGTGATTGGTAACAGCAGATGATGAAGTTGTAGAATGGCGTTTGTTTAACAGAAATATAGGCTAAAGTGGAATTGGAGTTCACCTGAATCAGCTATGCAAAACTCCCTCTGACCCCGCTGAGAGGCCACAGTGCTGGAGGAGCACAGGGTGCTGTGCATGGCAGGTTTTGCTCAGGTAACCTCCCTGCCCCGAGCATTTTTGGGAGCACACATTCACAGTTGATTTCTATATCTACTGTATCAAGCCTCTGGCTGGATAGGTTTTTCTTTGAAATGTTTAAAAAATGTTTTTGAATTTTTTTACATATTCTAACATTTTTAACATATTCTAGTCAAAACTGTGCTTTTATAAAATATTTCTAAGGCTTTTTTCCAAGATTTCCATTGACTGCAGCAGGCTTTGGCACAGACTGTAACTGTACAAAGCCTAGGACTATAAATATAGATTCCCAAGGACTTGACTGGAGGGAGTGACAGATGCATAGCTTGACTCCCAGATCTGCCAGGGCAACATTTTCCAGAAGCAAAAAATGAGAATCATCTGTGTTAAATTTATCCACACTTGGACTTCTTTGGTACGTGCAGGAGGAAATCGCTAGGGAGTGGATGACTTTTTAATCTGCCAGTAGTGTAAAGTTTGTGTGCTGTCTTTGTGGCAATATTGTTTATTATGTTCCTTGGGTAGATTTTACCTCTGATGCAAAGTATATAAAACATCTTCACAAGATAGAAGGGAGGATCAATAGCATATGGTGAATAACTCTCTCTTCAGCGCCTGCTCGAAGTGTTGCCATGCTCTTACGACACGGTTTAGGTCTTGGATCCATATGGCCGGTCTTGCTGCCGATGATACACGCTCCCCGAGGACCTGAGCTGGACCCCACTGAAAAGCTCGTTTCTACCTCAGTGGCTTTGGAACCAGTCTGAAAGCATTGATCTCCCATTGACGCCCCACCGCCTGCCAGACACCTTCTTGATCTTGGGACTTGCGAGGAACCCTTCATTTGGTCTGGCTAACAGTTTGAGAGCAGGGTTATATATTTTCCTCCATTTCTGGTGACCTTTGGGGCTGGAAGTGCGTTTTGGACGTGAGCTCTTGGGTAGCAGAGTGCTGTGTTTGCTCCTGCCGTGGCGGGGACAGAAACGTGTGTTTAGAGGGAAGTTCTGATTAAGATCATCAAAGCGTTTCCTTTCTTCAACTCAAACAGACCCGCACAATGGAAGCGCTGCAAGCCAGCAAGCATGATTCAATGCTTTAATCATTATGAGAGGTGATGGGAATAGCAACAAATCGCTCGTTTTTCAAGGCATACTGGGAGGGAGATGCTCCATACTAACCTTGTTGACGTAGCCTTTCTGCCAGCACCCACCCATGCCCTTCACCAGAGCAGGCATACAGGGGAGACAAGGCTTTGGCTTGACTCGATACCAGTGCACTCATGCTTTGTCAGTGGTTTGCGGTGATGAGCGTCGGAGGCCGTTCGAGCCGACCGGCTGGAGTGCAGGGCTGAGTAATTCACACATTCACAGTGCAGGTTAGCAGGAAGGCCCTGGGCAAATCTTACCATCGCGCCTCCTCTCAGTTTTCCCATCTGTCAGGAGGAGTAATAACACTGATCCTGCCTGCCTTGCAAGGGTACCTGAGTCTTCTGGGAGGGGTACAGGCTCTGCTTGCTGCCGCTGGTCCCAGAACAGTTGCCTAGTGGTTACTCAGAGGAGACCATGGCCGGCCGATGGCAGAGAACTTTGAAGATGGAAAGAGCCAGTGCTAATTGATTGAAACATAGGGGCAGACACACCTTCGTAAAACCTGTACTTTAGTGTTTCCTGATGAGCGAGGGAAAGCGAACGCCTGTTTGGAGGGTCCAGGCTCAATTCCCTCCTCCCTCATCCCTGAACCAGCTCCTTTCTTCCGCTCTGGTGGGAAGGAGCGGCTGGAGGCTGGCAGCGGCCGGCCGGCTGGGAGCTATTCCAGCAGTGGGGAGCACTCAGCTGGCAGCATGCTAATGCTTTGGAGCTGGAGGACTGTCCCCCGAGGACCACTGGCAGATGGCAGGGATTAGAGTATCCCTTGGGCAGTTTTAGACCCTGACGGAGCGGTGGAGGGAGCTGGGGCTGGAGCAGAGCAGGACAAAGATACTTTGCACTGGTTTAGCTGGGAGGGCTTCGGGACAGGAGGGAATGTCACGCACTGTGTTCCTGTGGCTGTGAGATACGCTGAGCCAAGGGAATAGCTGCCTAGGCAGAGAAAGGACCGTTAGTGTCGGATACTGCGTGAACACTGAGTTTGAAATACTGTGTGTGCAAATGTTATTCTTGGATCGGTGGTGATTGGCCCTGGAATGCGTCACAGCGAAGCCATTTTTAAAAGCACTGGAGATTCATTTAGCAAACATAAGGATGGCCTACTGAAAAGGTACGAGCTGAAATATCTCCTCCACTAGCCTCCACTGTGCTGCTGTTCATGATTTTACATGGAGGGGGAAGTTGCTGGGCTGCTCTCTGCTCCTTCTGTGCTGAGAGTTAGCCCCAGTTTGCTGGACCTCTGTATGAGGAGGGCGATGGAGCTGCTGCATGGCCAACCAGGGCCTCAAAAGCCACGTCCCACAGAAGATGTCCTCTCTTACGGTGCAGCCTGCAGACTTACTCTCCTCAGAGATGAAGGCAGCTCCCCAGTTGCTGTGGTGGAGCTCGGTGCTCAGCCTGGTGTAAGGGTCTGTCTCAAAGGCAGCCACAATCTGAATACGTGAGCAAAATGGTTTGGACACATACCTATGTGATGGGTAGCCAGAAGGAAAGGGCTGGTTTTGGGACTGGGGCCCTGGGTTGGCATCCAGGCGTTGTTCCTCTGCATCCTTGCTCCGCAGTGTCGAGCACGCTGTTTGCTTGCCGAGCCCATCTGCTTTGGCACAGGGGGCGGAGAAGGAGAAATCTGCTGCTGAAACTCTGGGTTCCCGCACTGGGTCGCAGTTTTCAGATGTATATGGTGTGATGTGATGATGAGTATGGAAATGCGAGTGGAGGGAGGAAGCGGGACTAACAGGGCCGAAGCCTTACCCCTCGTGATGCTGCGCGTGTCCTTCTGGATCCCGTGACGCCATTGTGGCCATCTAGTTTGTGACACCTCAGTCACGGCTACGACCACCGTGTTGGTGACTGTGAAGTTTCTGGACCGAGATGGGAAGATGGGCTTAAGGAAAATGTCACAGTTCTGGGCAAAATACCCTGACCTTTTGTAGCCAGCGCTGATGTGGTGAGTGAAGAAGTTGCTTCACTGGAGGAATATGAGTTTTAGGGAGGGCTTTAGGAGGGCTATCAGAAGCAGCCTTACACAGAGAAGAATAAGAGGGCTTCCAGATACAAATGGCACAAAGAAGCATGTGGGATAACGAAGGGATGCGATGGCTGGGTGAGAGGTTTTGCAGGGCAAGGAGAGCTGGAGGCACTGGGAATGTGGAATTGTGTAAGAGTACAACTTATTCTCCCATGGATGTGTTCAAACCCCATTGTAGTGCCTCATACAGTCTGGTATCAGGGTACCGAGGGCTTGCAGCTACTCAGGGAGAATAAGTGCTGCATAAATGTAGGATCATTATTCACTCAGCCTGTCAACTTGTTTAAATTTCCGTGAGCAGAACAAGTATATTATGGTATTGTTATCCTATGCAGAGAGTTGTTCATTTTTAATTATAGCTCGTGAGAAATACAGACTCTTACAATGCATCGTCTGTTCAAACAGATATATACATCTTAGGGAAAAATATAATAGTGCTATTAAATAATGTTCTTATAAAGTGTTAGAACAAAGCACGCATGCATGTCTCCTCGTATCCAGCAATAAAGTAAACGTAGAGTATTAAACATAGAAACGTATTCTACAAATATGTGTAGCAGCTAACTGAGTCAACGGGACTGATCTGTGCAAATCCCTCAGGTATCTGTACGTAAACAGATACCCCCACACCCCAAGGGTGACATTCATGAAAAAAGGAATGTCTCGTATTTCCTGACTTGCTTCCTCGTTCTTCAGAAATCACTATTCTTGCATTTGGCAATAGACAATTCAGGGATAAACTGTGAGCCAAAAGCCCAATGCAATTCAGGGGGGCTCTTCCTGCCCACCGTAGATGTTATTCACATCACCTCACTGCTGAATGCTGAGAACTGCAGAAAATGAAGTGTTGCCATCATCCTTTGTCCTGCAGGCAGCAATTTTCTGCTTGCCTGTGGGAAATAATCCTCCTTTAATTTAATTATTCATTTTTCAATTATTTAATGCAGTACTCTGGGATAGCAGCAAGGCTTTTGGTTAGTTTTCAAATTGCTGCCACCTCAGACAGCAGAGCACTGGGATCCAGCTCCCTGGGAGAAGGGATTCGTTGTCTTTGAGCCTCTGCTTTCATTAGGAGGGATATGCCGTCTCCTTTCTTTGGCACATCCCTCGGGAAGTTTCCATGTATTCTGCCAACCTGCTTAGGTCCCATGGAGGCTTGGTCCTGCCTGGCTAAAGTCAATGGCTCTGGCTGAGGACAGCTAAATGGGGCACCATCAGGAGTCTGTCAGTGTTTCTCCTCTTGCCAGCAAACAGGCTCCTTGGAGAGCTCCACGAGCACCCTCCCTGCTGCCAGCACCAGTGCTGTGCTTTAACATTTTCTAGCGCAGGGAAAGCAAATGCTGGCCCTCCGTGGAGGCACTTTACATATTGCTCTGCACTGAGCCCTCAAGCTGGCATGGGGATCGCTTCTTGTGCTGCTAGGGTCTTCACCAAGACTGATTTTCCACTCTGAGCTGTATCTGTGTTAGTTCCTGAGTGGCATTGGCTATGATTTCAGGGGCAGGAGTCAGCCCTAAAAGATTACTGCATCAAATAATATAAAAGATGTTCATACGGTATCAAGTAGGAAGAAGTCTAAAAGAAAAGAGGTCAGTTCTGCTGTCACTTGCACAGTTTTTGAGAGATGTGACTCCATTCATTTCCGTGTAGCTAATTTTGCTTTATGCCAGCAGAAGCGAGAGCAGAGTCAGGCCTTCCTCCTGCAGCAGCTAAAGTGAAAAACATTTCTATTTTTAAAGCTGAAAGCATTTCTTACTTTTATTTATCATGTGTCACTTTGCTGGCAGTGATGGTGTAAATGGCACTTAAAAGTTAAATGAGCTATTTATGGCCCTGCTTATGACCCTAATGCTCGCCATCACAACAGTCACCAGGCATTGCCTGGGCAGCAGAACCAAGGAAGCCTGGGTTCCTGGGCAAAGATAAGGCTGATGGTGTACATCTTTTCCACCCTAAAGCTGCTAAAAGGGTCTCTTTCTTCTTTTTGGATGTCTGGTTTTGCACTGCTTCTGGATGCTTAATATCTCTAAGCTCTCTAGACCTCTGTAAAATTTGGTTGAAACTGGGCAAAGGATTCAAAAGCTGTTACAGGAGTAAGAAGGGAGGACAAGTGGAGAGATTGCCCGAGTCCCTGTTTCCCCAGTAAATACAACTTAAAAAGGGGGCAGGTGTTTGGCGGGACAGTCTGCAGGGCAAGTCCTGGCTCCAATAAACACCTCGCCATGTGTGGAAAGCTGCAGAGACATCACCCAAGCTGGTAGACACTTGTCTGAATAAGAGGGGGGAGAGCAGAGCAGCTCATGGCATCTTCTCCCAGGGCCTCCAAGGCCCGGATTGCTCTCCTTGAACAGCAAAGCCCCCGTGACACCAGCGCGGGACAAAGAGCTTCCTTTATTTTGTCTTCATTCACCTCTCTAATGCCTCGCTTGTGACACAGGAAGGCAGGACTGAGGCCAGGAGCGAGGGCTGCTGATTCTGGCATCCCTTTTGCAGGTGGGGACAGCACAAGGATGGCAGGAGATGAACAATGCAGAACAGGCTTGTGGCTGACCCTCCGTCCTCAGGGGGGATGGTGGCCTCTTCCCTGGTGAATTTGCAGGCTTATTGGAATACAAGATTAGACTTCTTCCCCTCTGTGTTGTAGTAAATCCATTGGTAAGGTGTCTCACAGAGACATTTTGTCTCCTCTCACAGGAAGAAATTTCCCTCCAGCTAGGAAATTTATTCCTTGTAAAATTGAACAGGAGAATAAGATTTCCAGAGAGAGCCTGCGGCTGTAGCAAAGGATTATTGCCAATTTCTTAGGCTGCACACACAGATCTTGGCATTCAGGTAGCAAATTTTTTCCATCCAAAACTCCACGACTGGGGGTACACAAATGTCAGGGTGCAAAGCCCTCATTGAGCAATGACTGTTGGTTTCAAGGATGCTCATCTCCAGGTGGAGATTTCCTGAGAGGTCCTGTGAGGCTTCGCCGCGTGGACTAATGAAACAAGATGTTAATCTGAGACCACTGTGGCGTTCCCCGGATTTCCTAGGATGTTGGTGGCCAAACAGCTCACCTCCCCTTCTGCAAGGCAGAGAGAGGGGCCCTTTTTTGTTTCCATCACAGGAGAGTTGCTACACCCATTGCATTAAAGATTGCGACACTCTCCAAGTGCTAGGGGAGCCATATGAGTACCACGAACTGAGATAAATATAAAATGCTATAATTTAAAGGCTCTTATCTTTGAGTTGCTAATGGCTTAATTAAACAATAACATTTAACAGATGTGCTTTTTCTCCTCCAATAATTCACTCCATCTGTGTCAACATAACTAGGCCCAAATTAGTGCATCAAAATGTAGATGTTAATGTCTTATTTCAGTTTTTATGTATCAATGTAGATTTACATATATATTGTTTCATCTTGTGATGAGATGAATGCCTCCTCAGAAGGAGGTATTGCACACTATGGAGTTTAAAGAGCCTCTCTTAGTTTGCAGAGTAAGAACAAAAAAGCAAAAATCCAGAGACAAATGCAAATACAGATACTTTGAAATGAAGAGAAAATTGGGCTCATGTATATGTATATTAAGGGTGTTACGTATTGAACTACAGGATCTGTGGCTCTGTTCTCTTTAGGATACTGAATATTTTGTGACCCTTTGTTTCTGAAGCAATTTCTCTCCTAACTTCACATGCTGAGGAAAAAAGCTTGCCTTGCTGCATGTGAAAGCAGATGACCATCTGAATCCTTAGGTTGGAGGAGTGGATAACCTAGACATATCTGTGGAGAGCTTTGTTGTTTTATGAGGTAGCTTTAATAGCATTAGAGATGAATATAGCTCTTGTTATTATTACTTGAAAACACCCTTATTGTGCTAAGTGCTTTCTCAAAGATGATTGGGAGTCCTTGAAGACCTTGCGGGCTGTGACCCAGATCTTGCAAACCGTGCTGTGCAATGGGTGCTACACGTGGAAGCAGTCACGCTGCTGGAGCAGCACAGATGAAGGCAAGAGGAACGATAATACCCCCTGGCTCCGTGTTGCCCTGCTTCCTAACACGTACCACCTCCCACGTGCTGCGGTCCCAGATGGCCCGGTAGTCAGGACGGGATTCTGTGGGGCGCCGGGCACAGCCTGTGGCCTCCTGCATGGCTGCATGACGGGTCCCACCACCAGGCACTCCCAGCCACGCTGTCCCCTGGGGAGCCCCCAGGCTGTCCTGGAGCCAGCTAGGCATACGGCGGGGATGATGAGCGAGCACGGCGTGTTTCTGGCTGCTCCCGAGACTGGTCTTACAAGCCATGCAAACTCCACAGCTGAATCCAGCTGGGTGATGCCTGGGCAAGAACACTCCCAGGGCTGGATCCTTTCTCTCCTTACAGTCTGAAGAGCTTCTTTTTAATGCCTTTGCTATGAATTCTTATGAACCGACTGGGTTACTTGACTTTCCCCTAATTTAATTTGGATTAATTTAATTTTAATCAGTCTTTCTTCTCAGCATCCTATTAACCTTCCCATGAACTCTTCCTATAAGGGATTGGGTAAAGAGGCAGTCTACATCTATTAAAATATTAGTCTGCTCTTTGGGTTGCAAAGCATTGGATGGCAGAAAATGGTCAGAGGGGATGGTGGATGATGACCCAACTCTTTTCTGGCTGAAGACCCCAGCAAAACTGGCCTAGTGTCTCCCCAGCTCCCTTTGGCCCAGCTCACCCAGGCAGTGGTGTGGACAGCAGCTAGAGCTGTCTCTGCCTTGAGACTACTAGGCCCTGGCTCGAGAGCATCAGACTTTGGTGATTCTGCCCTTGCCACTCTGAACCCAAAGGGACATTGCAGACCCAGAGAAACAAGCGGCCGCTAGTAGGTATAACCTATACGTAACAGGATTACAGTTGTATCTGCCTAGTTTTCCCTCCTGCGTACTGCCCAGTTTGCTATCTGCTGAAAAATTTGTTCAGACGCTGAACCAGATTCAATTACGTACATATATATATAATACATTGTCCTCAGTGTTAGCACCTGCCCAGGCAACTTTTGCTGAAAATCAGCCATGAAATCTTCACAGCATTTCCTCTAAGAAGGAGAGCTGAACTGTGCTGAGATTGGCAAGGTGGCAACAAGACATTCCTCTGAGCCACCCCCAAGTTTAATAATTTTTCAAATGAAACAGGGTAGCTAATAAGGCAATTTAGCTAAGAAAGATCTGGGGAAAATGTGATTTTTTTTTTTTTTTTTTTGTGTTCTGTGG
>Ga0065711_1043967_pt1 | contig 14405 bp, 11 predicted proteins | sample Hoacrofraction12_FD_59098 | JGI IMG/M metagenome (GOLD analysis project Ga0065711, IMG submission 59098) | Hoatzin crop microbial communities from Cojedes, Venezuela - Epithelial fraction 12 v2 (version 2) | ecosystem: Host-associated > Birds > Digestive system > Esophagus > Crop | place...
GCCTTCTTGGCAGCCAGGGCACACTGCTGGCTCATAGTTAACCTGTCGTCCACCAGGACACCCAGGTCCCTCTCCGCAGAGCTGCTCTCCAGCAGGTCCACCCCAAGCCTGTACTGGTGCATGAGGTTGTACTCAATGCTAGGTGAAGCATCATTGCTTGCATGTTTTATGCCTTATCTGTACTCTGAGCAAATTGATTGGCCTCCAAGGCAGCAGTTCTTCAGGAGTGAGATGACCATTTCTCTGGGTTAAGGAACTCAGGCAGGAAGTGGTGTGAACTGAAATGGGAAGAATGTCCAGGGCCGAAGAGTGATCCATCATAAAGTTGTGATCCAAGAGCTGGATATAAAATAATATGGGTTTGGCCCTGCTACGTCTGGAGGGAGGACAGGTCTGCTGAGAGAAGCGAGAGAGACTATGAACCAGCTAGGAACAGAGAAGACCTGGTCCAATCTCTGCACAGGAAGAAGGCGTGTAGGAAACGGGATGCAGCTTGTCCTGTTACGGCTGTCCATACTGGGACTGGGGCCACTCTGAAATGGAAGAGAAAAGTACAACCCCAACAGGGTAGGATACAGAGCGTCTGGCAATGCAAGTCAATGTCCTTGTTCTACAAATGAAAAGAATGGCCATTTTGCAAATCGTTACTGGAATTGCTCTGCCTGGCATCAGTGGGAGGAAGCGGGACTCATTAATTCCCATCTGACATTCCCTTTCATCTTGTGACTGGGGTCAACCTACAAGGGGAACACCCAGCCAGACATTAACAAAACAGGTGTTTGTGCAGGATGAGACAGTTATAAAAATGCTACTTTCCCTTGGGGAGAAACTTGCTACATGATATTTTAATGAGTAGATAGGTTCTTGGAGACTGTCCCTCTACACAACATTAACCCAGCAATGCTAGCGATAGAGGTCAAAAGAGAAGTCCTCTCCACAAGCACCACTTCCCTGGTGGGGATGGTCATGTCCATCATGCCTGCAGCTGAATCAAACTGTAGACCAGCGTGGTGTAGGATGTCTGGAGCCTGGAGGTCAGCAGACCAGCCAGTACCAAACTAGATCCCTCTGTACTTGTAACAAAAGCCTCTACCACATCTTCCCTTCTTCCACCACTCTCTTTGCTTTTCATATTCTCCTTTCTAACCTAACTGATCTAGTTTAAAACATGCCTTTCTTCCTGCAGAGATACATCGTGGGAGGAACCTTGTCCACACATGCTTGTCTTTAACACAGAGGCCTGAGGTTTCTGAGGGAGGTATGCAAACTGTTACCATGCACTCAACAGACTTCCACATTGACCTTGACCAGTCCTTCATCCGGTCTGACCAGAGGCAGGAATGCTTCTTGGACTGCTTTTTCTGAGTGCCAAGGATATGCCATTTGCACGTAACTGCAGAAGAGAGAGAGCCCACCCTTCCCCTCAGGCTGCATCTGCATGTCCTTTCTAGAAGGCAGTGCAGTAGTGTGTCCACAGTTGGCTTACTTGAGAAGGAAGATCTGCCAAGCACTGGGCAGGGACTGAAAGAACCGAGCAACTGACCCAAGCCTCTGCTTGCACAGGCAACATCACCACACAGCTCCCTCCGCTAAATACATTAAGCCATTTCAAAATGACCAAACTGTTTTCCAGTACACACTGTAAGGATGCAGAATGTACTAACACACCAGCTACCATCCAAACTCCTTCCACTACAATAGCAGCTGCAAAATTTTCGTTGCGGCTTGCAAGGAAGTGACTGGATGCAAACAACCCTCAAAGCTCCCTGTGAGGCTGCGCTGACCACACCCTGCTCCCTAGCCTTCCTCCTCCTCCTCTTCTTGGGGAGAACAGTGGGGCTTTGTCAGCACCAGGAGGAGTGAGAACTAGCCTTTTTCATCCTAGCTTCAAGGCATTTGTGGTTGGAAAACGAAACACATTCATCTTGTAGGAGCGAGGAATATCTGTGTTAGAACTGGGCTTTGCCCAGAATTCTGTATTTGACCTCCAGGGAAGAGAACTGAACACGGATCACAGTAAAAACCTTTTAGCTTATTCCTCTCTCTTTGCTATAGCTAATTTTGAGTGCCTGTGCTTGTTCCTTTACCTACATGTTAATTGCAGTGGTGATCTAACCTCTAACATCTTTAATGTCCTCCCTTGTGGGATTCCTGGAAGAACAGGGACATATTGTGAGCAGCCCAGACAGCCTGAATATGGACTTGATCGGTCTGTAGCAGCACAGGCCTCAAGGCCATCGAGAGGCCGGCTGTGGATAAACAGATGCTCCAAGGCCGGCTGCGGGTAAACAGATGTTCTATTAATAGATGCTCTATGAATAGTGACAAATCATAACCGAGTGCTGTGCCGAGTGCTGTCTATATAATCCAAATGCTCTGCTAATAAGGTTGACTGTTATGGATCATATTGATTGAGTCCTCGTTCCCACCGCAACAGCCTACCTGGCAGTTTACTTTATGCAACCTGAGGGGAGATAGCTTGGGCCAGAACTTAAAATTGAAGTAAACAGTTAAGATTATGGAAGTTGAAAAAGCAGAGAAAAACGCAGAGAAATATTGCATCCTGCTGCTAGTGCAGAACTCTAACTTACAACCCACCCACCTTCTGGATTAGCATTCAGATCTAATGCTTTGTATGTCTCAGAGTTATTCTCTCCTGTGCATATTCTCAGTTATGTAATAAGAAGTATTAAATGTGATCTGCGCAGCTGCATAATCAACAGCTGAAGTGAATTCACCCCACTACCGAAGGCCAGGTTCATGTGCAAATATGCATACTGTTCCTACATCTGTTCCTGTACTCTCAGCAGTTACTGTCTTGCTCTTGTGTTCTGGGCAGCCTGTGTTTAGAAGATAAGCACTGCAAGGGGTGATTTAACATCCGAAGTGAAAGTTCTGGTGTTCTTGCAGAACATGCTTTTGTGATTTATGTTGGCCAACATAGTGTTAATTACTGCTTCTTTAGCGACTTAGGTGAATAAAAGACTGACACCAACTCTTTAGAACATTATTGTTCTTAAATTTCAGATGATGATGCAGCATCAGTAATTACCTTCAGATGTTCAACTGTCATGGAATGGATCTTGAAATAAAATCCTAAATATCTGTTTATGAAAGCTCAAACATTTCTGGATGTGTATAGGGCCGTGATTCTTCCCTGCCTCCTGCCTATCCAGTTATTCACATCTGTGTAGGAAGAGAGTATCCAGTAGTATTGGGCAGCATGTAATTGAATACCCATCTAAATGATTATAGTATACGAGACTGTGGAGGCTCAAGCTTGTAGTACTTAGATGGAAACCTAAAATTTCAGAATAATATTTCTACGACTCCTCTTTCCACCTGTACATCTGTCAGGTTGCAACATACATGACATATTTCTTTACCACCTCTAAAATTAGAAAAGAGTATGTGCTGAATGTCAAAAGGTTGTAGAATAACTCCACTAAAAAGTTCAGAGTGCGATTCACAGTTCTTCGGCTTTGGCATGCTATCTCTTGTCTAAAGGCTTGTCTACACAATGGAATTTATCCTCTACTGAATTGTTTTGAATAAAAAAGTCATGTCTTCACTGGGCAATTCACTCATAATGTAGTAACTAATGCCATACTGTGTTGCTTGGAAGCAGCAGTTAACTCAATCTTATGATTTACTATTGCATGCTACTATTTCCCAGCATTGCAGGGTGCTCTGGCAGGCCTCCATTTACTTTCCCGTGTTGCTCAGGCCACCTGGTCTGCTATCTGTGTGACTGTAGCTGCTCTGCAAGCACATGGATAGAGCATTTGTTCCCTACTTTTACACGCTGGGGAGCAGGGATGTTCAGGTTCTCCATGCTTTCAGATTCTAGCAATCTGTACAATTGCCATGGCTTTGTTTTCTAGTCTTCTTTTCTAGCCTGCATCCAGCTGGTGCAACAACAAAAAAAAAGATCCCCAGAGGATAGAAAGTTGGGAGGGGAAGTAGTTCCCTGAAATGCAGATATCATAATGTGATGAGGATGATAATGTTGCTAACGGGGAAGGTGAAACAGAGTCATGACCTCAGTATATATGTGATACTGTGTCCGAAATCTTGAATGTGAAATCATCTTGCAGTAAAATCAGACATCTACCTTTTGGGGGAGCTGGAGCAGTGGATGGTTCAAATTTTCTGCTGATGAGGAATTAGTACATTTTTAGCACAAGGCTCTGGTAGTTGACTATTTCATCTTTGGCACTGCTGGTGCTCAAAATACAGACAAGGACTATGGGTGAAGTCATGATTTTAGATTATCTGGTAGTCAGGAGGCAGCCAGCACCCTAACATCTTGTCCATGTTGTAGCCCCACAAGGCTGCCAGCAGGTTGGCAGAGGGGCTGTAAGCAGCATGGCACTGGCTTCTGCTGTAAGTCAGTCCTATAATGAGCAACCACTCATTCTTCTGTTTTCTTCATGAAGACAGAGGTACACTAGATTGCCCCACGGCGTGCCAGGCACAACACCTTTTGTGCTGGCTTTCCCCCTTCCTCCTCCCAGCAAGTACCACCTGGCAGTACACTGCGTTCAGAAGCTAGCTGTGCTGGTGCTAATTGAAGGAAATCTTATAATAGAAAAGTGTTTGTTGAGGGCATGTCATTCTATAGTTCTGTAATAAAATATGTAGTTCATAAAGTATTTTAATTAAGCCGGAAATTAATTCAGTTAATCAGTACAAGTCCACCCGCCCTCTCCTCCCTGATATCCTATGTTCCAACAATAAGGAAACTCCAGATAGGAAAATTGCACATTGTCATTAACAAGACACTAACAGTGTTAACCTCTGGTATGCTGGACACTCACTGAAAATTGGCATTATGGAACAGGGGCCTCTGACTGTGTTAAACTGAGATTCTTAGACTTACAAAGTGCTCGAGTTGGCTCTAACAGTTCAAGACCAGGGTGCTTTCCCTTTCACCTTAGGGCAGCTGGTTATCTCCTCCAGAATGTCACAGAAGAAACATTTCAGTGACTCGTAGCAGCTGACCTCAGTCTTGCTCATTTACTTGAGGGAGTTGTGTGCAACTTTTTTTCCTTGTTGTTCCTGATTTTAACCTGTCCCAGATGATCAATATGTTACATCCATTCCCTTGCATTTTGTGGGTAGGCACTTTCTTTACTTTGCTGACTGAGGACACAAGCTAGGGATGTGTCATCTAGTATTAATGGATCTGAATGCAATTAATTACTTATTTGCCTGTCTTCAGCATCTATGTCACTCCTGGTAGCACCATCAATAAATATCTTGGCCATATACTCTTTAAAGCTGTGGCCACACACCCATTAATGTGAAATGGAGTTTAAAAGAGTAGCCTTCCAACATGCCCTGAATGCAGCATGACAGCTATCCACCCGGTTAATTGAGTGTGCTAACTAGAAAGTTCTTGTTGTGGACGCTGGCAAGCCCAGGTGTTCAAAGAAATCGCCCATTTCGGTTGGTTGAAATACAATATTCTGAGAATCAAGAAGAGAAAGTTTTCAGTGAACATATCAAGTGCCACATAGCTCAAGGTAAGAGATGGTTTCTCAAGGCTGAGAGGCAGGACACAAGGCCAGAGACATCAGAGGCCTCTCTGAGATGCATGAAGTAACAGGGAAGATGTTTTCTGTGAACAGGGAGAGGAGAAATAACCTCCAGTGACAGGGAAACCACCGGAGACATTAGGGAACATTGAGGCAGATGCTGGGGATGAATAGACAGATCTTATTGCTAGAAGATATATTTTGTGGAAGCTGCTCTTCCCGTGAATGAAAGTGAACATTTGTTGTGACAGGGCTCAGGAAGATGTCCCATTCTGAACTCCAGTGTCCTATAGCCAGAACCTTGATTTTTTTGGACATTTTTTTTCTTAAGACGAGTCACCGTACAGCCTTTTATGTAGCTCTCCCGTACAAAGTTGCATAAGTCATTTTATTATCATTGTTTACAGATGACTGTCCTTCTGCCTCAGTTTCTTTTTTGGTAAAACCTTTAGCTACATGCTTTAATAAAGGCTTTTTAACACCTGTAGTTATGGATGAACGACAAAGGCTGTGTGGGATATCTGGGATTTGGCACAATAAACACTAGGCCTCCCAAGTCTTGTATCTCTGTCTTACCGGCTGCTCTTTGTGATGCACTAAGTGGGTGCTAAAAGGCATGTCTGACCTTCTGTGTGGTCTTGGTGCTAAAGAGTTACTTGAGTGGCAAAGAAACACCATAACTCTTCCTACAACTGACTTTTGCAGCATAATTATTTTTTCATTGATTCTAATGTTCCTAAACATCTGGGACTTCATCTCCAGCAGGTGCTTACTTGGAGCTGTGAGTCAAGAAATGCAGCAAGCCACAAGCTGCTGCAGGGCTGTATTGTAGCTGCCTGGATCAATAAAAGTTGATTACACATTTGTCTCCCTGTGTGCAAAGAAAAGCCTAACTGACTGAAAGATGGAGATGTCTTTCTGTGGGGCATTTCCCATGTCCTTGCTCTGTTTCTTGGTGTCAGGCTTTTCCTGTGTGAGCAGAGTAAGCTCTGCCTTGGATGATCTGAACTCAAGCCTGGTATTTATGACTTCCTCGTCTTTGAATTGAGTTAGACTGGAGGATTTCTGTTTGAACTACACAAAGGAAAACACCGTACAACCTTTTTCATCTCACGTATCATTAACTTTATTCTGGCTAAGCACAGCAATAGCTAGGTAGTTGTTTTATGTTTTTGGTTTTTTTTTTTTTTTAGAGGAAAACAGTCACTTTTATGATAAAGAGGTCATTTAATAAATGGATTAATGGGTAATAAGTTCGGACGCGCAGTAGTTAAGAGATAAGGATTGCAAACAGAGCATACCCCCCAGCCCCCAATGTTAATAGAACTCCACAATCATTCAAGAAGTTGTATTACAAGTCACAGACAAGCTTTTTTAGTTCCGCATGATTTTTACTGACTGAAGAATTTATTTTGTTTTCATCAACCTAGATGAACATCAAACAATAAAACATTAATTCAATGTTAAATTTAAACATGGCAGAATATATATTCAGCTTCAATGATCAAAGAAGCCCATGGGAGTAACAGGTCAATTAGGTTGTTAGTACTTGCTGTTATGATAAGGATTGAATTTTCAAGGTTGATGTATATCACACATAGTGTGCCTAAGGATTGTACAAACATTGAAGAGCAGAGCCAGAAGGTGAGCCAGGGACAGGATCTGAAACTTGTTGAAAGCTCTTCTTTCATAATTTTTTTCTGAATTTATCTAAAGATTTGTATAAAACAGGAAGCTGAAACAGAAAAGCAGCTTTCTAAAGGTGCTGGATTTAGAAGTTGAAGTAACTCAAATCTTCTGGCTATCACTCACCTTGCACTTGTAACAGCAGGGAACAGTTAGAGAGATCTGTAGTATTGTTGTTCTACTAGGATCTCTTTTTTTTGCCCTGAAAACATTTTAATGATCTTCAACTTGCTCCCTGACACTCGTACTTATAAAAGATTTTGTTTGTCTTTTTAAGAGATAAAATTATCTACAACAAGTACTTCTTTCTAGTTGTCTAGTTTAGAGGAAAAATATCAAGCACATGTCAAAATGCATAGTTTCAGCAAAGCAGTTAACCTCTGGGTAATAGTTTATCCTAACATACCTACTGTAACAGAAGTACTGAAATCTATTACGTTACTGCATCTGACTTTGGTGTAGGGGAAAAAGAATAAGTTTCTGAATTAAGTTTCCTTAAAAACAGGAAAATTAAATAAAAATGAAATAAAATAAAAAATTCATATCGGAATTTTTTGTGTTGTTTTCAAGCAATGTTACTGGTGTCACTATTGGCTACCTGAGTTACGACTTGCTATAACGCTGGAAATACAAACCAGCTTAAAACAGTTTGGAACGAGAGCTAGGACAAGAGGCTCAGGCTGCACCAGGGGAGGTTTAGATTGGATATTAGGAAAAAGTTGTTCACCGAAAGGGTTATCAAGTATTGGAACAGGCTGCCCAGGGAAGTAGTTGAGTCATCATCGCTGGAGGTATTTAAAAGACGTGTAGATGTGGTGCTTAGGGACATCGTTTACTGGTGGACTTAGCAATGTTAAGTTAACTGTTGGACTCGATCTTAAAGATCTTTTCCAACCTAAATGATTCTGTGATTCTGTGAAAATAAAAAGATCTGTCAGAGATATGTCCAATACCAGGAGGATTTTTCCCCCCTCTCTTGCTTTCTTGTTGTTTCTGTTTTAAATATAATTGAACGTTCCTGTCAAAAAAAAGTTGGTGGTTTTGAAATTTGTTGGTATTTTTCTTTTTATTTTTAAATATGATTTTTATCCCTTTTGAACTTGACTCTGCAGTCCTGCAATATCACAACCCTGGTGCTCAGTGAAGAAGGATAACAAACTAAGCACAATCTTTCTAGTTTTCCCATGTGTTGCCCAAAGGCAATTGGCTTAGAGTGTCCAAAGAAAGATGGTTGCCTTTTACTGTTTTGTAAAGGACTTTTGACATTTCTATTTTCCTCGTTGTCCAGCTACTCCAAGGTTGTCCTGCCTCAGACATGTCTTTTGAGATGCTCAGACTATATTGGAGGGCGATGATAAGACCTAATGCTACAGACTCTTTTGTCATAGGGGGCAAAAGAAGCAGTGCACAACTGGGATACAAATGGCACATCCATGCAGTTATGTTACAAGCCACATGAATGTAGACTATCCTGTCTGATTTCTTTGTAAAACAAAATGGTTGTTAGAGAGTCCAGCTAGTGTGACGCATATCCTGTCTTGAACTTTTGGGGGTTTTGTAAACATTATGCTTGCTTGTCTGCCTGTTGGAATGTGCATGGGACCGAATAAAACATGTAATGCAATTCTAAACCAGAATAGTTAAATTGGTTCACTCAATGCGAGTCAAATAAAATGAGTTTGTGACTTTACTCTCCCTTGTACTTAAGGAAAGAAGGTCTGTTATTTGCAGTTCAGTTCTTCATGGTGTGATCTCTCTTCTTACAACTGAAAAGGAGGAGGCTCTAGTTCTGGTTTCCTGGCTTTACTAAAGCAAAAATGAGCCAGGAAGATCCATTATAAATTCAGCCTGATTTCTACAGTGAAACATGTCAAGTATATTAATGATTAGGAATTAATTATTTTTGTTATTCTGACAGTTCTGTGTCCTTCAGGGAGGAGGACAGCAATGCTGTAGGGGAGATGGGCAAGCCAAGCCACAAATTCAAAAGCCTGTTTGTGTGGTGAGGCACCTTTTTTGTGACAGAAGTTGTAGCATCTCATATAAGGTGAGATGCTCTGCTGTTGTTCTTGTTACATCCTTCGCTCACATGCCTCTTCTATATTTGAGCAGGATCTCTGTTCCCTTCCCTTGCTTCCTGCCAACAACAAATAGGCCAGTGATTAAGACAGTCTCACCAGAGCATCTAGAGTCCAGATTCCCAATGTAATCCTCCGTGAATAAGTGAAACCAACATATTTCTCAGGGTTTATTCCCTCATTGTCTTTCACAACTAAACTGTCTGAGCAACCAACGCTTAAACAGACTGCCTAGGAGAAAGCAGTGTTTAATCATTATGCTGAAGGGACAAATGCAAGAAGAACAAACAATTAGACAAAAAGGGGTTGAAATTCTGGCAGAGGCTGAAATTTCTTTGCTATGTAAAAAGATTCCAGCTGCCATTAATTTAGTTGCATTATCTTTTCATTGCAGATATTTAGGGATGGGTTTTCTAAACTACAGAGGATAAAAGCAGTTCTACTAGAAAAAACAAATGCTATGATAAGAAATATAATTGGTAGTGTGATAAAAGCTTATGATTCTCATATATCTGACAGTGACAGGAAAAGTATAAAATTTTCGCAAAGACAATTAACTGAAGAAAACAGTGAATACAATCACACAAACGAATGTATTTCCAGTTATGTTGCCTCTGAACTGAAAATACTTCAGAACAAGTGATTGGGTTGAATGAATATTGTCTAGTGACATATTGATGATCAATCACGAGTTGTTCATTAACTGTGTTGCTACCACCCGTGATAACTAGCTAGCACTATGAAAGCTATAATGGGATTGTTGGTTAATGTATGCAGCTCCTAACAGTATAAATCATTCTTGCAGACAGATCAAAGCAGATAGAAGAGTAACATGACCACCTTTCTCGAAAAGATGGAGGTTGTAGTGGAAAACGTTACTTTTACTAGTAATGTAAACTAGCATTGTACACACGTTTTTACGATGGTAGAACTGCCTTGAACATTTCATATAAAACTATGAAAAAAATCAGAAATAAAGATCTAGCAAAAACTTTTCATTTTTCCTTTGCCCCACTGAAATTTTTAAATAAACACAAGGGAGGCTAAGAGACAGAGGTGCAGTCCTCAACCTGTTGTTCGGTGTCCTCAGTTCTGCAAACCTTTAAGGAGTGCTTAACAGATCACATTTATCATGTTAAACATGAGTCAGTGGAGCTTCTGCAAAGTGAGGTGCAAGGAATCAGATTGCAGGTATGAGCTCACCATGTCTGCTATACATATACCATGCCAGAATCTATGTGCAGTAGTAGGAACTTCACAGGAAAGCCTTAGGGAGAGCATGGTGCTTCTGTGCATGACGATGCAGTGTGCTTTTAAGCTGAACATGAGAAGACTGTAACCAAACACAGTGTGTTGAGCTTGACAGTTTACCCCCTGGCAAAAAGGAATGCTAATGCAATTGGACTCTTGTGACTGTCTTCACATGGTATGTACTGCGCTACGTAGGCATATGAACTCTCATAGGGCAAGACTGGAGTTTTCCAGCATTTTCCATGTGGTACCATGTTGACAGAGGTCAGCAGAAGAATAGTGAGATTGCTGAAGAAAGCAAGCTGAAAGAATTAAGCTACCTCTTTGCGTATCCTCTAGCTGGAAACTTTAAAATGGAAGCATCACTGAGGATGACTGTGTCTGAATCATATGTGGTACAGAGAAATGTTTGCTCATTATACTCCAGACAGGGGATCTAAACCTTCCATTCAGAGCTGATCACATTTTCTAAACAGACCTTGTTTTTGTCTTCCTTCCTGAAAGTCCTTGTGAGGGGAAAAAAAGCAGAAGCTTTATAGGTCATTTTAAATTCCTTTTGCTTTTTTTCTTCCTCACTAAATTCAATGAACATACAAAGTCCAGAATCTTCAGGTTTTCTCTTTTTTCGTTGTCTTTTTCACCTCTGCAATTTTAAAACTTTAACAATAATGTCAATGTAGTAGAATGGAACTGTTGAGAAAGCTATGAAGTTACATAATTGGTTTCTATATATTTTCATTTTTACCTGAAATTCCCCTAGACGTAAAAAAATTTGAAAAAAATTGGTGGTAACAGCAAAATACACTTCACTGTTTGGTGGAAAAGAACCACCCAACTTGGAAACAGAAAATTTCCATCTTTTCAAAACAGAATCAGGATGAAGGCTTTAATTCTAAGTAAATTGAATTCTGTAGTTTTATGACCATCTTGGTTCTGCTTTTCTCCTTGAATTCCATCTTGGTGGAGGTTATTGATACCTTGACATCATTTTTGTTTCTTGGAGTACCTAGTGGAAATAATGAAGAAATAAAGTCCAAGAAGAGTCACTTGATGGTACCTGCTGGCATTTATTATTTCTTCTGTGTGAGTCTTTGCACAGAGTAAAATATATAAATTATGAATACAGTGGTGTCAGAAATTTCCACTCCAAACACAGCAAAGAATTTGTTTATGAAAAGTGGCAGGCTTTTATGTATTTGAATCTATTTAAGTCTCCTGCTTAAAGCCAGCTTTGAGATGCTGGCTGCTGTTGTGCATTAGTTTCCTTCATGCTAGTTTTTAACAAGCAGGAGTCAAACTAAGTCCTCAGTGGGAGATGTGGGAATAAGAAGCTAATGCTCAGGCAGATACAGGGTAGAACTTATCTCTAACACATACACTAAGGAGTCTGTAACTTGTGGAAGTTATTTGAAAGATTTGGTTTTTTTAATAGTATTAGAAGGGCAGTCAAAACCAGTTACTGAGTTCCTTTTCTTCACCCAGCATCCTAAAAACTTTGTTATATAACTAAAATAAAGTATACATATATAAATTTTTTTTTTGGTATTATGGTCTTCTGTAGGTTGCTTAGACCTTAGTCTCCCACTGAGAGCAAGAAATATCTTTGATTCATATGAGTTACCAGCAAACTTCATGAGATGCAGTGACATTTTATTTCTCTTCAAAGGCAATCAGTAAAACTGAAAAAGGTCACATTTTATTTTCAGCAGAAGTACCTTTGTTTCATAATTTAAGGTGCACAACAACTTCTAGCTCCATGCAGAAAGACATATATATGTTACATCTGGTTTCAAGGTAAAATGTTAATTTCAAGTGCACTAGAGTCTGGAAATTCAAAGTACATGTTTCTTAATGATTGCTCTTCAACAATTTGAACATATTTTTAAAATACTTTTACTTCTGTGTGATTATTTTATGTAATTGAATCATTCCTACAGTATTTTAGACAAAATTAGAACAATTGACAATCGATCTCATGAAAAACCTGTGCAATTTGACTGAAAAAGAAAACACACATAATATTTACTTATTTGAGCCATGTAACACGACAACCCAAAATATGATTCTTTCCTGGATACAGACTGTAAATTTTGTGTTGAATAGGACTTTCCACAGTTTTGCTGTTCTGGCAGCAGAAGGATCAACTAAGTGAGAGACCAGTAAGACAAACGGCAGTTTTTGTTAAATTACCTTGCATTATCTTGCTGTAGTCATACTAGCCTTCAGTGAACATTTTTATTTGGAGATACTTCATTGGCTACTTTAGAATCTGTAAATCTAAAGCTATTTACCAGTTTTCCCTGCTCATGGATCTAGTTGCTCCTGGTTTAGGATATGATTTTATAAATATCCTTACTTGAATGCAAGAATGGTTTTACAAACACAGAAGTATTACCTTGGATTAAGTCATTCATGTGTGAGGATTAGTATTTCTGGATGAGGAATTTCTTCACTGACTGCAAGATAGCCAATCAGTGCAAAACTGGGAGAAAACTATTGGTGACCTCATCATGCATTTTATTTTAGAAAAAAACATCTACAAAAATTAATACTGAATGTTTATTACAAAATTACATCATTTGCCTTGAGACAATGAGATGAGATGTTCAAGCTGATTCTTATTACATCTTGTGGGATTCAGTCTAGGGCTAGACTGAGACTTTACATGTATGCTCCAAGAATGAGACAGCATGTAAATACACCGCTTTGAGGGGAACTCAGGGAAAAACAGTAGTTATGAACGGATCCTATGCATTCTTGGGGAACAGTCTGCTGGATACTGTTCACCCTTCCTGCAAAATCTCCACTCTGTTGCTGAACGCTCTGCAGATTCAAATTTTTGAATGAATCAGCTGAGAAATAGGAGGAGGGAAAGGCAAAGAACGAAGTATATTTGCCAATGAGACTTGGAGACAAGCAAGGAAAATGCGGTAACAAGGTAGAGTTAGGTAGTTCCAGATGGGAAAAGGCATGGAGTAAATGAGCCTTGCCAGAACTGAGAGAAACAGAAAAGGCTTTTTATTGCCTCATGGGCACTAGTGCAGAGCAACTGGCTTTCCTTCTACTGAATTTGTGCTTTTTATGCTGGCATGTTGTAAGTGCAGGTGGTTATCAAAAGTACTGAAACCTGGCAAATCTGGTCCAACGTGTGGAAGGATTTGAGCACTCACTGAGAAAAAGAACGTAGTTGCCTTATAGCAGGAGTGGCAGCATGAGGCAAGTAACTTGTTTCTTCTCCTGGAACTCCTTTTATTGGTAGGACAGGAAAAAAATGGGAGGAAAAATCTTCAGATCTTAATGAAGTATACTTTCCCACTGCATTCCTGCCCATCTCTCTCCTCCTTTTTTTTTTTTTTTGCCTCCAAGTAGCTGGCTGATATATTCAGTTCCTTCATTATGCATGGGCTGAAAGTTGTATGCATCTGATGTTCAGTTTCAGTTATAACTGTACTTTACTGGCGACTCCTCTGGTTTATGTCCATTTTCATAAACATTATTTCTGTAGAGATAAACATATTTTGTTTGATCTGCTAGACTTGGTTAAAAACAATCATTTTTAGACCATGAAGAAGAAAAGAGAGTATGAAGGCTGGTTTGAAAACCTGAGTGAGAAAGGATTCTGTTACTGAGGTATATATAGTGTGTGATATTTTTGTAGTCTGATACTTTGGTAAATAATATGTCAGACAACTTAGGTACTTTGCAAAAAGATCTGCCTTTACAGCTGGCAAATTTAGTTCATTTATTCCCCTCTTCTCGTAGCTCCATCTTTTTCCCAGAGGTTGTATTTTCATTTTTTAATCTTGTGTTTCAGACCTTTGATATATCATCATTAACACACACACCCCCC
>Ga0065711_1009575_pt1 | contig 14404 bp, 11 predicted proteins | sample Hoacrofraction12_FD_59098 | JGI IMG/M metagenome (GOLD analysis project Ga0065711, IMG submission 59098) | Hoatzin crop microbial communities from Cojedes, Venezuela - Epithelial fraction 12 v2 (version 2) | ecosystem: Host-associated > Birds > Digestive system > Esophagus > Crop | place...
TGCCGGCACTGCGCAGCCGCTCGCCCACCCGGGCTGTTGCCACGGGAGAAGGAGGTGCAGGCAGCGGGCCAGTGTCCCGAGGCGGGTCGCTGGGGGCTGTGGTTTGGCACCGACCGACGCGCACTTCGGGGCGAGCGCCTGCAGTCGTGGGTCGCAGCGTCGCCCGCAGCCGTGTCCCCGCGGGGTGCGGGCTGGGGACGCCGGCGCCCACCGAGGGGGAGAAGCTGGGGTGGCTCCGTTCTGCTCTCGGCTGCTCTCTCGGGTGCGAAATGTATTTCTGGCTGTGAAAATGGGGCACTGTATTTCATCCTGAAGTATCCTGCCTCTTCTCAGGGAGGAAATCCAGTAAATCACGTGGTGGTTTCTTTTAAATTTGAGGTTTTTTGTGCACTGTGGCTGGGAAGGCAGCCACGAGTTCCTCTAACAACTTTTTCACCATTCTTCACCTTTTTTTTTTTTTTTCACTTTTAAAATACTCTTATTTGTTATGTGTTAAGAAAAAAGCAAAACCACAGTAGTTAACGGTGAAGAGAACGCCGTAGGAGCCAGTCCTCCCCCCCAGTCGTGTTGAAGTCTTTGGGTTTTGGTGCCGTAGGAGAGAGCAAAGTGGTGTCACCACAGGCTCCCCGTGGGCTGCCTGCGGGGGACAGCGATCCCTGAGCAGTGCCCATCTCACACCTCTGTATGTATTTCACATTTTTTATTTCCTTTGAAATACAACGTACTGTAGTGGTGCTTACAGTGTCGCTTTGTCGTCACGTCGAACTTACTGGGCGCCAAGGGACTGGCCATCAGCCCGGCACCAGGACAGCAGGATCTAAATCCTTACACTTCTTCTCCCGTTCCCTCCCTCTTGCCCTTTGTCATTCATGGCTGAATGGAGTTTATTTGGGTAGGGTTTCAGCATCCGACTTGTGCTCTCTACCCAGCTGCCCTCTCCGCCCCCGCAGCGAGGCGTTTGGATCCTCATTAGTGTAATGCGCCGTTGGCCAAGGCAGATGTCCTAATGAATCCCGACTCGGAAGTCTCTCCAGAGTTCATCGGAAGAGAGTTTCCCTTCCAGTGGTGACCTTTCTTGTTGCAGACGGATTAATGCGCGGGCAGGGCCGGTGTTAGCGCGGCGGTTCGCAGGAGCGGGCGCCCGATGCGCGAGCTCCCGGCAGCTCCGTCCCTGCTCCCGGCAGAGCATCCCGCAGCACCGAGCCTCCTGCCCCGGCCTGAGCCTGCGCTCCCCGGCACGTTTCGGGCTCCGGCTCTCGGCTCCTCGGCACAAATCACTTGTCCAGACGTTGCATTGAGAAGCATCTTACACCCGTGTGGATAAAGATGACTCTGCTAAAGGACGCCAAGATGAGTTAGTAATAAAATAGCCTTGCTCGCTGGAGCACTGTCTTGAGCTGATGGATGTGTTTTAAAATTCTCTCCAAATTCCTATTTATTTTAGCAGAAAGCCTTTCAGCAGCTTCTCCTTTGAGGAGATGCAGCTTGGGCAGAGGAGAGGGTGCAGTGAAGGTGTGTGGCTGCACCAAACACCTCCCCGAGACGGGACCCCGCGGCGGGCGCGTGCTGCAGCAGGGAAGCGCAGCAAACCCTGGTTTTCCCGTAGCAAAACCTGGCGGCTGTGAATACCGCACGCTGGCAGAGGTTTGTGGCAAGGCACCGAGTGTGAGGTCCTTCTATCCATTTCCAGCCTTGTCAGCAGTGGCATTTCCCTGTCTCTTCCCATCGCCTCTGGAGGATGGAGACAGCGCCGATGCGTACCAGGGCTCTGCCAGCCATCCCTTCGGACAAGGTCCGGCTCTCGCCATGTCAGCCGCGAGCAGCAGCTCCCCGCTCCACCATCGCCAACACTTTGCATTAAAAACAACCCTTTTCTGGGACTGCTTTATGAACCCACATTTGCTTCAGCGTCTCCTGCCCCGTCTCGCTTTCCCTCGTTGCTTTTCAGGGCTCCCCAAGCCACCGTGGTGCGGGGCAGCGTAGACTGTGAGGCTCCCCAGCGCCTGTCTCTCCAGCCAGCAGGAAAACGTTCGCTTACTGAGCAAATTTCACGGGCTGGGAGCCTCTTCCATAAAAAAAAAACTGAGCAAATTGAAAGTGAAGCAAGCACTGCATTAAATTCCTTGTTCCCATCACTGCCCCACCTCGGCTGCTGCCTCCTCATCTCCACAGGCGCAGGAAGGAGCTCCTGTAACCCAGAGGGTGGGGGACAGTGGGGGCTGCAGAAGATGAAAGTTGCGTGGTTGTGACTTACAGACACATCTCATCTTTTCCGTATCTCTTCTGACCTTGAACTATCACAGGGCTTCCCGGTGACCCTTGGGATTGTAAATTGTATGCAGAGGAACCCCTGGAGTTGGAGGCACTTAGCCGCAGTCTCAGAGCTGTGGGAAGGTCCGGTACAGGATAGTCTCCTGCGCAGCTGGTTTGTAAATTGGACCTGAACCTTTTGGAGCATGCTGGAAACGGGCACTGAGTGCTGGCAGTCCTCGGAATGGGAGGAGATGGCCCTGCCAACCCCCAGGCAATGCTGACTCGGTCAGCCAGGTCCTCCTGGCAGAGCAGAGCCGGGAGATGCTGGGTCGGCTCGGCCAGTACCTCTGCTGGGACCAGGCAGCAGGTCGGGCTTTGCTCCTGGTCTCTGCTGGGTGGCATCAAGGCATGGCCAGCGGTTGCCTCCCCTCTCCTGGGACAGTGCCATCCCCGGAGTTTTTCAGCAACGTGCTTCTGAACTTCTGCCCGTAATTATTTCCCGTTCTGACTGCGGGATGTCGGTGGCCGGTGGAAATTCCTTCCAGCCTGCAAGGCACTGATCTCAGCGCTCGGTGATCCCTGCAGCATTCCTGGAGCATTCCCATGGCTCTTGGACAGCTTCTGCCTCCTCCGGTGGCAGAGATGACATCGAGAACTTTGTCAGAAAGATACACATCTCCAAAGAGCCTTTATTTTGGGGATTTTTTTCCTTCTTCTTTCTAGTCTCAGATTATTACAGGTTTGTGTAAAACAAATTTGTTTCCAGGTGTTTCTTACCAGAACGCATCACGTTTTGTGTGTTGGGAAGGTTGTTCAAGGTCCCTTTGCTGTTGTTTCAAAGCGATGTTAAAATGGTCTCTGGCTCCCGGCGAGCTCGTGGGCAGCTCTTGTAGGAAGACAAGTACTCAGCAACTCGCCACGGCTGAGTGAGTCGCTAAAATACAGCTTTCTGCGGCGTGCGTAGCCGCCTAGTAATTAGGAGAGCTTTTCCATTTCATTTATTGGGTCCAGAGCAAAGTGTCGGCTCTGTAAAAGCTGCCAGCCCTTTCCGTGCCGTTCAGCAGGCGGCGTGGAGCGGTGCCGGGGCATCCCCAGCCTCCCCGTGGCACGTCCCGGGTGACGGAGCGGCGTCTGGCGTGCCCGCTGCCGTGAGCTTACCTTTTTCTCACGTTACATACCCGCAGTCAGGACACTGGAATAACCAGCTGCCAGCTCTTTCTGCATGCATGGGAGCCGGCGCTCCCAGTCTTCTTGGCGACGTGGCAGTGGCCGGGGTGGGATGTCTGGGGGGACAGGGTGTCTCGCCGTGGCTCCTCAGTCTCCATTTGCCGTTCTCTTTGCGAGGCTCCAGGACGCGGCCACGCGTGTCCCCTTGTCCCTCGCACGCGGTTCTGTGGTCGTGGGTTAATGATGCCGACCGACCTCCGGCTGCCGCGGTGTGTGTCTGTCCGTCCTGCCCGCCACGGCATCCCCGCAGCTCGTCACCGCCTCGCGTGCGTTGCTCCTCCCCGCGCCGGGCGCGGTGACCGGCGGCTCTGGGCATGGCGTGGGCAGTTGGCCGGGGCCGAGGCGCGAGGCGGTGCCGGTGCGCTGGGCTCTGCTGGCGCTGCCACGGGGCTTGCAGGAGGGGGATGCTGACGGGTCCCCTCGCCTTGCCATGTCCCTCTGCCCCACTCCTGCCTGCGGCCAGCTGGGCTGGCTGTGGGACCTGGCAGTGAAACTCGCGTCCGTTTGATTGAACCAGGAGGAAGAAAAGGGAAGAAAAGTGCTAGCTTATAGTAATAAAGGCTTTTGAACACCTCAGCTGGGTATTTTTCTTCATGCGTGAGAAGGCCAAATGTTATCTTGACATTTAATCTTTAATAATAGAAAAAGGTGCTTTGTTTGCCAGTGAATTCCAAAATCTGTTTACTCGCTCATGCCTTATTTCTTTTAACTTGCTAGCTTAGATATCCTACTTACTTTCCGCTGCTACCAGTTCAGAGCTGCATTAAATCATTTATTTTGTGAAATTTACTTTCCTGTCATTGCAGAGCCGACAGCTGCCGCGTTGACTTTTTTTGAGCAGTTAAATGAATTCATTTGATAAATGGGGACCTCTTGGGCAGGCGGTGCAGCGGGAAGGAGCCGGGGCAGGAGAGGCTGAGCCCACCGCAGCCTCCCCTCGGGCTGCCCTTCTCGGGCGTTCTCCCGGGCTGGTGTCCGTCCCCAGTGAAGCTCTGTGCGGCCGGGGTTGCTGCAGGCTGTCAAACTTTATAACCCCTTTTTAGTGCCTAACGGAGACACGCGGGAAGCTGCGGCCAGAGGAAAAGGCTGCAGGAGTCGGGGCGCAGCCTCGGCCGCGGAGGTGGTGGGATCGGGCGCAGCGGTGTGGGTGCGTTGGCCCGGGCATCCGTGCAGCAGCGCGCTCAGCCCGGGGGAGCGGGGGGCCGACGGGCAGCCGGGAGCGGTTTGCAGAGCGCGTCTCGGCGCGGCGGGGACGCGGTGGGACGGTAGTCGGTGCGGGTGGCCGGGCTCCGTGTGCTCCCGAAGGACCTCGCGAGTGCCACGCAGGTGTAGCTCCAGCTTCCCGCAAGCCATTTCCATCCAGCTCCTCCCAGTCCGCTAACTTTTCTTTCCCATTGAAACCTCTTACTCATAAATTTTACATCCAAGAGCAATGTGAGAAATGCCAGAAGCCTGACCATCTAACATGCTTTAATATCTAAATTTATTCTTTAGTCTCATTCTTATTTACATTGTTTTTCTGTCTCAAAAAAAAAAATGTAAAGGGAGGAAAAAAATAAAATTTTCATTTACTTCCACGTTAGGAGGTGAGTTGTCATACACCCTCTGGAATTCTTTTTTGCTTTTGATCTTTATTTATTTGTTTAGTTTTGGTTGATGTCCCAAGCATGGTTTTGGAGACGAAGGTAGATCTTCGCTCTCCAAATCAAAAAGAAAGAAAATTAAATAAACTAACACTCTCCTTGGTCATATTAAAAAAAAAAAAAAAATTCCAAACTGTTCCATTCCATACCATTTAAGGAAAAAGCAAATACAACAACTGTTGAACTATTTCTACAGCTCACTGATTTAAAAGGGCGGGTTTTTTTTCAAAAGTATTGAATGGATCCAAAAACGATTTTCCTAGACGCGATTGAAGTTACTTGCTGTCAACATTTTAATATCAATATTACCACAATGTGTAGTCTCAAACTAGTTCCTTTGTAGTTTGCATGGGATGTGAATGCTGTCTCGGCGTGCCCAGACCTAGAGAACTTGTTACTACTGCATGAGCATCAAGTCAGATGTTGAAAAATATCTATTATATTTTGTGATAATTTGGTGAAAATGAGCACCTCCAGTCTCTGGTTGCAGTAGTGTGTTGAATGACTGTTCTTTTTTTTTCATATATCTCCATATATATATTTTTGGAGCTCTAAGCTTCGTAGTAGTACGGGCTGACTCTTATCCAGTACTTGCTCTCCTATCGCATGGCCTTGGTTAAGTGTTAGAAGTTGGGCCTAGGCTGTTTATTCTGGTGTTTGGCTTTGTAATAACGGTGCATGCCCGGCGTCTGGCCTCATACCCAGCTTTATTCTCTGCACACCAGTCTTGAATAGCTACAGTGCTCAACCGAATTTTGGCGCACCCGCTTCCCCGGCAGGCTCCAACCCAGCCCGACCCGGAGGCTTCCCCGGGGCCAACAGCCCAGGGCCCGTCGCGGACCTCTACGGCACGGCCAGCCAGGACTCCGGCGTCGGTAACTACATAAGCGCCGCCAGCCCGCAGCCGGGCTCCGGCTTCGGCCACGGGATCGCCGTAAGTACCGCATGCGCCGCGGCCGCCGCCCGCGCTTCCCGGGCAGGGGTGGGGAGGGGAGGGTGTTTAATGACGTTGAGGGGGTGGTCTGTTGGTGTTTTGGTTAATTATGACCTGATGGCAAGCATTTTGGTTAATTATGACCTGATGGCAAGCATTTTGGTTAATTATGACCTGATGGCAAGCGTAGCGCCTTGCTGCCGTAGCCTGCTGGAGCTGTGCCCAGCCCGCGGGAGCTGCCGATGCTGCTCCAGTACCGGCGTGGCTGGAAGCGCTCGTCTGGCACCTTCTGCAGTCCAGACTTGGAGAATCACGAAGGTTGGAAAAGACCTCTAAGGTCATCAAGTCCAACCGTCACCCCATCCCCGCCATGCCTGCTAAACCACGTCCCGGTGCGCCATGTCTGCACATTTCTAAACCCCTCCAGGGATGGGGACTCCACTGCTGCCCTGGGCAGCCTGGTCCAGTGCCTGACCACTCCCCCAGTGAAGAAATTTTTCCTAATATCCAATCTGAACCTCCCCTGACACAACTTGAGGCCATTTGACTCAACTTGACACATTTCACAGGGAAATATTTAATAATTACGGGCTTTACATCAGCACAGCCGCCCGTCCCGGCTGCTGCGCCCGTGTGCAGACAACGCGCCAGTCCCTGCTCCCACCCCAGCGAGCAAAAAGCAGCTCAGTAATTTGGCTGACGGGACCCAAGGCTGCCCACGGCCACCCTGGCGAGGGGACAGACAGACGGCTGCTGGCCACGGGGCCGTGCCACTCCCCACCGCCCGTCCCCATAACTGCGGCGCTGGACGGGGGGTGGACGCTGACGCTTGCTGACCTCCCGGGTCACTGCCGGCCGGTTCCGGCGTCGCCGACAGTCCCTAAAACCCGCAGGGTACCAGCAAGCCGCTTCCGTTCTGTCATCAGGTCATCGGCAAAGCCGCGCTTTAACGCCGCGTGGCTCCGCAGCCCGGCTAATGATGGGCGACGGAGATTGGCTTAACGAAGCTGCATGCTGGTTTGCGGATCGCGCTGTTCGACCTGTGTGCGTTAGCATGAATGTGGTTGGACCTCGGTGGTGGCCGTCAGTCTCCCACGCAGAAGAACTGCAACTGAAGCGGTTCCCCCTTTTCGTAGTGAAATGATGAGACTTTTTCCCTCTGGTACGGTAAAGATGGCGAAGTACCGAGGGCTCCCCCAAGATCCCGCAAACCGAGCGGAGAAATTCGCTCTGGCCGAATTGGACGAGCGGGGGAAGCAGGAGCGTAGTGCAGACAAAGTTCCTGAGATTGTGTTATTTCGATTGCGTGCCAGTACCCAAAAAGACAAAAAGCCCTGCTGCCCCTCCCGTGGTCACACCGGGGACGTGACAATCCCTTCGGATCAATTCTGGTGCCGAATGCGGAACATTATCGCTCTGCGAAGAGCTACGTCAATTTAAACTGCCATCTCTCACCCCTTGCAACACCTCTTGTTTCCATTTCTCACCTAAAGAAAAAGACCTGTTTGTTCTTGCAATCCTGGGCGCTTTGGCTTCAGCAACAGCCCCGTTTTTCAAGGAGCGGGGTCCGAGGTCCAAGCCTGGGTGTCCGGATTTGTCTGCACTAACACTGCTCCAAAGAACGTTTTTGCATTTGACTTGCAGATTGGCAGCCTCTTAATTTCCCCCAATAACTGCAAAGAATCCCCTAGCTTTTTTTACGTGTATATTTATTTAACAGTGTCCATTTACTAACCCTGGATGGAAAGTAAAGAAGGGCAAAGCCAAAGCTCATTTTTGCACCTGGGGGAATAAGACGATGATGGTCTTGGAAAGGTAACCGCAGGGCTCAGCACGCCCAGGCGACCAGAGCAGCTCTCGGAAATACCTGTTCATGCTGGCAACACAGTCTTTCAAGTCCTTTGATAATTTCTTGCCAAAATTAATAATCATCTGTTCCCATGTATAGAGCACTGATGAACTTAACAATTGTACAATTTTAGGGACCTTTGATTGCAACGGCTTTTACAAATGGATACCATTGAAACGTTACACATGGTTGGTTGCCATCTCACTTGGAGGTATTGCAGTATATACCATTTGTACTTTGTGCTAAACTACCATCTCCCCTATATTTACTTTAAGTGAACAATTATTTTATCTTCATTTCGTCTTTCCTTGGCCTTTAATCATTCCTTTCTGTGATTCGTGTTATCCAAATCGCTCTCACGGGTTGGAAACTGGGAGGCAGATCGGGAGCTGAACCCCCCAAAAGTCCCATTTTGATGTTCACGGCCCTTAGCGCAGTCATGTGGAGAGCCAAAACCCCACCGAAAAACCAGCGAGGGCAGAACGCCGTGGGGAGGGGACCCGGTGCCAGCTGACAGCGTCCCGATGGGGAGCGTAGGTCTGCTACCAGCGCGCTGGGCTGAAGGTCGATGAGCCCCACTGCTCTATTGCAGAGAATCCGTCGTTCTTAATGAAGTGCTGCACCAAATATTGTCGCTAAAAGATAACATTGTAACTAGTAACCATAGAGCAATTATCAAGATTAAAAAAAAATTAAACCTAAGCAAATTAAATTACAGACATTACCTGCGTAATGCATCCTTGGATCGCCGCCAGTTTCCTACCCTTTGAACTGAGCTCAAGTTAATTAAATGTTTAATTTATTTTTTTATGATTTTGTTGGCCTTCGACATATTCATCTTTGCAAACAAATATTCTTACACCGAGAACAGCGTAGATTAGAGAAGCCAGTCGATGAAACCCAGAGGTTAGCCCCGTGAAACGGCACGGGTTTACCTCTGGAGCTCTTCCTCCATACAGACAAACGTAACGGATGTGACAGAGTTTATTTCGCTGCCTTTTGCCCAGCTCTCCCTGGTCAATGTCACATGGCTTGCGTTCAAAATCGGTGTATGAAATTAGAATTACAGGTAGTCAGGGGGCTGGGAACTGCGGGAAACATTTGGAGGCTTTAAATTGTATAAAAATAGATCTGCACCTAAATACTAGGGGATAAAGGGGGTTTCTATTGACTCTTCCTCTACCCACACACACCTAAGATTACCTGAAATTGTTCCATCAATTGAGTTGCTCCACCAAGCAGTATTTTTCATGGGGAAGAAAAAGGTGGCCTAAGCGCTCCGGCTTGGATCCCCGTTATTACTTGCACGTATCGGTGTGTGTTCACAGATCAATTTGTCCGAGTCCTCCTCGATTTCTGGGCCGTCAGCCTTTGTAATAACGAGGAGGCACACGACGCCGGCTGGAGACCTAGGCAGAACATCATCATTCACGCTAGGAACGCGGCGATGAGGGCAGCGTTCATCAGATTAATGCCCTGTAATCATTTTACACTTTCCACAACACGTCAAACTGTAGCCATCATTTACTGGCCAGTATGAAGGCTCAAACCGTTAATGGCTTAAAAACAGAAAGTGCTTTTAATGTTGCTCGTTACTAATTAAAATACATTTTGAGAGGAGGAAATGAGCCTTATTATTAATTCCTCAAGGACCACTGAGTTTGACGCTTTCATTGCGGCGGCGCATCCCGAGGCCGCTGCTCCCTGGCCCGCTCCCCGGGCAGGATGCGGCCGCAGGGAGGAGTGGGGCTGAGCTGCGGGTCCCCGGGTGCCGGTGGGACCTCACCCCTGGCACGGCCGTCTGGGGACCGGTTCTGGAGCTGATGCCCAAAAACGCGCGAGCCGGGCACGTTGCCGGCCGCAGGCAGCCCCGCGAGCGGCCGCCCGCAGAACCGGTCCCCCGACGCTGATTCCCATCCCGGCGCTGAGCGCCGGCGGGAGCAGAGCGTTAGTGGCTGGAGCCTCCGTTATCAAATCGATCACCGCCACTGCTGCGCGCCTGGGTAGGAGTTGTTACCTTTCAAGTACTTGAGCTGTGCCTTTAGAAAAAGCTCATTTCACCGAAGCCTTGTAAATTCCTGGCGCGGCAGCTGCCTGAGGAGCACTTGTTGTCCTTCCCATAGATCAAGTCGCGTTTTATTGCTCCTCAGCCGGATGAGTGTGGGGCTGAGCATGGCCCGCCTGGGAAGGGGACCAGTAACTGGCTGGCTGCTTCCCACCAGGATGGAGCTGGGAAGGGGACCAGTAACCGCTGTGCCTCGGCGTTGCAGCCGGGCTCACCGCCGGTGCAGGTCAATCTTGGCGTGGCCAAGGGTTGGCAAACGCTTGGGGGGGGTTGGTTAAAAATCCCGATTGCCCTCAGCTGGCTCTGACCGCCCGCTGTGTCCTCTTCTGCCTTCTCCTCCCCACAGAGTCTCTCTGGATGTCCGGGCAAGACGGGGCGAAGTTTCTGACCGGGCCGACGTTGGGGTGATCTCATCAGACTTTGACATCATCACCGCTAACGCCAACAAACTGGAGGTGGCACTCGGTGGACTTAGGTTGTTTTAGAATCTCTCTCATCATCTCATGAATCTGCTGTACTATAAAAACAACAGCTTTTAAAAGTATGTATATAAAATCCATTTCTGGTTCGTTTTATTTTCTTGATGGGTTCCCCCCCCCCTCTTTTTAAACCTCTCCAAACCCCGATTTTTCGTAGCGTTTTGACATAGTCTCGTAGCCGCGTAGTTCTCATTCTTTGTGTACCTAGCGAGAGCCTAACCATAGCGTAACTGTTGAGAGTAAGGAGTTTTCTTTCGTTTTTCTTTCCCGCCTCCCCTCCTTCTCCCTGCTGTTTTACGTAGTCGTCATTGCTTAAAGGATGCTGAGATGGTGACAGGAGTCTCGGCCGCCGGCGCCAGCCCTGCCGCTGCCGGGGGAGCAGAGCCAGCGGCGGGCGCGGGCTGGGGCGGGCTTGTGCGGGGCGCGGGGGAGCAGCGGGTTCTCTAGCCCTTCTTTTCGTTTCTGGCGTCTTCGTTAACCTAATTCTATCTATTTTCGGCAATAAGGCAAGGACTACAAACTTTTTGTGCGTCCTTTTTCTATAAGTGCTTTTTTTTGTTGAAAGAGGTGATATAAGGTTTTTTGAAATTGTGAATTCTGAAAAAAAAAAAAAATACTGTAAATACAATTCCATTAACTACATAGAAACTATTAAGAAAGAGAAATACAAACCTATTTTTGTGATGGAGTCAGCCTAAGGCAGTTTCTCTATGAAAATGGAAGAAAAAAAAAAAAGGAAGTTTGCGACTTTTTGGCCAACTGCCGGAGCTGGTCCACGGCGCTGGGTGCGCGCTGCTCCGCTCGCCCCGGCGCGCGTCGGACCAGCGGCTGCGCTGGCGGCCGGGCGCAGCGTACACGGCAACCGGCGAGTGGTATTATTTGCATTTCAAACCTGCTTTTCCCAAGACTGACAAAGAAGCTACAATTTTCCTATTGAACGCATTTACGGTTCAAAGCACACCTGTATTTTGTTTTATTTCATTTTTGGTGGTTGTTTTCAGACCGGAGCGATGTGCTGTCCGGCCAGCTCAGCTGCTCTGGGCACCCCGGGCAGCCCGGGCAGGGCGAGGGTCCTGCCCCGCGCCCGCCCGCCGCCGGCAGAGCGGCTCGCACGCTCACGTGCTTACCTTTTTTATCCATTATTTTCCGTATTAACAAATTAGGAAAGCGACTTTGGTTTTGGTTTTTTTTTCTTTTTTTTAATTTTTTTTTGGGAATACCTCAGTGCTACAAGTTTCACCCTAGAAGCAACGGAAGATTTTAATTTATTGTAGTTGTAAACAGAATTTAAAAAAAAAAATAAAGTATAAAACATCATTGCACTGTGACTGGTAGGGGAAAAACTGACAGTTTCCTATTTGCACATGTTTAATATTTGGCTGTTATATATATGGTCCTCTGTCGGGGGAGGAAACTTATGAAGGATATTTTTTAATTTAATTTTTTTAATATTGGTAAATAGGCCTGCAACAGCAAACTAGAAGTACAACATGGTAGGTGGCATTAAGAACATACTGTAGTGTGGATATATTTCTTCTTTTTTTAACGTAATATTGACAAGTTTTATTAATATTTTTTTAAATTGTTACGTTTATAAATTTGGTACTTTAGGTACAGCCAGTATAAGACACTGAATGCGACATTTGTTAAAAAGAGCTGCTGCACTCCTATTTTTGTAAATTTTACTAACAAGTAGACTAACGTAGACATTCGATAGACAAGGTAGAGCAAGGCATCTTTAACAGAAACAAGGCACCATACTGCTAACCGGAAGGGGAGAACCTTGTTTTTCTTGTTTTTAAAAAAAGAATCATGCTTTTTATGTAATATTTTAGGTTTTTTTCTTATTTCAGAACAACCAGGTTTAAGCAAAATGCTGGACGCTTTTTAAATATTGAGACTTGATCAAGTAATAAAAGAAACAAAACAATTCTTTAAAAAACAAAAACGAAAAAAAAAAAAAAAGACGACGAACCAAATTCCCTGGAATTCAGTGTACGGTCGGGGAATTTTTTATCGCTCTTTTGTCGATGTTGATGATGTACTGTACTACCAGTTGGTTTTCCTCTCCATTCCCTGTCACCTCATAGAATATTCTTTGTTGATCATTGTTGTATGTTAATAGTGTACAAAATGGCGATCTTGTAAGAGTGCTGTCCTGATGCTAGTGTAGTGAATTTTTCCCCCCCTCTTTCTCTCTTCCTCTTCTAGTACATATTGGTAGGTGTATCGTAATTAAGGTTAAAAATTTAGATGTAGTTATTCAGATTTAGGACCAGTAAGGATAGAACTTTCTCTTATTTAAGAAAAAAATGCTAATACTTTTGGGAAGGTTTTCCTGGTTTTTTTTCTTTCCTCTTTACTTTGGGTTTTTTTCTCTTGGTTTTTATTTTTTTCTTTTGCTGATCTGATGCGGTTTCAACTAACCAAAGGTCTCACAATGTTAAAAATGCTGGCAAACTCGAAGGCATTTCTAGATCCCCACCCTTGACTTTGAAAGGGGGATGTGCCATACTACCTTAAATGCTAACGCTAGATATGCAAAACTGGATTTTTTTAATTTATTTTTTAAAAGAGGGAGGCACGGTATATTAAAACGATTTTACTAAGAGAAAAAAAAATATTTTTTTAAGAATGCTCAGAAGAAATTGCTAATCTGTGTGAATATGTTTTAGATGTTTATATACCTTTTGAGAAGTCCCCGTGGCCCATAGCACAAATGTCGTGGAATCCGAGATGTTTCGATGTGGCTACCTAGACTGAGGTTCACGTTAGTCCCCCGCTCATCTAGAAGTCCATTTCGAAGGGGGGTTTATTTTCCTCTGTTCCCTCGTTTGGGGGTTTTTTGTAAATTTTTCAGCCCAGAGGTCCGGCTCCGCCTTTGTTTTAGTCAGGCACGAGGGGCGAGGGGTCCTGGCCCCAGGGCTCTTGCCCTTTGCTTCCCAAACACCTCGTACGGCCCCGCTGCCCCCGGCGTGAGCGAGAGGAGGGCGATTCCCACCCCGCGGTGCCAAGCGGGCGCCCACCGCCCGCCCCAGCAGGTTGGTCCCTGCCCGGAGGGCTGGCACCGCGCCGGCCGTGCCCGGAGACCGGGGGTGGTTGGAGCGGAGCTGGGGTACCCTCCCCGGCGCAGAATAACCACGTCCTCGGGGACTGGCTTGATTAAAATGAAGCCTGCTCTGTCCTTTGGGGGTTATTTTTTTCTTATCCTTCATAACTGTTCGTTTTAAGTTGAACTTGTAGCTTGGACTTTAAGGTAGCATGGCTCTCTTTGGTGTTTCTGTTCTCCATTGTACAGCAGCGTGCCGCTGGTGCATGTCACGCGTCTGGCTAGGCTAGCTCAGCCGCGGGGCGATTGTCGGGTGACGGCCTGAAAGGGGTTCGGGTCGCTCTCTGCCCTGCTCTGAAGCCTGGGATGCCGCTTGCATCCGCAGCGTGAACGCGGGCTAGCGACTCCAGCCACAGTCACCTTCCCGTTTCGTTTCTGCCGTTCACTCAATGCAACATAATCAATAATAAAGCAATATAGTTTACTACATTTTTACTGAAGGCCAGCCATGGTTATGTATGATATTGCATATGAAACTGTTTACAAAAAAAAAAAACAAAAAAAACAAACAAACAACACTAACTCATAGCTGTCTTTTATGCTATGGAAATGTCTCTTGGGTGGAATTTTCCGAATTCTTTTTTTTAGTGGTTTGGTTTGTTTTTTTAAGCGAAATAGTTCAAACAGAAAGCTGAAGTTAGTGTCAGGTGAAGAGACAGGATGCATCGAAGACACACCGGCAGATCCCGGTCTGCGCACAGACACTGTAGAGTTTCATACGTACAGAATCCAAGGCGAACCCGTTGCCGTGTGCGAACACTACGTGAGGAGATTCTGTAAGCTAAGCAATACTTTAATACTGTAATAAAAATTACCAAAAAAAAAAAAAAAAAAAAAAAAAAAAA
>Ga0065711_1043968_pt1 | contig 14404 bp, 7 predicted proteins | sample Hoacrofraction12_FD_59098 | JGI IMG/M metagenome (GOLD analysis project Ga0065711, IMG submission 59098) | Hoatzin crop microbial communities from Cojedes, Venezuela - Epithelial fraction 12 v2 (version 2) | ecosystem: Host-associated > Birds > Digestive system > Esophagus > Crop | place...
CAACACACAGAGCTCAATGGTAGGATGTGTACACAAATCAAGAGTTCGGGTTTTTTTGGTCAACATAATGTCATTGGTTAGGAAATACAAAAACTTCACTTACTGAAGTGGAGCCCATGAGTTACAGGCTTGGACTCCAGAGTTCCACCTGGGAGTGAGTAAGAAGCTTTGCCTGGAAAGACATATGGCCATAGGGCCTCTCTGCCAGCTTCCATAGAAGCTTAGTTTTGTTTTGGAAAGAAAAAAAGATATTGCAACTCTTTTGACGGAAAAGGTAACTCTCTCAAATGATATATGGAGGAAAAACTGACGCGGTTTAGTCCTGCAGATCTGCTGACAGATGCATGTTTACCATTTGTAGCTGAATGAATGCAAAGTCGAACAGAAAGGAAGGTCAGGAATAGGAATTTGAGTTGTTCCACTGCTGTTGGTGAGAATCAAGCGGGATGTAACTGCTCTATCCTTGCTCTGTACAAATTGCCTTTCAGATTGCTTTCCAGTAGACCCTTTGTTAGAGCTGCTATGACTTTATTTCTGCTGGCCTAATAGGCTAACATAACTGCAACTCTATTAGCTATGGGAGCAACTGGAGCTACGCTACCTTTCCAAGGGTGTTTGGTTATACAAACAAAATTCTCCTCTATTCAAAGCAAAGCAAAAATAAACACATGCGCACTTCAAAGAACAAAAGAAAACAGTAAAACAACCCTAGCAAAGCAAAAGGCAGAAACTGAATTTATAGGAGGGGGTGACAAAATCCAGACCGGATGGCCAAATTAATTTGTGTTCCTTAATGCACTGTGGGACAACAATTGGATCAAATGCTGAAAAATGTGGTGAAAGACCCTGTAAAGATGCAGAAAGTCCTTCAAAAGCACTGCACACATCTGGATCTCTGGTATTGACTGACGGCTGTAGAAGTTTTGAAGCTGTGCATTACAGTGGTTCTCACCTTGGTGTGACGTTTCTGTTTCTCCTACTCCAGTATTTTCCGCAAAGTCTACTATTTCTCAAACCAAAAAGCCTCCCTCTGGAAAAAAAATGGGACTCAAACTTGCTACTTTAGAACAGAATTTCAAAATGTGTGGAGTTCAAGCTTAACTCTCCCAATGCAGAACAACAAGCTTCTGGTTTAACAACTGAGGATTTGAACAGCATGTTCCCCTAGGTCCTGTCCTTAAACTCCAGAAAGAAAACTCAGTTGAGTGAGACACAAAATTAACTCTCCTTCTGGCTCTTATATCCAACAAGCAAGTTGCCTAGGAGCTACAGAGCATAGCACTTAAACACGCTCATCCTGGCTTGTGACCACTTGGTTAACAGCAGCAGCTTACAAGCATTACTCCTTCAACGTGGAAATAGGTGGGGGACAAGAATGTGAGTGTATCTCAGCAATTCTGGCCCTTAGTCTTATATTCAGGCATGAATCTATTTTCACTGGCAGTGTAAGTTTGCAAACTTAGCTGGGAACTAAGGAACAGCATATGCCCAGTTCTGGTGGTTCTGCTCAGTGCGGGACAAGTGGTTATACTGGTGGTTATACTGGCACAGTAGCAGACGCTTGGGAGCAACAGCTTAAACCACTGTATGAAAATGCACTGGAACTCATCTGTAACTGTCCTCCCTCTCCAATTGTGAAACAGCCTACCCAAGCATATAGCTTATTTTCACTTCTTTTCACTTGCTGCTCTTCTTAAAATGTTACTAATGCAGCTTGTCAGGAGCTATAGGCACTATGCTGAGAAATAAGTGAAAGAAGGAGGAAATACTCTTTAGTGTAAGACATAAATAGTGCTCTACAGTTGGGTTTACTTTGTCGGTGGTGGTGGCGGCAGCTGTTTTCTTTAAGATGGCTAAGGAGAAAAAAAAACATTACAGAAATATAACATTGCAAAAAAGAAAATACAAAATTAATCAAAAAATCCAAGTAAAAGCTAAGTGAGCATAAAAACTATTTTAATGCATAAACACTGAGGCATTGAGTCCTGTTAGTATACAAACCAAGCAGCGAGATTGCTCGTATCACAAACTTAGTCCTCCCCAAAACGCCCACCAACACAACCCAATGTCTGCGATGTACTTCCACGGCCCATGATGTGCTAGGAAAGCATGCAGCTGAGCGACAGTTTGTCCAGACACAGGTTTAGTACTTGTTCTCTGCAGCTCTCTATGTACCATTCCAGGCAGTATGTATACTTATCCATGATTTCAATCTTCCAGTTTCGTGCAGCAGAAAACATCAATAGTTGTGCTAAGCCACTCACCCACAACGTGTAGGACCCCCTGCGGCTCCCTGGAAATGTCAGCATACTCTGATCTGAGACAGCCACCGATGCCAGGCCGCTGCTCCTGGATGGTGGCCATTCAAAGTCAGCCTCGGCCTGCTCAGTTTTGCTTTTCTGCTTCTTTATAATCTGTAAGGTAGGGGGACAGGGGGTGGGAGGGAAGAAAAAAAGGTGCTTGGAAAATACCATCTGAGCCGCATGCAGAAAAACTACATTAACCCTGTCTCAGGGCAAACAGCCTGGGAAGAACATTTGAGTTTCCCTTTGCTTTTGCTCCAGTTCATGCAAGGATGACTCTGACGATTTGCATGCTTTTCTTCTCATCTGAAGTAGTACTGCTGGCAAGCACATAAACATCAATACAGTAAATCATAATCAGCACCTGTAAGAACATCAGAGGTGAATTAAATAAACATGGAAACCTGTTCCTACAGTAACACTTCAAGCATGAGCAGCATCTAAGTGTCAAGTATTTTCTCAGACAAGAATTTTTGCAAAGAAATATAAAATACTAGATATTGAGGGGAATTTCAAAGGCTCCCATGACATCTAGACACTATTCTACTGAAAACAAAGAGGTCTTAGGTGTCTAGGCACTCTTTTTTGTTTTTGAAAATCCACACTGTCTTAAGAGATAGAGAAGATCCTACAGACCTACCTGTCTCCCTACGCTGACAGATTGTATCCTGCTACACTTCATTTTCACAACTTTTCTGACTCCAGTTTAAAATATCTACAAAATATTATTCCATAGCATAAAAGATCTTGTTAGGCAGCTTTTGGCAAAAGTGGTAGCAATTCGGTCTTAGCTGATAGGCTCTGGACCATCAAAGACCTGATAAGCAGAATTAATCTTCTAACATCCCTATTAAAAAAGAAGGCAGATTATTTTCCATTGAGCTGCTGCTCTTTTGTCTTTTCTTGATAGCCTTATAAACAACATGTTCCTCTTCTGGTGTGTGATACATACATTGCTATATGCCACATCCCGTACACAGATGTGGCAATTAGGTTAGTTCACATGGAGGGACACACACTTAGCAGAGTGGTTACTTAACTGATCACGGGAGCTCAGTAGCACTCTGTTCCTGCTCATCTTGCCTTGCTCCAGACTGTCCAGACAAACTCAAGGGGTACTTGCTCCCATTAGCCCTCCATTTCTGTGCTGCATCAGTGCCAGCTGCGAGCTTTGCAGGGGTAAGAATGAACTTTCCAGAAAAAGCCACATAAATCAGACACACAGAGGGTTCTGTGATTTTTTGGGTGTCTCTCACAGCATCATTAACAAAATTCCATTTTAATGATGGATATTTTCTTTCTATGTGTTGCAGATGCAGGGTTCAGTAGAGTTGGTACAGTCAGGAGCCAGACTTCTTTATGTTGGAAAACTTTGTGCCTTTTGGGGAGTGAAGCACAGATGTAAAATTCGATCGAGCAGGGGCCTTCTCTTCCAAGCAAGGGTATCTCAGGCCTGAGGGAGTAGGCCATCAGTTTAGGCAGCAGATTAAGCTTATCCACAAAATGATCTCTCTGTCGGATATAGCTGATTAAGCCTATACTGTGATAGCTGAAGTTGCAACTTGTCATTTACTCTCTACATTGGCATCATCCCTTTTGACGTTAGCAGAGTCAAAGCGCACCAGACTACAGGATTGTGTCTTGGCTATTAAAGAAGCTAGGGGAAAAATGCAAAAATACCTTCTGCACGATGGTTGTGGCCAGCTCTTCTATGAGGTCCTCCTTGTGTTCCTGCAAGTAACAAGCCTCGTTCTGCTTGTCCTGCATGAAAATGGATATCTGTAGTTGCTAAAATCACATAAACCCAGCCTTTCCCCAGAAATCGTGTAGATCAGGAAATGGGTAATATGCCCTATTGGCACTGCGGGAAGAAATTACAGGTACTTGCACTGCATGTCACCTGCTGAAATGCAACGTGCATCTTAGATACAAGCTCATAAAACCCACACCCAACTCTTTAGGTAGGACACAAGATAGTTACTACTTCTTTATGTTTCCTTTTGTATCCACTTGTTTTTGTACCACTACTCAAATTAAAAGAAACATAATTGTTCTATTGAAATTAATACATTGGGGGTTTTTTTTGAAAATGTTACCAGGCTGTCACTGTAGGTCTCTGCCTTAGAAATAGCTTCTTCCACTGCTTCCTCTGCAACACGTAAGGCCACAGCAAGGGTATCCATCATGCTGTGCCCTAGGTGAAGAATAAGATAAAACCACCATGTTCTTTATAATGTACATTTTGTATAATGAGCTCCAAAATTCAGACTCATATTCTCTACATACATTCAAATCTTAGGTTGTTCATGACATTACACACAATAAAATAAACACCTTAAGACAGAGAAATTTGTCTCATTCTCTATGTTATTTCTTAAACGTAAATATTAAATACAGTAACACACAGTATTTTTATCTTGCTTAGTTTAGAATCTAGCAAAATAGTTAGGAGAAAATCATAGGAAGAAAATTCGTAAAATTCCTATAAAGACCAACAGAATGTAAGAAAGAGAATGAAAAAAAAGTATGACCATAGGAAAGGAAATGGGAGAGAATTAACAAAAATTGAACATTAAAAAAATTGCACTAGAATAAGCATCTATTAGCTGTAATACTGAAGCAAGATATTCCAGCATGGTACACAAAGATTTTTAGTATCTTGCTAAATGTTGCAGCTAAAAGACTGTTGGATCTGTGAGCAAGACTTACCAACACTATAGGCTATTTGTCCAGTAATTCAAAGTGTAAGGACTGTGTTTTAATCAAACAAGTTTTTAGCAGCATACCTTCTGTCTGCCGGTAGAATGTAGAGTCACTGCCACAAATGCTTCCTTCATTTTCAAAGCTCCCTTCAAAAAAACCTCCTTCTGCTCAAATAAGACAGTACTGTGCATTAGTATAAGAAGTACCCATTAATAGGAGAGGCATTATTAGACTAGAATATCCACTCAAGATACGGTTGCACCGCACACAAAGAGGGATAACTGGACAATTCCTCCTACTTTTTGTATAAATCATGACTGTAGCAGCTTTTGTGCAAAACATGACTGCTTTTACAGGAAAGACCTGTCATTAATTTTGGATGGAGAAAACTATTTGTACAGTAAAAGAGAGGAACAAGATCCTAGGTATAAAACTTACATGATAGAAGTTAAGTACAGGGAATTTGCCTTTAATATGACATTTGGGGTTGAAACAGACTCTACATTTTAAAGGGCAATGCTGTATAAATAAGCCAAAACCCAGGCACGTATACTAGTATTTATCTTCAAAGGGAACAAAAGGTTTACCTAACAGTCACACGGAGGGTAGAAGGAAGTTAACAATGACATTTAGACTCAAAAGTCTTCCTTCAAAAGGTCTCACACAGAGTCCGCGTGCCATTGCAACTTGTCATTGCATTGTTCACACTTCCATTAAAGGACAAATTCAGTGAGACTACAGCTTAAGTAAGGGCAACACATCATATTAAAGTTCTGAAGGATCCATCCCCACAGTTTTCAATTCCACCGTCTCAGTTCTGCCCTCACTAACACAGATTTTCTTGTCTTCATACATATTTGTTCTCAACTGTTAAGGAGTCTTCTCTAGAAAAATGAATACCACACAGAGAAAGCAAAATGACTAATAAATCAGAATTTAATGCATACCTCACTTCTCCCTAGAAGCTTTTATGACAGTTTTCATAAGAAACACATAAAATTTTCACTCAGGACTACAGAATTCACTTACCATTCTATATAATTTCAGAAGAAGACAAAGTAAAGAGTATAGAAAAATTACAGTCTCTGTACAAATTTTGAAAGAATTGCACTAGAAAAATATCTGGTCCAAAAAACCCAACCAAATTTCAAACATTCTGCTAGCTGTGTTTTGAGTAATTTGCTAAAGTTACCAGTATGACACCAAATGCCACTTCTTCTAACCCATTTTATATCTCCAATTACTCTTCTGATGGGGTGATACACTGTAACACCATAGTAAAGGCAGAAATGTGCCTCTTCATTTATAAGAGTGATGCTAATACTTAACTGGCATCTTTTAACTATCTACAGACATCAATACAAAACTCAGATGTGGCCAGTTTCAGATCCTTAAGCATGCAAAACCCTAAGTGAGGACAATCTAAGCTTTGGTCAACTTGGATACTGCACATATCCTATGCTAACCAAATTTTGCTTCAGACTACATGGAAATGTGCTGTAAGGCCAAATGTTGAATGCAAAATTATTTTCTCATTCATTGACTGCTCAGAACTGTGATAAATTTTGGAACGTGGGCTAGAATAAAAACTGCAATTTACTTCACAGACTGAAGATAACAGTTCTTCTGTATCAGTAGCACAATTAAGATTAAACATTCTTTGAATTCTTAAACAGCTCTCTAGACTCTCCACCTCTTTTTTCCCTCCACTAAGGTTTTTCTTCTATTAAAAAAAAAATAGCCTTGAAAAAAATGTCTTTTGAAATCATTTTAGAATCTTCATTGTCTTAGCTTGTGTGTTAAAGTAGATAAGATAATAAGAAATCAACACAGCTGTTCTTACCTATTACATCAGGACAAACTCCGCTCTCCAGTCTATGCTTCTTGTATAAGTTCTTCAGGACTTTGGCACTTCCAAAACACTTAAAGCGGCTTTTGACGTTATTATAGTACCAATCCAGAGACTGGGCCCTTAGGAGCCTAAAACAGAAAAACAAACTATATATTTGGAATGATGCTATAACAAATAAATGTAAACAGTTTACCATCCTTCTATGTAAAAAATGATCTTTTAGGCCTCAGAGCATAAAAATATTGATTTCTGAATGCTTCTTTACTGTTTATACTTTGCAGGTGTCTGGCATACTGAGGCAAAAAAAGAAAAAAAAAAAGGTCACTCATGAGCAAATACCTGCTTCACATTACTCAAGGTTTTATTTGGTTTTGCTACTACCAGAAGAGGTGCTCTCCCCTTTTATATTATAATGCTAACACTACAGCCTTTTGAAAAATATAAACAAGCCTTGGAACAGCACAGGAAGGTTTTAAAAATAGCCTTTATTTACACAGATTTGCAGATAATGTAAGAACATTAGCCCATTAATGCACCACAAAAAAATAACATTTTCATAAAAAAAATATCACTGCTTTTATTTGGGGAAACCAGTAAAGTAGATGAAGCCTATTAGAGGACCTCAAAACATAATAAACAAAGAACGGTAGGCAGACAACCTTTTTTGGGGGGGGAAGGACTCACAACTGCAGTTTGGTTTCTTACTTTCAACAGTAAGCATCACTGACATCAATAATTCATCCTAATGGATTCATCCCCAGAGCTCATTCACTGTTATAAAGCCATGAGATACTGTCAAGCTCTGTATTCTTTTCCATGAGGCAATGGGCTCTTGCTTCACCTGTTACTTCAGTAGTGGGTGGTAAGAACCCATGCCATATTCCCAGGCAACACAACCACAGGTTACTGCAGGGTAACCCACAAGAGACCCCTACGTTTGCTACCACGGGTGTCATGGGAGAGGGTGATCCCGGGTTCCAGCTATAAATTAAAGCTGACTTACCCAAAAGCCTCCAGAAAGCAGCATTAACTCTGAGCCAGTGAACATGAACTGAGTGTTCGCTACCCCGCTTGAGCCCATTTGTTCCTCTGCACATTGCCACAGTAGTTTATTTTAACGAATTTACTGTACTTACATTGCAGAAACCAAGGTATTATTACAGGACATGAAAACATTTCATACAAAACAGTACCTAGTAAAGGCTGCAAAGGTAACTTCCCTTTTGTAATAATTATATGAATCGTGGTCTTGGAACTAGAAGCCCTATGGAGCTTGCTACATAACTAAGCAAAGAGATGATTCGGAACACCAAAGTTTTTGAAAACAAAAGGCTAAGGTTAGTGTCCGGTGTCAATATATGAACCCTTAAAGCAATGATGTTACTATCAGGAGTGCTGGATGCTCAGCACTTCCAGACTTGAACACATTCAGATGATTTAACTCCATTTTTTAAACCTGGGGTTGTGGGTGAAAAACAAGCTAAAATGAAAGCCCCACTTCAGACTTCAGATCTTTCTTCAGGCACTCTGGACTTTTCTTTATAAAGTGCAAAGCAAGTGACAATCCACAATTTTTGTTTAATACACACCATTTCATAAGCAAATAAAATCTCACCGATTGAGAGACTAGCAATGTAGTTCTTACTCGGCACTGAACCTTGCGAGATACTTGACAACAAACAAATACACTGAGCCTGGGGTTCCAACTAAATGTTTTCAGTTCAGTTCCGGATTTTTTGAGTTTCAGTATGCTGCTGAAAAGGAATATCCAATTCACGTAAAGCAGAACATAATGATATGGTCCACTTCTGTCACGACTGGAAAGTGTTTAGTAGGAAACACTAGCAGTGGGAAATTAAAAATAAAAATCCGTTAAGCCTATCGTATTCAAACTGTGAACTCTTAGAAGTTACATTAGTTGCTCTATTGAAGACAACTGAATTAAAAGCACATAATGGAAGAGAAGCATTTTTTTTCTGTATGCTGTGCCAGCAACTAGATGCTGGAGAAATGTTTACAGATAATTTAAGAATACTAGCCCTTTACAATCTATTTGCACAGTAATATCCCAAGCCTAACTATGGTTCCCAGGAGGCTGATTAGTTCCAATATTCACCGTTCTACAAGTATCACTAACATGTGACAATGACAAAATTCCCTTTTTTCTGGAAAATGTGCTTGCACAGATGACTGATATCTAATGAAGCACAAGTGGTTGATGTTGGAGCACAAGCAATGGGAAGCATGCCTAGGCCTGTCTGTGAAGTGCAGGATTTCTGAATTCCTATAATGTTACCACAAGTAATCAGTTATGAAGCCTGTCCAAGCTCTGACCCACTGACCAGGACTCGGCTGCTAGTACAGTGATGAATCTATGAATGGAGGCAAATTTCTCTCTCAAAGCTGTGACTCTGGTGTCTTGAGAATCTGCCTCCTTTGTGGGCAGGAACCATTTGCGCTCATGGAAACTGTGTCAGAAAGGAACAAACATAATGTCTTCTGCTTGCTGAATTTGATTCCCTTTTGCCCACTGAGTTTCTACAGGTGCTGGGTGTGTAAGATTTCAGTCAATAGCACAGAGTTAGAATCATTATGATGGATAAAACTAAGTCTGCCTGCCTCGGTTGGAAGTGGCTTAGCAGAAGGCATTGGCCAGGAATGATACCCTTCTGCCCAGTGAACAGCGTTCTCCACACTGTCGGTAAAATACTGTCACAGCACTATCACCGCTGGTGGACACACAGTATAATGAATCCTCAACTACATTGCTGTCAGGCTTTTAAGATCCCTACCAACTACCTTAGCATGTTTACCAAGCAACCTCAGCTCCACTAGCTCAAAACGCTGAACTTGTCATCTTTGTGGAAGACAAGTAAACCCAGTTCTTAATATTCAGACTGAGTGACAAGGTACCAAAAGCAGAAAGTCACCTATCTCATTGTACATTCTGTTTGAGTTAAGATAGTCATTTGTGAATATTGACCTGGCAACTTGGGAAAAATCAGAAATGGGACCCATCGCAAGCCTGCTTTCCCATTTTTTTCCTCATGTTACCATGTTTTTCTGGGTCTGATCAATACTGATTCTGTAAAAACAGAAAGCTAACAGCACCGATTTCTTAATGAGGTGTGAGTGCTTTGCAGCTAACACAATTTTAGAGACAGGCTTTTATTTGTATTGATAACATTTTCCACATGCGAACTTTGGAAGAGTTAAAAGGATAGGAGATTATACATCTCAAAGCAACAACGAAAGCAGAGATGCTTGCCTCTTTGTACTAGGTAATCTGGTGTAAACACAAGGATTGGTATTTTTTAAAAAATGCCTCTTTGCTGCAGGATTAACACTTTGTGAGTAATTGAATAATCTCATGCTTCTCTCCTATGTGTTGGAGAGCTACCAGCAACACCAAATCTATGCCTCTGTCCTACACACACGTTATAGCAGATTACAATCCTCCTCTAAAGCTTTTCAGCCTCTTAACTTCCAAATAAGTTACAATGTCCCTGCTGATTCCTCCTGGGGAGAAAGGATTTGGAGAAGAGAGTAGTTCTCTTAGAGATACTAAAATAAAGGACCCACTCAAAAGAGAAGTAAGAGCATTTTCGCCTTATTTCAAAATCCTTTAATGTTGACCTGTATTTCAAAGGTGTATTCTGCAAAAGCAGTCCATGAGTCCTGAATAATGAAAGACTATGACAGGGCTAGCATTCAACTGTTAAAACGAAACACTTCCCTTACTACGTCTAATAGAAAGTGTGCAAGTTCTCTCAGTGAAATGAACTTCACACTTAAAGGATATTAGTTGTATGCATTTTAAAGAAGCAGGAACGGTTGAAGCCATTTCTCCCTCTTTCTGTGCCACAAAGACTGCTATGTCTTTACTGCTAAATAGCTTTAAATGTTAAGGACATTATTTATGTTATATAGTATTGCCACGGAGTTGAGTTGCATTTTTATGTGCTTTTGGCAGAGGGGAATATTGTGGTTTTAAAATTCTGCCTTACTAGAAAGCAAGCAAGCTAGGCAGACGCTTTTGGTTTAATAACATTATAACTTGAACAAGTATTATAAAGCCCCTGTCTTTTTTTTTTAGTGCAGCAATGTGTTCGCCTTACTCAAGTAGCACCGTAAAAGCAACGGATAAGCCCATTAAAATCTTTAGAAGTGGTTTTCAGTACACTTCTCACCTGCAGAGCCCAAATACTCAATTTTTAACCTTCTCCCGAGAAGAAATGTACACCAACTGTGCTGAGGAGTGGGGACATGAACCAATGCTCTCATTATTAGTAATGATCACAAGACAATCACACGGAAGATGCATGATGACGAGTATCCACCACTCAATACAGAAGAGGTGGTTTAGTGACTGATTTACCACTTCAGGGTTTTTTTCTTCTAAAAAGTTGTGAGGTTTTACTTGGTCTGAAGGTAATCTGAAGCTTCTGCAATGAATTTTCCCTAAAAGGTAGTAACAACCCAGAGTTCATGACCTTAATCTCTATTCATAACTCAAGTTGAACTACAAGGAAGCATTTTATAACAACACTTTGCCATTTTTCCATGAATTTTTGAGAAGTTTTCTCCCACACCAAGAACTTGTCACTTACTGAGCTGCAGTCTAGTTTCTGTAAGTCAGGAGGTGCTTCTGGAAATCTGAATTTACATTATTTAAATTTCAGAGTGAGTACATAATCACTTGGAGTTTCATTGCCGTTGACTTGCACTGGAAACTGAAGACTCCTGTTCAGCTTTCCACACCTGTCTTACTGCATCTTCCATAGCTTTGTGCCAACAGCCAGGCCACTAAACTCTTCTAGCCCATCAGTCTAGACTCCAAAATTTGAGCCACAAACTTCACCTACACACCAACAACTGTTTGCACAAACGGTTATGCCACATGATTTGTATTTCTGAGCTCACCTCTATATATGTTGTCCTGGATTTGTCTGGAATAGGGTTAATTTTCACAAGAAGCCCATTGGACCAAACAAACAGGATATTCCATGCCATGTGACATCACGCTCGGTATTCAAGTGGGGGAGCTGGCTGGAGCAGGGTGATTTGCTACTCAGAAGCAAGCTGAGCATCGGGCGGTGAGAAAAATGCACTCTGCATATTCTTTTTATCAGTATTATTGTTGTTGTTTTCTTCTCCCTTTGCGTTTGGTTAAACCATTTTTATCTCAGCCTACGAGTTTTGCCTTTTCCTTCTGATTCTCCTCCTCATCGCACCAGGGGCAGGGAGGAGTGAGAGAACAACTGCGTGGTTCTTTGTTGCCAGCTGGGGTTAAACCATGACATCTGTATTGTGAAATGTTAGACGAGAGTTTCATGCCACCCTGCTAGAACCTCTTACATTCACTTGAGGTGATGTCCCCTGGAGCTCAAGCTGCCAGCTGAGCCTCTTGAGGCCAGTTCCTCCCCCCCTCATCCATAACATTTGCCATCTTTCTACCGGAAGATGTGAATTATGCTGTAGGCTAGATGACACTATCCATAGCCTCCTTGCAGCCCCACTGATGCTGTCAATGGGCCACGATGTGTTAAGATATTGGTAATATGACTTTATGACTCTTAGGTATATAATGATAGAGTAATAATCACAGAGTAGTATCTTTAAATTTAAGTTTTATGCTTCCTTTTGATAGGAAAGGGTGCTCCTTTAAATACTCATTTATTCTTTTTAAACGTGTTAAACTCACTACCATCCTCCCTCCCAATTAGTCCAGCATTACTACTGCATTTGCTAGTAGCAGACTTACGGGTTGGTTGCAATTTTCATTATAAACTCAATTTTTCAGGGTTTTATGACATAGTTGTGAGACATTCCCCCTGGTTCTTACTGTGTAAAACAAGAAATAATAAAAAAGATTTAGTAGCAAACCCACTAAAGTAATGACCATCATAAAAAAGGTCATCATTAAGCATCTGCTTAATATTTTTGAATGGGCATCAGCACTACTCAGCCCTGAAATGCAGACATTCAGCAGTAATTTCCTAGACAACTGGTGATTAATTAATAACCAATCAAGCTCACTAGAAACCAAATAAAACAGTTGCTGAAAATAACTTTTATCTAGGGAAAAGAAGAAAGAAAAAAACAGGCTTTAAAAACTGTTACCCTGTGCTTCTCCTGCTGTGCCCATGCCCTAGTTTAACATCCAGCCTCAGGTCACTCGAGATCTGCATTTGGCAATCGGCTAGATTCACTCAGGAAGGGAGCTGCTTTACAAATCTTGGACCTTTTTACTTTTGTGAATGTGACCAGTTTTGTAAATACAGTAATGAAAATTAAAAAAGCCAAACAAACCCACCTCTGAAATACAGGACTATTCACAGATCAGAACTGCAGCTCTGCGGGAGACAATAAAACGCAACGCAACCACTTCAAACTGAAGTAATATTAGAAGTGTATACTTTCAGTGGAAAAGCAACAGCAGTGCTTAGTTTTCACTCTTTCAAAGCAGTCCCAAAGCTCCTTGAACTGCCCGAAGGCTCAGCCATGAGTGAAGAGACAGAGGGGTTGGGATCCAGGAGAAGACTGCCTGCTGAGCTATGCCAGAGCTGGGACACTGGTGGACAGGAGCCCTCCAAAGCAGACCTGCTTAGCCATGCTGCTGGGCCCGAGGCAGAGGCATGCTGTGGTTAAATACTATTGTCTTTAACCACAACATTCCCCCACAGGCAGTTGACCGGTGCTGTAGGACAGACATCTTTGAATCTCTGCTCCTCCTGGGGAGCTGCATGTCTATCTCCCTGGGGAGCTGCACATCCATTCCCCTCCGGCTGCACCAGTGCCATGTTACGCATCAGGGGTTGAGTTGGCACAGAGGAACCTGATGAAGTTCAACAAGGGCAAATGCAGGGTCCTGCACCTGGGGAGGAACAACCCCATGCATCAGTACGGGCTCAGGGCTGACCTGCTGGAGAGCAGCTCTGCGGAGAGGGACCTGGGAGTGCTGGTGGATGACAGGTTGACCATGAGCCAGCAGTGTGCCCTGGCTGCCAAGAAGGCCAATGGCATTCTGGGATGCATTATGAAGAGTGGCCAGCAGGTTGAGGGAGGTTCTCCTCCCCCTCTACTCTGCCCTAGTGAGGCCCCATCTGAAGTACTGCATCCAGTCCTGGGTTCCCCAGTTCAAGAAAGATGCGGAGCTACTGGAGAGAGTCCAGCGGAGGGATACGAGGATGATGAGGGGACTGGAACATCTCTCCTATGAAGAAAGGCTGAGGGAGCTGGGCTTGTTCATCCTGAAGAAGAGAAGGCTGTGAGGGGACCTTATAAATGCTTATAAATATCTGAAGGGTGGGTGTCAGGAGGATGGGGCCAAGCTCTTTTCAGCGGTGCCCAGCGACAGGACAAGGGGCAACCGGCACAAACTGAAGCATAGGAAGTCTGAAGATGAGGAAGAATTTCTTCCCTCTGAGGGTGACACAGCACTGGAATAGGCTGCCCAGGGAGGTTGTGGAGTCTCCTTCTCTGGAGATATTCAAGACCCGCCTGGACAAGGTCCTGTGCAGCCTGCTGTAGGTGACCCTGCTTC
>Ga0065711_1043969_pt1 | contig 14404 bp, 8 predicted proteins | sample Hoacrofraction12_FD_59098 | JGI IMG/M metagenome (GOLD analysis project Ga0065711, IMG submission 59098) | Hoatzin crop microbial communities from Cojedes, Venezuela - Epithelial fraction 12 v2 (version 2) | ecosystem: Host-associated > Birds > Digestive system > Esophagus > Crop | place...
CCCCCCCCACCGGAACCCAGCGTGACGTCCCATGGTATGGAATACCCGGCTCTGTTTGGCCAGGTGGGGTCAGCCCCCACCCCCCGGCTGTGCCCCTTCCTGGAGTCTGGTGAAAATTAACCCTGTTCTGGCCAAACCCAGGGCAAGTCTGTCTCTGTTAAGTGTGAGGCAGGTCTGAAGGATATTCAGCGCTTAGCCTTTTAGGAAACCCTTTTTCAATGTGTGCTTGGGATGTGGTTTCCAGCAGGTGTTCCGTGGAAGAGGAGATCTGAGCCTCCTCTCTGATGCAGTCCCACTGCTGCCTCCTCTGTTCTTAAGCTGGCTTCTCGTCTTGTTCGAACAGCTCTGTAGAGAAACTTTATGTGCGGTGGAAGGGATGTAGAAGGTAGGACTCAGGTCTGAACGATTGTCTGTGGTGGGGAGGAGCAGGATGCTGAACACGCCGTAAGTGATGAAGATAAGAGGGAAGATGGAGCAAATATGTTCTGTCGTGGTTTAACCTGGCAGCCAGCAACTGGGACCACGCAGCTGCTCACTCGCTCCGCTTCCCCTGCGGGATGGGGGGGAGGACAAAAAGAAGTAAAACCCAGGGGTTGAGATGAAGACAGTTTAATAAGACAACAAAGGAAATAATAGTAATAAGCAAAACAAACAGTATCACTTCTGTGGCTAGGAGTCCTGTTCAGGACAAAGTTCAGCACGGTAGATCTCTGACTCTCTGCTATTTGTAACTCTCATATGCTGAGCAGACTACTGCTTCTTACACTGGAATCTGCTCTTAAGATTTTCCAGGGTAATGCAAGCTTAATTTCTGTTTTCCTGGTAGCAAACAGAGAAAATGAAGAAAGGATGATGAAGGTAATAAATGAAGCATGGAATAGCAGCAAAACTATTGCAGTGTGTGTGTGCATGTAGCTTTGTGGCTTGAGATCACATCTATTTATAACCACATAAGTCAGTTTCAAATAGTGTGTAAACAGCCTCTTGTATACAAATATTTGATGAATATTAATATTCATATTTAACTGAGAAATGGAAAACGTGGAAGTTGTGTAAGTCTTTCTAATCAACTTTTCTGTGTGCGCAAGTCGTTTGATCAGAATTCTTTAAAATGTTACTGAGAAGAAATTAAAAATGCTGCTTTGGCAGTAGTTGGAACCTGAGCAATAAGAAAAGTAGTGTTTAATAAAACATTTTTGAGTACATTTTGAAGGTTGTGGGGTTTTTTTCCCCCTGTTGCTACAGAGGATATTTAGGTAAAATGCCTTATGACTGGTCATATTTTGGAAAATGTTTTCTGAAACTCTCCCTAGCAAAACTGCCTCCATGCCTGGAGTTCTTGCATAGAGCTCAGCAGTTTTTTTTAAATTGTAAACCTTTGAGTCCATGAAGACATCTTCACTATCTTTCTTGTTTTGGTCACAAGCTGACAGTTTGAAGTACTACTTTGCTATGCTTGGTGTGCCACTGATGGTAATCCCAAGGGTATTAGTGATTTGAATTGTGCTCCGCCAGCTGGGGTCAGGTGTGGACTCATTCAGCTGTATTGATAGGTGTGCAATGTTGGGGTGCGTCAGCTGGCGGAAGCATAAGCCTTGATGCTAACTGCCGGAAGCTTAAGTTGTCTGGCTGCCAAGAGTTCATCTGGTTTTGTTTTTTCTTCTTTTTTTGCCCTCCCCCCCCTTTATTTTTGCCCTTCCTCCAACTTCTGACATCTTAAAACCCGTCCAAGGCCTACTGGAGACTCCCATTTGACTGTTTACTGTACTGCTGGGGCAATTGCATCTTGGCAGTATGACATTCAGTTACATTCTGTATTTCCTCATCTGTCTGCCTATGAAGTATCAATGAAGTTATCTTAAAAACTGAATCCAGTATGGATGATAGTAATCTAGTAATACGTACTTACAAAACTGAGAAAATAGAATTTTCTGTTTTCTGCTATAAGCCAAATATAAGATAACATTTTCTGATTTGAATATGCACTGTACAGAAATGCATTTGCAATCAGTAAGAGCAAAACAGGCAGTCTGAGTTGTATCCCATACATGGTAGAATCGCAGTTCTTTTGGTGCTTATGTCTTACAAATTTTGATTCAGAAATAAGAAGTGCTCAGCCACAGATTGTTGAAGAAGTGGTTTGCTTATTTTCCTTGTTTTAATTATGAAGAAATAAAGTACTGTATCAATTTTTCCACCAAACATCAGCTGTCAGTATGGAATAAAATACTGTTCATTCCTTTCGTCCAGTATCTGGTTTCTTCCTTTCAAAGAGCAGCAAGCAGAAGTGATTTGGAGAGTTACCATTAAAATTTTCTAGACTACTAGTCAAACATTTGGTAGTATAGCTGCACAACTGAAAGATTTTATTGTTGTGGGAGGAGGTGGTGGTGGTTTTCGTTTTTTGGGTTTGTTTGTTTTTTATTCCTTTTTTTGTTTCTTTTTTAATGGAGCAACTCTTTATTAGCCAGATTTTCAAAGATCTTCTTGCTGTTGATGAAATTCTTTCTGTCTGGAAAGCATTCTTACTATAAAATGTTGTGGGAGCATATTGAAACTAACTTTTTTTTATGACCTGCATTTCAAAAGAAAGTATTTCCAGTAACTTCCAGTTTGGAGTCTAAGCAAATAATCTGTAAAGTTGTAAAATACGTATATTTAGGTAGTAGTCTATCCCCTGGGCAGTTTGGGAGAGGACTTGAAGCTGGGCAAACTTGTTGTGCATGAACTGTAGCTTGCGGCTGGGTGCTTGAGCTTATTGGGAGTTGCAGCTGAGTGGAATAGTTGAGTAAGCCGGTGGTCTTGGCTAATCCTTTTTGGCTGTGATCCAGTTTGGGGAGCAGCAAGAGAAGACTTCCAGCTCTATGCCCAGTGTGTGTCTGTCAGCCAAGGGGAGAAATAGCATGCAAATGCTTAGAGCCTTCTAGCCAGTTAGCCAGATGTGTGAAAATTCAGCAGACAGGTGTGATAGGGCTGGCAGCCTTCTGGCAGTTGATAGCTGTGATAGTATCGAATTGTGTGCGGTTGACCTGTGGGTGAAAGTTGCAGTGATTTGAGGAGGAATACTGTGCATGAAGTTTTGCAGGATCAATTTATGTGTGCTAAGAACTTCTGTACATATACTTACGCTTATACCTGTACCTATAAAGGCTATCTTTTCTTGGGGGTGGTTGCTGTGGTTTTTCTTTTCTAGAGAAAAGCCTTGAATTCTTCCATCTCAGTCCTCTGTGCAGGACTTCTTGCCCAACATGAGTAACAGTCTCAAAGCCAGTGGGTGATTATTCCCAGGGATCTGCATCGTAGCTCCCCGTTTTGGAGGGGAAGCGTTATGATTCAGGCAGATGCTTAGCTGTCATCTACCGTACTCAAAGTTTAGAGAGGTGAGACTAACAGCATACCCTTGAAAACTGCCTTTCCTGGTGGCCTCCGCTGTCTCGTGTTGTTTGAGCCGCCACTATTCAGTGCACTGTTAAGCAGGCAAGCAGCAGTCATGACCTCTGCAGAGAAACTGGCTCAGAAGGAATGAAGGGACTGCATAAATGTTCATGTCAAAGTTGAGATTGTGTCATCTGCAGCTCTGGAATTGCAAAGCATTCAAAGGCAATGACCCAGCCCCCAAAATAAGTACAGGAAAGCCATTCTGAACTGGGGGAGGAGGGGTACTGGCTTTAGAAATTTTTTTCTTCCCCCCGTCATACCTGCGTTATCAAGGTATTCAGCAGCACAGGCTCCAGCTTTTGCAAAGTGGTGTCACTGGGGAAGTAGTGAATGCACTGCTGATTCTGTGCTGAGATCCAGACGGACACCTCCTAGACCCAGCAGGTTGTCACAGCCCCGGCCAATGCTGTGGCCATGCTGGGTTCCAGAAGGGGCCTTGGAGCTGCTCTGCCCGGGGCACCGCAATGTGTGGCCGGGACAGGACCGGCTGTCTCTCGATGGCTGACGTCAAGGCCTGCTTTCCCTGGTTCTCCTGTTAGAGAAGGGATTTGGATTTTACTGAAGTAGAATCTGTGTGATCTGTTCTTGAGAAATGGAGCCAATGTCATGTTCGTGGCTCGTCTTGTCTGAAAAAGGGAAACTTTGTTGTGTTAAGGATTGTTTCTGAGTGGTGTGTAAACCCCTGGGCCCTTTCTTCTTTTCTCTTCAAAAGACGGACTAAACTTTCGTAAATTCTTCCAAGTTCAGAAAGTATGTTGGCTCGATTTCTTAGCACTCTTGAGGCGATGTGCTCCAGCCCTCTCCCGTGTAGTACAGCTGTCTTACTAAGCTGTTCTTCAACCTGTGGTTTCCTCCCAGTGTGTGTATTCCTGTTGTATTTAAGAGTGTGTGCTTTCTTCTGCTGTTTTGTGGAGGTAGAAACAAAGCGTGCACTGAGACATCAGACTTCCCTACCTTCTCTTTGTTTTACACACTTCTTGCACTGAATAGTGGAACTCCAGTTCTTTGGTGGTACAGGCTGTGTTCTTGCTGCCTCACTAATGTCCTTACTAACTGACACTCATTTGGCACTTCAGTCTTTCTGCATTTGTCATCTGCATGGTCATTTCATTCCATAATACTGTTATGTGCCTTTGTTGTTGTTGTTGCACCTTTTTCTTGGATTGGGGAGGAATTTTTGATGCAGCCAGAGTAACCTCTTACTGTTTGTTGTCTGTCTTCCATTGATATTTGCCATGAAGTTTTTTTAATATAGCCTGAATCGCCTGATGTTTGTCTTGTGCTTTTTTTCTTCAGTTTAGCTATTTTTTTGAAGAAACTCTTTCTACCAATTCCCTGAATTTGTTTGACTTCTGAAGTCTGTTAGCTTTACTCTGATTGTTTCAGAACCTCTTCTCTCCGGAAGAAAATGCTACAATTTCATATCAGTCATACATACTTTCCACTATTACTTTTTAGGTAGATACTCAGGGAAATTCATCCTCAGTTTTCTCATTCCATATGATGCCCATAAGATTCATGAGGTGACTTGTTAGTGCTTGTCTCTTCATCCTGTTTTCTCCCCTTCCCTCTGGAGACTGATTCTCTATTTCATGATTGATTGTGGCTCCTGGAAGTCTACTGTTTTATTCCGTTGTGATAATGTTCATTATTTCAGCTTGCCATTGAGATAATCTGCCAGCCAGGAGTATTAGTAATAGTAAGTCTTTGACTGTTTGGTTCCAACAGGAAACTTGCAGTAAAATTCAGAAAACATTTTGCTTGTGAGTCTGAGACGCATTTCATCTAAACTGACCGCTAAACACGACAAATCTTCTCTGCAAAACCTTCAGCCTTTTACAGGAGGAGAATTGGTGTGCACTGGAAATGCCACAGCTGTGTGCTGTGCTCTGAACCCAAATCCTTCAGCTCTTTCTTATTTATGGGTGACCGTACAGGTGTGCCAAAAGGCCTGGCAGGATCAGCTTGGTGGCTTTCCAGGTGGATGGCCAGGTTTGCCTCCGTTACCAGCTGGCTGCCCCGTCAGTCTGTAGGTACATGGACACATACACCGACACACTCCTGTAGTAATGTGCCAGTTTGTGAGACCTGACAGGGAGCTCATCAGAGCGTCCCACGAACCTCCAAGTACGGACTTTGTTCTTAACCGAGTTTAAAAACGTAACTGGAACAGGCAATGAGTGGGAAGGAATGATACGGTCTTTATTTGACTACTTCTGTGCAAATCTGTTTAACCATCATGCGCTGTGACAGAAGAAGGAGGTCAGCAGTGTAATCCTCCAGCCTGTCTGTGGCCAGGGTCCTCCTCTTCCACTTTTTCACTCCACGCTGCGACAAGTGAGATACTAATGTGCTGTCTCGCCCTACAGCTTTGAAGGGAGGACTTTAGGTTTCAGTAGCAGTGATTCCTGGTAATCTTCAATGGTGTGGACCAACCCACCATATTTAATAAAGATACTAAACCTGTACTGCCTGAGCAGAGCTGTCAAAGCTACTGGCAAAAGTATGGCTCCTTCTAGGAGCCAGATACTCAGAAATACTGTTTTCTTGGTAGGAATGAAAACCAAGTTATGTTGTGCTTGCTTTTCGGTGCTGACAGACACTGCATGTCAGATTGGTGCTGATCTGAGGTAAGTCTGACTCGTCCTTGGGGAAATGACTGTGTACATTCACTCTTCCTGCTCCTCCTCTGCCTTCTCCTGGTGCACCGTAGACGGGGAGACATTCCTTCTGCTCCAGGGTAGGCAGTTGCTTCAGGAACAGCTGTAATATTTTAAGATAATAGTACTCCACTGCTTGGAGCTATTACTACAACAGAGCCGTGGTAATCCCTCGCTGGTGTCTGTGCAGTGCAAGCCGTCGTGGCTCCAGTTGCTGCGGAAGCTAGCCAGAGGTGACCTGGCTGGGTTTGCACTGAAGCCGGGTATGAGCACCTGCAGTTCTCAGCAATGCTTCTCACTGTGAGGAGGGGAGACTCTCCCATCTAAAAGACCACTGGTAAGTGTTGAAGGTGGTAGCCACTCAAGCTGTTGTAGCTTGAGAAGGTGTCCTCTGCCTGTGCAGTAGGCAAGCAATCCTGAAGCACCGGTTGTACAGCAGCAGCATTGTTCTCAACAGCATGTGTGTGCTACCAAGGCATTCGTTAGAAACCCAGTCACTGTTTTTCTGCTGGTGTGTAAACACAAATGTATTTCTTCATCATACATGATTTTAAAACTTTTCAGTCACTGTCAGATTTTGCAAACTGACGTTTCCTTCCAGTACAGTGGGTGACAAGTGGCAAATGGTTAACAGTGAAACCTGGCATTTGCAGTGTTATGGGTCAGTGTCAGCCTTGGTTTCTGCTGATACAGGATTTTAAAGCAACCTTCTGCCATGTGTAACAAGTGTTCTAAGTGTACAAAGAAACGTCATACACGGGCTGCTCAGCTAGATACCACCTACCGTTAATCCCGTGGCATGTGTAATGCTTTAAAGTTTGCATTTAGCGAAGGAGTGTGTCTGTGCTCTGCTCTCTGCCAGCGACTCTGCTTATGATAGCTCCATGCTGCTACCTCTGCTTACTGCCAGGGCAGGATGCATTGCGTTAAGCTTGGTAACTGTAGAAAATTATATATCAGGGAGAAAATAGCATGTAAAAGCCTGCTACTGTCCCATTGAAAACAGCGGGGAAGACCAAGGTTAGCACCTTTATTATCAGGAAGAGGTGGAACTTCATTTATTTTTGTAAAAGTCTCATCTTACACTTTAAAATGTGTTTTGTCATGTAACTGTTTTTTTAGCTGCCATTTAGTATATTTTTATAGTTAATGGCATGTTGAGTATTTATATGGTTTAAGCCCAAGAAACTACTTAGAGGTTACCTTAAAAGTACACATATTTTCATAAAATGCCAAGTTTGAGATTCTGGCCAGGAAAAGGAGTTGCAGGTGTGGGCAGAGCTGTGTTGGCAGGCCAGGAGCACTCCTGCTTCTTGCTGCTCCTGTGTCACGGCTCTGGTCCTTGGCAGGCTGATGCATCTCACTCATCAGGCAGAAAACTGTTCACTTATTTTTGGTTAGGTTAATGTTCTAAGCCCTTAGCTGGGAAAGGGAGAAGAAACGAGGGAGTAGTGAGAAGAGAATATTTTTGGTCCTCGGTGTCTAGTGCGTGGTTGGAAGAATTCTCTTCTGTTTGTTTTGGAAGGAATTTGGATATTTTAGTGTAAACAGCTTGCCCTCGATGAGGAGAGGCAAAAAGGGCAAAGGCTACATGAGCAGCAGACTGATTTTGCGCTGGACAGCACTGAGAATTACATGATAAAGGCTTTTACTGCTTATGGTCTCTGCAAGTTGCCAGAGCACCCAAGAGCTTGTCTCACTTCCTCTACTGCAGCAAACTCCTCATCCCTGATGACAAAAGATTTCCATCATCATCAGTTTGGCTAGCGTGAAGTAAGCCTCCGTGTCCTGGCCCTTGGGCGCAGGGGAGAGGAAAGAGTATGCAGTCTGTCAACCCACACAGAGAGCAGGGAGCTGTCTGTAATCTGACTTCAGGAACAGTATGTCTAAATGATTTAGCTTTCTCGGCTGGTGACATTAGGTTGGGGGAGGCAAGAAGGTGGGAGAGAAGGCTACAGAAACATGCAATCTGTTAAGCAGAGGTAAGTGACACCTGAGCAAACTGGAGGCACAGAGCACTGGGAAGCTAAACAAACACTGAAAATATGAAGTCAATTAATTTCAGCATGTTTCACTCTTCATTTGCATCTGTCATTTGCAAATGAAAGTAAGGTAGTCTTATTTCTGAGGACTGCAGCTGCTGATGCGCTTGAGATGTTCAGCAGCTTTCACGTAGGAATATTGTGGGAATGATGCTGTAGCTTTAGTGCCCCAAGAGAACTAGGTTTGCGAGAAGGTGTATTATTTTGTTACACAGGAAAATATAGCTGGAAAAATACAGATAAACTGACAGGTGCGTAAACCTTACTTCTTTTTAACCATGGACTAGGAAGCCTGTGAGGTTCTGCTGGAAAACTTTTTGAGGAATATATGTGCCGAACATAGGTGCAAAAAAGACAAAGATTTTGATTTGAAACCTTAGAGGTCATCAAGAAAATTGTCCTGGTTTCTGCTGGGATAGAATTAGTTTTCCTCCCAGTAGCTGCTCTGGTTTGGATTTGGTAGGAGAAGAATGCTGATAACACTGATGTTTTCAGTTGTTGCTAAGAAATCAATGACTTTTTCCAGTTTCTCATATTCAGCTCACGAGCAGGTGTGCAGGAGCTGGGAGGTAGCACAGCCAGGCAGAGCCGAGCTGGTCGGTGGAAATATTCCATACCCTGGACATCATGCTCAGCTTATGAATGGGGGTTGGCCGGGGGGCAGGAATCTGCTCTTTCCTTTCCGTGAGTTCAAATCCTTCCTTTTCCGGGAGTTCATGTCTTTTTTGGGAGTTTGGCTAAATTTACAAAAATCTTGCAAGTCTGGGGTTCTGTGATCACTGCGTGGGGACTGACTGTGAGTCAGTCACTGGGTGGTGAGAAAAATTGCATATAGTTTGTTTCGCATATCATTGTTGCAGTTTTTAGTATCATCATTAGCAGTAGTAGTAGTTGTATTTCCTTTGTTGGCTTATTAAACTGTCTTTATCTCAACCCAGGAGTTTCCCCTTGTGTCCATTTCTCCTACCCATCTGGCTGTGAGGGGAAGGGAAGGGGTGAGCGAGCGGCTGTCTGGTGTTTAGCTGCCGGGTTAGACCACAACAAAAATCTACATTTTTGTGAAGCATTTGGAAATCAGTGGAAATTATTACATTCAAGATGGAGTCTACAGAAGAGTGTTTTAATTTTGCGATACTTGTGATCTATAGTAATTTCTACAAGCGGAAACCTGAGTCAAAAATGAACATGAAATTCAACCAGAGTCAGATGAAAGTAAAATGCAGAACACTGTGCAATGTGACATCTTGGCACAAACCAAGACATCCTTAGCTTATGAGTCTATGTAAAACCATGCAATAAAGTGCTTGTGGGAGAGACTGCAGACACCACCACAGCGTGTATCTCTGATCTTTTTCAAAAGATCCATGGATACCAGATACCTATTCAATGTGTAGTTGCATACTGGTGCGCAAGTTAATGTGTTGGTGGAAATAGTCATGCCAGCGCTTGAAGTCCGCAGGAGGTTAAGTAGTAGAAGCATGTGAAATTAGGATGCAGAAAGAATTTGTGAGTTGCAACTGTGTGGGTAAACTGAAAAAACCCCTGCCATTATTTCTAATAGCATTAGAGTGAAAGGGCACTTACTAGGTTACAGCTGTTTTTAGTACTTGAAGCAGTATATGTAACCAAGGGGAGGGTGACCAGGATTAACGAGGCATGCTGTGAGGACAGCTTGCAAGCAGTCAAGTGGAAGAGAGCTAGAGACGGTGAGAGTACCTGCCCAGAATCATGGCAGGAGAAGGCTTTCCCTGTCTCTAAAACCACAGTGAACGAGGAGAAAGATCAGCGTATTCAGAAAGTACTGTCAGCCTAACGGAAGGCACGGAGGCTGCTGTTCATTATAGCACTGGGTGTGAGCCCCAGATACTTAGAAGAATGCAAGGAGAATGTTTTCTGCTGTATACAGAGAAAGAAGCAAGTGGTTGTGAATAATGTCAAATATATACATGTTATGCTGCCTGTGTTTGGAGGGCTATGGTAGGACCTCTCAGAAAAGGCAGTGCACGTAGCCAAACAAACACTCAGTATCTCCTTTGGGACATAACTGTTTCCTCAGACCGATGCTCTGGTTTCATTTAGTTCCCAGGTGTTTGTAAGAAAACTGATCGCATTGTTGATAGGATGCAGAGCACTAACGTTAACATAGATAGTGTTCGAAGCTGGAAAAAAACCAGTAGACTGGCATGATTAGAGGTTCTGGAAAAGAGCAGTCTGCTGGCCTCAAGCTAAACAAACCAAAGTGTGAATTATGTGTAGGTGAAACGGCATGCCTGGGAGAGCTGATGCGCTGGGGGATGTGCGTAGGTAAATCACTGTAATGTCAAGGCCATTGTTAACGTACCTGCCTAAGCAACCGAAAAAACATAGCTGAATTCTTGGGTGTAGCTCAAGTTTGATGCTGCATCCAAACTGACCTTCTCACCGTTCGGGGAAGCTGAGCAGAGGTTACGCACCGGTGACTCTGCAGGGTTTGGCTTTGTGCAGCAAAGCACTTCTGCACACAGCTCAGCCTGCGTGGTCACTTGTCCCAGTTATTTCTTAGCAGGGGTAATTGACAGCAGACTGAATCGCCTGAATCTCAGATGAGATGTACAGGAAAAGGTTATACTTACATAAATATAAATATGAAAAAATATATTAAGAAAATAAATACATAGGGGAAAATTGTATTCGTATATAAATATAAGGGGAGGGAGAGAGAGAGGAGAATGACTGTCAGTGTGATCAAATAGGGGAGAAGGAGTGATTTGGCATACATGTCTTGTCAAAAATACAAAACTTACTAGAAAAAAATAAAAAATTGTTTGCCGTTGTTAGTTGAAACTTACGGAGACCAGCTTGCCATCAGGAGCTTCAGAATGGTTTTTAAAGCACTGGATTTGACAGATGCAAGAACATTTTTTCAAGAAACCCCAAATTTGAGATGTTTTTAGCTGTTTTATTGTATTTAGAATATGGATTCAGTGCTACTTTCTCTTATTTCAGAGAAAGAGATTTATATTTTGAATGTTAAATGAGGAGATTCCTAGGAGTCTCTGGATTTGAAATGGAGTCTGCATACCTTTGGAAACAAAAATAAGCTGCTTCTCTGTATAGGTCAGAGTAGTGATTTTGGAATACTGCAAGTCTCCCAAAACACAGAGAGGAACATTTAAGATCTTTTCTATGGAGCTCTTTTAAAATGTTGCTCAGCTGCTTCATTCCCCTTCACACAACGGAAAAATTGTGTCTGGATATTGATTTACTAGTTTTCATTGTATTTTTTAATTACTGTTTAAAAAAACAAAAGTGGAATGGATGGTGTGTCATATGGAGAACTTTCCGTACATGAATAGTTGTGGAAAATCAAGTCTTAACAATCCGAAAATGCTAGATCTATCTTTGTGATGCTCAGATCTGGAGCATTCCCATTATAGATGCTTCTGGGTGGTTTTTTTGCCTCCAGCACCACATGTTGATAGCACAATGTCCGTTGTTGGCGGAGGACATTTCTGTGATGTGCAGCTGTTCACTATTGTAGATTTGATGGTTGGACTTCATGGTCTTAGAGGTCTTTTCCAACCTTAATGATTCTGTGGTTTCATAGCAAAGAGGCAGGCAGTTGCTTGTTGCGGTGGTAAGGCAGCTGTTGGTGCCGTGGAAGACAGGTACATGAGTACCTGAACCGTGCCTTGACGCACTACCATCATGCTGTGCTTGCTGCATCACATTGATTTGATAGCTTTCTGGATAATGGTTATGCACCTCTGTACCCTCAGTTAAATTATGTAAATTTTTAGTTATGGCATGTGGCTAATAAAACAATGAAGCAACTATACTTCTTCTCAACTGCAAGAAGCCATGCATGATAGCTGCCTGCTTCTGACAGGTTTACTGGGCAGCTTTCAAGAGAAAGCAGAAGCTAGTTTATTGCAGTTCCTTGCTTTTCTAAGCCCAGCCTTTGAACTTCATGGAAAAATGTGGCCATTGTCCTTCTGTTCTTTTCCTCCTTAGAAATAATGATAAACTAAACTCAGTGCTTGAAGTTCAGTCTTAGACTGGAAACTTTCTTGGTATGCACCTTCTTATGGAACAAAACAAAGGTACTACTGTTTCACCTTTTATGGACAAATTATTTCCTGAAAGACTGTTGTGATAACTTGAGCCCTTCTTCTGTAGGCATATGTTTGTCTAAAGGGCAAGTTGAGTACCCTGCTTAAAGTCAGTGAGGCTTGCCTGGGCGGTGCAGGGAGTGTGGCTCAGAGCACCTAAGTCAGATAACATGAACAGATAAGGTGAAAATCTTGGTGGTGCTTTCAGGTTTTCACTGCCTTTTATGGAAAGTTAGGTGTTGTCTTAATCTTTTGACTTGTAATTGGGTGAGTTTAGCACCTAGTTTTCATCAATGGACTTACTGCTGCAAGGCTTTGGTTGTAAGTTCTCATTAAGCTAATTGCATCTTCCCATCTTAACTTGTAAGAAGGTCCTTTCCACAGCACAGGTAGCATGATTACCGTTTATTTCCTGGTAATATTCTGATAACTAATTGACAAGAACTGGTTAAATGGTTCTTCTCTTTGGAGTTCAGTAGGTACTTGCAGGATGTGTGAATGCCTTGTTCAGTCAGAGCAGAAACTTCAGGCAAAACACACCAGCTTAATAAAGTGAGCTTAAGAGCTAGACAGGGACTTTTTTTTTTTTAATAGAGTGAATGTATCATCAGGCCATAGATGAATGTGTAATCTAATTTTCTTGGTAGGGAGGGGGCTCTGGCCTATGGCATGTTTTTAACAAAAATTACTTCAGCATTGTTGCAAATTGATTGGAAATATTTTTTCCTCACATTACTCATGGGATGTCAACAAGTATGCAAATGGGAAAATTCAACATATGTTTCCGTGCTGCTTTTACACAGTTTCTCACACCAGATTAATGAGTAAAAACTGCCTTTTAAAATACCGTTTCAAACTCAAGTCCTTCAGTGTTGAAGACCACCTCACTATTACTTTCTTAAGTCTTCTGCTCACACATTATATAGTCTATTAATTTGTTAATTTTGCACACTTGGACTGTAGCCATTTTTTATCTTATTCTGTTTTTATGATGTAGTTCAAGTTTGTATATCTGGTAATCCTCCTTGTTACACAGTGTTGTATCTTTTTTGGGTTTCCTTGCTGTCTTACCTGAGAGCATCAGTGTCCAACCATTTTTTTGCTGCAACGAGCACAGTGCAATGTTAGTATCTTTCTTTTGATCTCTGTGGTATACACATTTATTTCCGAATGAAGCTGTAACATTGTTAACTTCTGTAAGGACTTCCTGACAGCATAATAACCAGGGGTGGACCAGCGATTTAGATCTAATAAGACCCAATCACGTTATTTTATGTTGTGCCTTCTGTATCACATCTGTTTGTGGAAGGTGGTCCTGGCTTTCCTGTGGCAGGAGCCAGGCAGCCCCCTTGCCAGCATGGTCCCGCTCTTAATTTACCACAGGTGGATCAATCTGGAAGCCTAAAACCTGGAATATTTATTCTTTTCCTGATATCTGCCGCACTTGGTGAACATAGTTTCCATTTCACCATTTCATTTCACTGCCAGTATGTTTAGACCAAGATGTAATAATGCATGTCAAAGAATTGGAGGTGTTGTTACAGTTTCAGTTACACTCAATGAGCACATTCTATGTATTTCAGTCAAAGTTTTAGAGGTGCCTTTTTCACAGTGTTGAAATATCTTGGATTTTTTGGACCAGCGTAGGTGGGCGCAGAGTAGCGATGTTGACTTGTGCTGGAGCGCAGCTGTGTGCACCATGTGTTGCAGACAGAGTCCAGGAGTCCTGAGACGAGACTTGCTAATCTTTCTTGATATTAAAGTATTGCGCTGTCGATTTGGGTATCACAGTGCAGTACTTGCTAAAGCTTTCAACAGATGGCAGACTTATGAAGGTGGTGCGCCTGCAATAAACTCCTGGGTTTTGTGCTGTTTTGCTTTCCTTTGCAGAGTAGAAAGGATGTGATCATGCAGATCCTTTTATCTGGACTTCAGGCTTTATGTTTTGATAAGAACAAAAAAGCGAGCCTCGGAAGACAAATGAGATGCTTCAAAGTGTTACTGGGTATTCAAGTCATCTTTGCTGTAGAAAGTGTTTCCTCTCTGCCTTTTACATCTTTCTTAGATTTTCTGTACAGCAGTTATTGCTTAAAAATTGAATGATAGTTGAACTGGGAAGAATTAAGTCAACAAGATGTGACTTTTTTTTTTTTTTTTTTTTTTTTTTTTTTTT
>Ga0065711_1043970_pt1 | contig 14404 bp, 12 predicted proteins | sample Hoacrofraction12_FD_59098 | JGI IMG/M metagenome (GOLD analysis project Ga0065711, IMG submission 59098) | Hoatzin crop microbial communities from Cojedes, Venezuela - Epithelial fraction 12 v2 (version 2) | ecosystem: Host-associated > Birds > Digestive system > Esophagus > Crop | place...
TAACCTTCTTTTCTTCCACTTGCTTCATGATGGCCTCCAGGATAAGCTGCTCCATCACCTTTCCCGGGATGGAGGTGAGGCTGACCGGCCTGTAGTTCCCTGGGTCCTCCTTCTTGCATGAAGTGTCTACTAGTGATCCCTTTGGAGCAGAAGCTGGGTAGCAGAGGAGATCCAGGCCTAGACTGAAGAGTGTCAGAGCCCCCAGTACAACAGCCTGTAATTAATTACCTTGGCCAGCCTCATCTGGAACCTCTACCTTTGCTCCTGCCACCCCTTGGCCTGGGAGCTGCATTTAAGTCCTTGCCTGAGCTGGGCTGTATACATAGTGATTCTGGTCTGGCCAGCTTGACTCTTGGCTGACACCAGAGCTGTGTTGGGACTATAGCTTTCTCTGGTGCTTGTTGGACTGCTGGCTGAACCAGGATACAGTCGTGGCACCCATACTGTTGTTCCCATCTGGGTGCAATGGGACTGTACCCCTCATCCAAGGTTGCTGTCTCAACCTGCCCTGCTGCCTGGCTACCCCCTCACCTTCCACTCTAGAGATCACCATCCTCACTTGCTCCCTGACAGGGAGTTTCCCGAGCCCTTGAGTTTGGCAAGTATTACTTCCCCAGGTTAAACAAAAGAAAGAAATGTTCGCATGGAACAAGAGAGTAGAAAATCAAGAGTTTTCAAATGTCTCATGCAGCAACCACTGCCAGGAGACCTTCCAGGATGTAGAAGCAAAGCAACCCAATTCTGTCACTAGTGGCCTTTTGACTTCAGAATGGCAAACCACCCAAATGAGAGCCTTTGAATGTTAACAATTTGCTTTGACAGATAAAGGCTAACAACGTGTTTGCTGTCACTGCCTAAATCACAGAAAAAAATGCAGCAGCCAATTAACCACTTCTGGATCGTGCTCACCTTAACCATCAGTACTACAAGACCATTAAACTTTCACATCCACTGAAAGAGAAAAAGGCTACATGCCTGTAAGAGACTGCAGTCAGAGTGGTAAACCAGGGGCCTCACACTGCTATTACTCCCAGTCTTACAGATGATGGGTTCTTAACTCCAAAAATTGTTGTATCCCTTGTGGGCACATGCTGTATTAGACTTAATCTTGACAGATAGCAAGGAATTGATCACAGAATTAAAAACATAACTGGTTGCTTAGTTACCAACGATCACTACACAGTTGTATTTGCTGTGTGCAAACAGAGCCCAGAGCAAACCAATTATCCATCATTACGTCTCTAAAAATGTCAGTTTCAGAGAGCTGAAAACAACCATGAGCCAGGTAATAAAGGAAATCTGACTAAAAAAATAAAAATGATAATTGGGAGCCCGTTTTTTTTTGCTAAATGTTCAAATAGGCACAATCCTGTGGCTGAGCAAAGCAAATATATTGGTTTGGAAAAAAAATATGAAAAAACCCTTGTTTATTGGGAAAGTGAAAGCAAGTGTGTTATGTGTATAAACACTGGGAAAATAGAAAGTAGTAAATAAAAATGACGAGCTAAGAATTGCACAAAACCGATAAGGGAAAAAAAGACTCTGGGAGAATTAAAGAGCTTCAGGATTAATGATGGCATGAAGGAGCCGAAATATATTGGGTCCTGAAAACAGCATAGTGTCATTCCAAAAATGAAGTGGAACTACAGTCAGTAGCAGTGCCATGAACGTAAAGTAAGGAGAAAGCTACCTCTGTCAGCTGCTCAGCAATGACTGTCTTGGGAGCTCTGCAACATTAATCTGAGATGATTTTTTGTTTTGTTTGAATACCAAAAAATGAGATAAGAGTGGCCTTAGATTTAGGTCAGTTTGGAAAATGCATTTCATAAGAGCAGCACATTCCCGTTGGTTAGGAACAGAAACTACACTAAAGCAGACTACGGAAAGGTGCATGATTTCATAGTGAAGATATTTAACCTCTAGAACAATTTTCTGGGGGCTGTGATGATTAGTGGGAAAGGCTCGGGCACGGGAAACAGCCCTGTGTCTGTGTGAGGCAGACTAGAAGAGCCAGCAGGTGCAATGGTTGCAGGGATCTGCAAATGTCCCTCCCACTTCTTGAAACACAGATATATGGATATTGCTATTTAATACACTGCGAAGAGCCACGCTCTTATTTCTCACAATTAGGTGCTGTTCTTTCATATTCCCTCCCCAAAGATCAGAACATTAAATCTCCCATAACTATGACCTTTCTTTAGCAAGGTCTGTCTTTCATCTATCAATCAAACTGAGCCTTGGTGCCAGATCTGTGGATAAGCTGCTGTACTTGGATGCCTTACCAGCAGCACATTCATGAGAGTATCCACCACATAGACGCTGGCAGGTTAGATACTCACAGGCTAACCCATGGACTGAATTTATCACCATGGCTCTAAACAACTCATGCTCAGCACTGCTAGTGTCCAGCTTCTCTTCTCCTCAGCAGTTCATCTTCCCTCTCCTAAAATACACGATAACAAAAGCAGATACAGACATTTCTGCCTTCCTTGTATGTGCTGTAAAGTGCAGCTATGCTATATCTGATCATGTCCTCATGACAGTTTAAGCTCTCTGAAGACAGAAATAGTCAGGGCTAGATGCAGCCACAGTAGAAATGGGTTTGGGCTGAATGCTCTGCTTCTCTCCAGTAAAACCTGCATGTCCTGTGTACAAAGGGCTATAAGCGCTAAGCCCTCGACAAGACCTGGGCTGGAGAAATTCCCTGCTCGCTGCCGGTGGTTGGGCTAGATGACCTCTAAAGGTCCCTTCCAACCCAAAGCATTCTGATTCGATGATTCTATGAACGTGCAGTTTACAGAGGAGGAGAGAAAGAAGGAAATAGGTCAATCTGACTTCTTTATGCAACAGCTCAATATGGTAAAAATACATTCTATAGGGGACATACAGCATCTTTTTGCCTTTGATTCCATTATGGGATTGCTTCTTATTTGGCCAGGAGAGCGGACGCAAAGAACAAAATGAGAAATTGAGGCTGATCGCAAATGAGCAGAGAGAAGTAGGCTCCTGCCTACTCAAGAGTCGTATAGAAACTGCTAACAGTGCTTCAGTGTCAGAAAGTATTTTGTGCTGTCGAGTTTGAGCAGAAACTCAGGAGAAGAAAGGTTACAAGTAGTCACCAGATCAACTCTGCGTTTGCAGTAGCAGCTATTGTGCTGTGAAGAAGTTTACCTGCAGCCTGGACAGGATGTATGCAGTGTACTGAGAGATGCTGCTTGCACATGTATTAACAGTTGTGCCTGGCAATGTGTGCCTGTTACATATAAAATCGATCCAGGCAGATGCTTACAAAATGGGATTGGTTCACAAACACCACAATCTGCCTGCTCTGGAGAAACATTAGAGACCCAGCAACAATTTCATGGAGCGAGTCTGTGTGAAAGATGGAAAGTGCCTCTCTCAGCTGCTGTGGTGTCCAGGCCATCTGTCTGAAGGTCTCCATTCTGCCTGCAGGTCAGCATGTAGCAGCTGAGTCCATTTCTGTACATGCAAAGCTATCTTCCCTGTGTAAAGACAGGGCTTTGTGACCTCCTGAGAGACAGGGGAGTTCTGTTACCTCTTCTGCCCACCGCAGATCTACTCCAAATTAGCACTGTCTGCTACTAATCTCTTGTTAACTATAAAGGCCCTCAGGTACGTAAACCTGGACCAAATGAAAAAAGCTCCAGGAAATAATGGGCTTACCTCATCATATCCCAGCTGGCAGCACTGCCCAGAACATGGTGGAAAACTTGATTTATTAAAATTAATGAAGGAACTGGCTAGTCTTGAATAATTCATTACATATCAGCTGCTGCTGAGGTAACAGGAGCTCAGCAAGATCCGCTTCAACACTGCACAGTGCCTAAAATCTTTAAATAAAATGAAGTCAAAGATTGGCTAGTTAAAGATTAAAGGGTTTTCTCCATGTGAAGTGGGAGGCCCTGATTCGTGTTGCTGAGATCATCTAGCTGCCACCTGCGAAAATCGCTGTGGTCTCTCAAAAGGAAATCACTCAGCTAACATCACCGATTTCTGACAGGGCATGAAGTATTCTGCCTCAGCCATAAACTTCTGCAGAATGTAATGGCTCTGTTTGTCACGATTCTCACCGAAATCAAGTTTAAATTTCGATATTTACCATAAGCTAGGGATGTCTAAGGATGCTGGTTTGCTTTTCTGATCATTATGTATGAAAATAAATCAGCCAGACATGCAAAGAAGTAGAGTAGGCACTAGCACCTGAGTATGCAGATCTCACGGTGCAATATCTGCTGCTGCTCGGGGCTTTTGTCAGAAAAATGGCAGAATCTAATTACCCACAGCCTGGGCAGTGTCAGGGATGGATTTTGGAAGCATGTCAGAAGCCCTGGAACAGAATCCCACTAACTTAATCTGGTCCCACTTGATGAAATGCGGGCCCTTTTTCAACTCTACTAAAGTCAATAGTAAAATATTTGATAAATGTGTAGAAGCAGCAGCAAAATCAGGCAGTGTAATTAGATGGCTGATGAGAAAAAGAAAAGCACACACTCCTCTTCCTGTATGTCCTCCTTCTGCAGAGGTCAGAGGAATCGTAGTTAATAAATAAAGAGGAAAAACAGATAAATGCAATGAACACCATCGTGCCTCCCAGCAGCTGGTACAGGGTCTCCTAATGCAATCACGAAATTCTCCAGTAGCCACAGCTGAAGACCCTCCCTGAAGTCCGTCTCTTTCTCTCTTTCCAACTGGTGATGATGGGAACCGGCCCCACAGGCCAGCGCCACGTCCTGTGCTGGGAACTGTGCTCTGCTCCGGCTCTGGTTTGCGTTGCCTTCCTTTGTCTCCCACCGGGCACCTCGCAATTTGTGATGCCCCGATGGTACAGCAGCTCTGGATCGCATTACAACAGTTGGACAAGACAGCCCTTGACTCAAGGTCCTCGTGAAGTGGGAGAGACCTTGCTCACTGCCTCGAAGCAGATTTTATTTCCAGCTGCTATTCCTGCTTCAGCCAGAGCAGATGATTTTGGCCAGGCCTCAGTGTCTGAAGTATTTTGGTAGGCCATTGACATCGTGGGACATTTGACCTAGCCCCAGGAGACTGCCAGTTTCCTCTCCTCTCTAAAAATACTGCTCAATCAATCACTCGTGAGAGTGTTTTGAAAAATAAAGCCAACTCCTCTTGCCTTGAAATGGAGGCAGCACTTTGTCCTCTTGCTGTCTGTTAATAGCCTCTCTGCAGGAGGTCACCGGACATCGATTCACGCTCCTGAGCTTTTTGTGGACACAGGTTAAGATCATTTGGAGGAGACACAAACTGACATTGTGACTTCTCACCCTGAAGCGTGTGAATGAAGCAAATATTGTAACTTTCACAGCTGCAGAGTGGAAAATGCTGGGAACAGGTTGTAACCTGGCAACATGTGAGAGCTGATAGCTGGTCCCTGATCTCCTGGGGTCCTCCCAGACAAGACACTCCAATTCCTCAGTTCAGCTCTGGTATCTGTAAAAGGAGATAACAAAACTACCTTGCAGCATCTGCAAGAACTAGACCCTTCCTCTCCTTGGAGTTTTTGAGCACCAAGGAAAGTCGGGTACAGCTTCCTAAAACTGAAGTGTAATTATCTGGAACTAACTGAACTCTGGGACCTGTGTTCAAGTGTAACAGCTCCAAGCCACTCTCTGAGCACAAGCTGGCATGGCTCTAGCTACCTTGAAGGACACGGATGCCTTTCCCTCACAAGCTGTAAGGAAATGCAGGTATGTAGGCAAGGACAGGACTATGGTATCAAAGGATTGGTCCATGAAGCATACACCACCAGGGTAACTGTGTGTGTGGTTGTGTCTTTGCAGCTGCTTTTGGCCTTTCACCATTGTTTTCTTCTCCTTTTCCTTCTTTCTCTCTCCTTTTCTTTTTTTTAAACAGTCATCTGTTATCTTCTGGAAAGGGCAGCTGACTAGTGCTGATGTACAGTTGCTCTGGGAGCTGGTTTAGGAGGCACGGTGCCCCTCTGACTTGCCAGTCAATGGCAGTTGCTATGTGGCTTCCTTTGCTTTGTTCTTTCAGGAGACCAGTTGGTGTTTACAGCATTTTCTCTAAGCAAGGCATCATCCCTGAGATATGCTTGTAGAAGAGTGCTTCAGGGAATTCCAGTTCGGAGGTAAGAGTAAAGGATTTAATCATTAAAAAACAAAACACCACACCACAAAAAAACCCACAAAACCACAAAGAAATCCTGGAGGAGATGCTGCTTCTTTCCAAGTGATTCTGTCAGGTAGGAACTGTAAGAGAAGTAGGGAGGCAAGAGTTTTACCAGTTCCAATACAATCCCATTTTTTCAGGAAGATATTAAAAGTCCATTTCAATGCAATCCATTTTGTGGAAGGGTGGAGCCTGTTCAAACATTCACCTGGTCTCCACTTTCCCAGTCTAAACAGTGAAAAAAAGGTAGAGAAGAGCACAAAGCAGCCTAGTTCTTATTCCAGGCAGAAAGGAAGACGAACTTTAGCACAATTTAGATGCTTCTATTAAGTTTGTTTGTTTGGCTGTTTTTAACCTAAAAGACATAAAATGGATGTAATTGAGGGGGCTAGGACTTTGGGGACACTGATGTGGCTGCGCTGGGATCCCAAAACAGTCTGTAAGTCTCTTGAAGAGACACTTTGTTTCCCCAGGGTACAACAGTGAGGGAACAGCAGGGCGCTGCTCCTGGTGCTCCCAGTTCTGCCCGCAGTGGTGGTGTGCTGAAGGCATGCTCAGTGCCGCAGATGGGCGAGCCCAGCTAAGTGTTAAACTTGGCTTAGGCTAAGCAGGAAGAAAGAAAAAAAAAAAATTAAATGTGTTTTTAGTTTCTCTAAGGATATGGTGGATCTAAGCCAAAAGCGTGTATTTGTACTGCTTCGCCTACGGCAGCATAAGCGCCTTCTCTGGTGAATCACTAGGTCCCCAAAGCTTTTGCTCCTCCTAAATGAATGCCAGGCATCCTGGGGAAATGCTGCCAGGTACAAGGACACTGTGACACTACTGGGCTAAAGCATGATGGGTGTCCGTGGCTGAGGGTCTGCAGGATTCTGCCCCAAGCTCCCCAGGATGACGACGTTTGGGATCTAATCCCCAGTGTCTGATTTTTCACTGTGCCCCAATTTAGTGCTACTTTCTAATATTTCAAAAAGCATTTTCCCAACCTGTTGCCCCCCCAGTATCTCTCAGGAAGCTGCTGACAGCAGTTCCCCATTGTTCAGGGGCCAGCATGAGCAGGATGCTGGCAGGCAGGTGCACAGGGTAGCTTTGGAGGTGAAGGAACGGACAGAAGATTGCTGCCACCATGATGCTATGGACAAGTCACACACAGCAAGGTCTGGAAACAAAAATTCTGCAAGGTGGAGATAAGGGGGGCAGGGGCAAAACCACTCAGATGAATCTGAGGCTTCCTTGCAGCTGCAGCAGCCTTGTTAACATGCACTAGATGAAGACCAGGCTCAACTGTTTTATGTTAATTGCCTGGCTGCTTTAATTGGATATAGGCTTCCAAGTCCTCAAGTCAGCTGTGTGACAAGACAAACTGGTATTTACCTCTTATCTGCTTTATCTTGGCTTGCCCAGTGCTGCATGGTCAGTAGACATGTTCCCGTGCATTAGAATTGTCCGCAGAGCTGATGGATTTTTTCTGCAAGAGGAACAAGCAACATTCTATACCTCAAGCTCAGACTCTGTGTTGAGGCAAAGCTACTCTGGCCTGAGTTCAGTTTCTGCTCCAGGCAATGCCTCCAAGGCACCAATAACCATCATCAGCAAGCAGACAACAATCACTGAGCTGCAGGGCTACTCCTCTCAGTGCAAAGACTGCACCTGGGTACCTGATGGCCTCTGAGGATGCGACACGTGCATCGCTCCTGCAGTGCAGTCAGTGTCCCTCTGGACTTGCTGAGGGACACAGCGGTCTCACGCTGTAACAACACGCGGGGCTAGAGTATCAGAGACCACAGAGCAGTGTTCTGAGCTTGGAGGTTATGAGCATGGCTGAGGACAAGGCAGGTTTCTAACATGGGTCGCTGGCACATGGGGCTTCCCACTGCAGTCCATGCCAAGGGGCTGGCAAGCAGAGGGATGCACGGCTGCTGAGTCCAACTTCTGCCTTTTCCCTCCCTTTCTCCTTTGGCTTGTTGCCAAAGATGACGTAGGATAGGAACACCATCAGGGACAGAAAACACCCCCACGCTTCTGAGCACTGCACCAGCCCGTGAGCTGATGTGATTAGGTGGAGCGCCAGGTTTGCAGCCAGGCCCAGCAAGCCACCCACAGCCAGGAGCAGCAGGCTGTGTGGTGCAGAGCCAGCATGTGGTTCCAGCATGTGGGCTGGCCATGCAGTTGTACCAACACACTGACACACACCCAGCCTGGCTCCACTGGGCTGTCTCTGAGCCTGCGGAGCAAACTCCTCAGCCCTGTTAGAACCAGCACGACATTGTCTCAGCCTCCTTACATCAACCTCTGGTAGGGCTTTGTATGGAGAGAACTCAGGCTCTGTCCCCCATCCCCATTGCAGCTTCAGTGATGTAGAAGCAGAGGAAAAAAGACATTAAATATTCTGCATCAAGGAGTGCTGGGTCCTTCTCTAAAGAAAGTGGGGGAGGATCCCTCAGTAGGGTGTAGTCTCACACCACAAGCTTTTCTGCCAGGTTCCCTAGCTGGGAGGGAGGCCCTGAGGCTAAGAGTCTCCCTGCTGCTCCACGACCCCATGGACGACTGGGCAGTGGTGCAGTCTACCACGTGCCCATCATCCAAGCTCGGCACATGGTGACAGAGACAAGAGGGTGGCCACTGCCTTGCGAAAGGCACGTGCTTGCCGGAGTGCTGCTGGAAGACACCTCTGACTACAGCTCTCCTCCCTCCTTGCAGGACAATTCCCCTCAGTGAGGACCACACGTGTGTGCTGGGCCTAGAAGCGGGTTCATCTCCATCAAATGACCACAAGCCTGTCCTCGCACTCAGTACATTGAACAGAAAGGAAGCTGGGAGACCTGGACTATTGCATATAAAGAAGCAGTACCATAGGCTCAAGTTTCTCCTCACTTACGTGGATGTAAACAACCTGATTTTGGCTGCTGCCGGAGTGTCCCTGCATAGGATACAGAGCTACCAAGGCAAGCTACAGTGAAATCAGCCACCTCTTCGAGCCATTTACCACATCACGAGGCAGGATGAATCAATAATATGTATTGAGCTGGGAAAAGTTAATCTGCATCCAGAGCATCATAACAAATTAAAAGGAAATAAAATCAGTACAATTCCACTGGCTCTCATTACTATCACAGTGGAGAGTAATTAAAATCCATGGGCCAAATTCAACGCTGGCAGAACCCTCACAAAGACAAAGGCACTGTACAAGGGCATTGCTTTTTCCAGATGCTATGTGTTTCAAACAGCAGCAGTAATGGCAAAATGGAGAGGACAGGGCAGGGTAGGAGGGGAACCTATTCAGGAGCCAGGCATTCTGCTTCTTGCTCTTCCTCACCTGGAGTCATGCTGCTCGCCTGCTGCTTTGGTGCTTGATGGGGCTGAATCTCAAAAGCTCCAGGCATTTGTACTTGGGGCTCCTTCTCCCATCACAAGGCCTCCCCAAGCCAATACACAACTGCCATTCATCAGCCCTGGCTAACACCCCTGTCCTGCCTCTTCCCTCCTCCACTCCCTTAACCTGCCCCCTCGGAGCTCCTCTGTCCTCCCCACTCCTCAGCACAGCCACCCCTGCTACACCCCATCTTCCTTGCCACAGAAATTCCTTTCCCCACCACAGCGCAGCCTCTGCTACCCGTTGCCTGGCAAGGCTCTCAGCCCATCTTCCTGTGCCTTCCTACGAACTCCTCCTGCGCTGCCCATGCCTTGGTGCCCTGCCCCTCTCTGAGCCCCCACTGCCCCACACGGCTCTGTCTCAGCTCAGTCCAGCGGCTAATTCCCACTCAGCGGAAGGAGAACGTGTGATGCACAGAAAGCACATCCCTCATCAGCGTGCACAGCACCATGTCCAACTTCCCAGCACCGCGGCGCGAGGTGGGAGCGCAGCCACCGCACAGGCACCCAGAGAGGCAGCTGATGGTGACGCTGGCTGCTGACAGCCAGTGGGATGGGGGATGTGGATGCCAAAGTTTGGTTCACAGGGCTCAGGGGCTGGAAACAGCCATTAAAGGAGAGAGGCCACTGCTGTGACGCAGTCTTTATATGAAGTCAGATACAGGTAAAAGCACGGCTCTTCATGCAATGAGGAAATAAAGTTGCTGACTGTCATCCCTCTGGACAGGCCAGAGGGAGTAGGGAGCTTCTTCCCATGGAGGTCCAAAGCTATCCTGTACAAAAAAATCCAAGCTATGCACTAATGCATACTGCACTGTCGTAAGCATGGAGGGGATGACTGATGCGGCTGTGGGCTACGCCAGTGCCTGCAGTTGCTTCTGGGGTGGGCGAGCTCTGTTTTATGGATTTACTTCATGCTACTGCTGTAATGAAGAAAAGCCTGAGGAGTGTGCTGTGAGCCAGAATAAAAAGTGTCGCAGAGTTACTGCTCTACTGTTTGCACGTGACCAGAAATAACGCAGCGCTGTGTAGAAGCACAATGCCTGTGTCCCCTGGGGATGCGGCTATATGGCAACCAGATAGGATAGAACTTGGAATAAAGGGCAGAAGATCCTCCCTGAAAGACACGACTGGCTATATTCAAGACCCGCCTGGACAAGGTCCTGTGCAGCCTGCTGTAGGTGACCCTGCTTCGGCACGGGGGTTGGACAAGATGACCCACAGAGGTCCCTTCCAACCCCTACCATTCTGCGATTCTGTGATTCTGGCTGTGGAGGCACTTCTGCATTAGCAGACCTGGTTCTCAGAGCCAGGAATGGGATGTCAGCTCTTCCCATAGATGCTGGAAGGTGTCCTGAAACTGAAGTAGCAGATCAAACAAGCAAGCTACACACCTTAATCTTAGAAAGCTGATCAGCTCAGGGGCTGCTTATCAGTAAGGAAGGCTTCCACGGCCTACTCCTTCCTCTTTCAAAAACAGATTTTCTTTTTCTTTCTTTTTTCTCCTGTGACTTTGGCTGATGTTTGTTCTCAATGCTACTGAGCTTTCAGAGAAGCTGAACTAACGACTTGTGAGGTCTCCCCACTGCAGGTATGGCTTCTGTGAGCACAAGCACCAATTTCCAAAACCATGTCTAGCCCTTAAACCAGGAAGAGGACTGCTGGCCTGGGGCTCACAGACAGGTTATCTTGTGTTGCAGAAACCAGAACCCTGATTGTCCACAGAGAACAGAGCTGTTGCAACAGCTGTGGTAAAAAATGGGGCACATCAGTGCAAAACAGTTAAGTACCGCAAACCAAGACTCCTAAGGGAGTGCTCTCAGATCTTCTTGTAATTGAGAGGTCTCAGTTCCGTTCAGGCCTGAGGTTTTTCCAGATTAAACTACCACAGCACAGATTAGCAGTGAAACTGTATTGATCCTTTATGAGAAGCAGTTACCTCCCTGGTTCTTGAAAGGGGTCTTTCAAGAGGGACCTCCTCTTGAAAGGGGTTGCTTCTGTCTACTCCAGCAGGCTGGAAGGATCAGCCACACCACCACGAGTGACAGGAGTATTTCAGCACAGAGCTGATCGATATCCCCAGGCACTGATGTGCTGCTAGTCCAGAGAGCTCAGCTTCAAGCCAGTACCAGCTACAGCTGGTGCTAACTCTACTCCAGTCAAACTCTGAACCACCGCTTTGCCTCTAGACCTCTCTGCAGAGCTAGAAGCCTGAGATGCAAAGATCCTTAAGACGAGCAAGGACTTGATTAAAGGGAATGGCAGGCGAGTTGTCCTTGAGACAAGCTACGAAGCCAGCAGATACATCTGTCACAGCAGCTCTGACTGGCTGTGACACTAGGAACGAATGCATATCACTTCTGTGCTAGGTCTGAATGAAGCTGTCTCTCCTCAGTGTCTGAGGGTCTTTAATTCCCTTCCTCCTCGGGGGAAGAACTTTGCATGCAAAGTTCAGCTGTGTGTACTCCGAGTCTTGTGAATCACTCACTTGTGGTCAAAGCCACTGTCATCTTTCAGTCACTAACTGGCTTCCTAAACGTGCCTGCAGAAACAGTCACATTGCTGTGTTGCAAACAAATAAGCTTTGACAGGACAGTGCCAGCACTGCTCCCAGATGCCGGGGAAGCCACAAGATGGGCTGCACAGTGGCTGGCTGGAGCATCTCTAGCACTGCATCCACAGCTACTGCAGTGCTTGGCTGCTTCTGCAAGCACTGACAAAGAACCAAGCCTGTAAACTCCCACTAGCATCTGCTGAGCTTCATATCCCAAAGGAAAAATGGATTTTTGCTTACACGTATCTTCAAGCATTTCAGCAGTAGAGAAGGCAAGGGCGTAGACATTCTCTCTAACTAAAAAAAACAAAGCCATGTTTTTTCCTTATCAGAAAAAAAAAATTTATTGCTGCTCCTTGACTTCCTGTCTAGTACAGGAGATGGAGAAGGATTTCAAAAGCTTTAGTTCCTTCCTGGAAAGAAGCCTTTCGGACAGGTACTGTTTAATTCCCGATGAGGTTATTTCTAGAAGGTGAGGGGACTGTCTCAAACCCAGGTTCCAAAAAGTCTGCAGAGAGCCCAGAGTCATTCCAGGCCCGGAGTTGTTCCATAGTAAAATGAGTATCAGCAGACAGTGGAGATTTTTAAAATTTTTTTATTTTTCCCCTTGTGCTTCACCTTGAAGCAGCTGTTAGCAAACGCAGAAAAACTCCTCTGCCCCTCAGTGTATTTAATACAGCCTTGGCAAAGGGACTGCAGTCTGTCATCTCATGAATATGGGAATTGCCTAATTCTCCAGCTATTCTTATTACCTCAGCCTGAGGGTCCCAGCTTTCCATAACTAATTCCTGAAATCACAGACTTTCCAGTGTCCTTGCTGTCCTTGAGCAGCAAATCGCTGCTCCTGATGCTGATGTCTGCTGTGGTGATGCAGGCTTTTCCAGGGCCCTCCCTGAGCAGGGATGGCACTGTGGACAAGGCTACCGACCCCAGTTCCTGGAGCTGCTCATCCTTTGCTGCTGTAACTTACAGCAGGGTGTTTTGAAAATAACAAATGCTGCGTGGTACTCTGCAGCAGCTCAGGGCTGGCTGAACAGCTCTGAAGCCTGGACAGTGGGCTGGCAGCAGTAACACAACCCATCCCTGGCAGCAGAGGAGATCCCTCACCCTGTTCCTACAAACCACGGATCTGCCTGCCTCCTTCCACACCCTACCTCTTCTGCACCTCCCACAAAGACTAGGAGTTTGCACTGCCTCCTGACTGTTGCTCCATTTTCCCCTTCTCATCGTGTATGTTCTCAGTCTACCTTCCCTTCCTGTGCCCATGCACCTGTCTTCTGCTCCTTCATTATTTTTCTTATCATCACTGATGCTGCCAGCCCTGTCTGTCCTCTGAAGACTCAGAGCTAAACCTGTTCCTGTGCTGGAAGGTGATAATGGCTGCCAGGAACCAGCTGTCAGGGCTGCTGCGAACTGCAAAGCAGCTGGAAAAGCTGAGGCTGAGCTAATTATGAAGCAGCGACTGCAAAACTTGCGGAGACTCTGGCCAGAGGTGCCTGGTTTATTCCCAGAGACAAACGGGCACATTCTTTGAATGTCAGCAGGTGACATGTGAGCGGGAAAGTCACCGAGCTGTGGACAGCTGTACAGTCCTGGCTACAGTGCTGCACGTGATGCCGCCTCATCTGGCAAACGCCCACGACTGCTGCTGCCAAGCTGCTCTGGACAAGGAGAATATGCTCACATGCTGCAGTGGCAGCTGAGGAAATCTTAACACTGGTCTCAAAGGCCAGATTCCTGCAGGTAAGAGTTTTCCTCGGAGGCCAAGAAGTAGCTACAGCAGCACAGGTTACTGGCAAGGTGGAAAAAAACCCGTAAGTTCTTCGTGTTTCTTTTGTCACACAGGATTTTTTTCCCTAGAGTTTGCCAAAAGGGTAACTGCATCAATGGTAAGTAAAAACTGGATTGTGTCAGTAGTTCATTTCTTCTTCATGGTTCAAAACTGGCCTATACAGATGCCACAGAAGGAATCACCTTGGAAGTCCATGGTTTTGTAATCAGAACCTCCTTTTCAATTAGTCATATTATAGGGCTGTAAACACAATAATTCCATCAATACTACGGAACAGTCATGCTGCATTTGTATTAACATAAACGAGTGCTAATGTGCCATAGAGCTAATCTGATATGACAGTAATTGGCTGATGCCCAGCCATGGAGGCCCTGGAGCTACACTTGCTCTCTCTTCTCTACAAGAACTGTCCTCTGAAACACTGGAAAGGAAACAAGCTGTGATACCACGTCTTGCCTGCCAGCAACGAACTATGCTTCTTGCAACTGCAGCACCAGGCTGTTTGGAGATTTTTTTTTTGGGGG
>Ga0065711_1009878_pt1 | contig 14403 bp, 7 predicted proteins | sample Hoacrofraction12_FD_59098 | JGI IMG/M metagenome (GOLD analysis project Ga0065711, IMG submission 59098) | Hoatzin crop microbial communities from Cojedes, Venezuela - Epithelial fraction 12 v2 (version 2) | ecosystem: Host-associated > Birds > Digestive system > Esophagus > Crop | place...
AATTTCATGGTAAACCATAATTACTAGTACAACTTGTACCTTAATTGCCAATCCAGTCTGAGGGGGTAGCTGAGGCTCAAATCAGCCTAATTAGAATTCATAATAAATGAATGGTAATTGCTAATTGGATCTAGCCTACATTATTTTCAAATGGGAACCATTTGAAAGTGTGTATTTAATGTCAATTTGTGTTTAATTTTGGCTGTTTCCTATTTGTATTAGGCTGACAGTCTAGCACAGAACTGAACTGAGTAGACATTTAAGTCTTCCAAGTCTTCTAGTGCTATTAGCTTCTGGTGGCATAGAACCCTGGCAAAACAGAGGGCTTGATAAAGCAACCTATAGCTGTATGTTGAGTATCAAGTTCTTTTGAAAATCTGGTTCCAGCTATAGGTGCAACACATAGAAAATCTGGTCCTAAATGAATTGCCTACAGCTTTATGGTAACTCAGTCACCATGTGGAAATATACTTTTGAATTTCTGGTCCCTGTTCCTCACCTTTGCTCATGAAACCACACTGCTTCCCAAGTTAAAATTTTCATATTTCATTATTTGGGTCATTCATGGCTAGAAAACATGGTTTCTGTTTGATGCCAAGTAAAAAGAGGAACTATCACTACGATATACTGATAACTTGTATATCCAATAGGTATTTAATCACAGACATAAGGCAAGTGTATTTTCCACACTTCTTCCTCACAATTTACTGACCTAAACACCTGAGATATTCTTGCAGGCCTGCAACAACACTAGCAAGCATAAAGAAAGTATTATAAAAGTATTTCTTCTGACATTTTCTCTTTTTTTTTCCTCTCTAGGAACTCCACTAGTTAGTAATGGGAACATTATGTTAGAGGTAATTCCGACTTCTGATTGATACACATTTTCAGCTGATTTGAGAATTAGACCATTATAATAATGAAAATTCAGTCAAAGATTTTTCATTTCCAATGAACCTTACTGTCCTGTCATTGTCTATTAGCTACCAAAAGGGAACAGAAGGTTTTTTTATTAGAGCAAGTATAGTAGCAGTAGCTTTAGATCTTATGAGTCCCTTGAAAAGCATATGGGTAAGAAGCAACTGTGGAAATTAGAACAAACAGCACTTTGTGGCATCAACCTGAAGTCTTGTAGCTCTTTTTAATGAATGAGAGTAGCATTAACTGCAAGACTGATTGGCCAAAAGACAAATATCCTCTCCAAATCCCATCCAGAAAGTCTGTCCTTAGTGTAGTCTATCTTCAATACATTAACATGCTACCCTTGACAAAAGTAAGAGAGTTTCCTGACTTCTAAGCATATCCAGATATATGATAGATAGAGGGAAAAAAACAAGTGTCAGGGTGTTTAAACCTGCCAGTAGCAGTATATACTCCTCGCTGCAGCTAGTCACAGTACAATATATACTTTGGAGTGGATGGCTCAGTAAGTCCTCTTTGCCCCATTTTTAGCTCTTTTTTTTCAATTTGGAATCCTTCAGAGAGAAATGGAATAATTCCTTGGGTTTTTTTGATAAGCTTCTGTTCTCATAGCTTCTGGGCAAATACCTCCTTATCTGCTAGAGGGCTCAGGGCCCTGGGAACCCAGCGAGGGGCAAGTGAAGGAGCTGCTCACAGTCTTTCCTATCAAGCTAAAAATCACTTTTTCTATCAATCAAACCCTACATGAGGCCTCCTTCAACTTACAGGCTCCTCACCTTTGTATTATGATTCTGCTAGTCACTGTCATGGCAACCACAGAGGCCACTCCAGCAGAGAAAACTGGCTTAGCAATTAGGAGGGAGCCTGTGGAATGGGAAAACCAGTGGAGGGACAGACCAAGGGTGAGGAAGAAGTCGGTACAGTGGGAACTTTGCACGGTAACTGCCAGTAAATTTTCTGTAAGTAAAAATAAAAACCTGGAAAGGATAGTGGTTTCCTCAAAGACGAATCTGGGTACAGAGAGCCCTTCTTGCTGCAGCTAATGGGAAAGATTACACAAAGATCCAGTCCGTACCCTTCCAGAAATGCTACCCTTATTGTTACACAGTCCTCCCTTAGCACCTACTCCTGATATTCCCCGCATATACTTTGGAGAATCTTCAAAGACATTTGTGCCCTTCACTACTTTCCTCCAACTGCCTATGAAGGTGCATAACAGTTCCAAGAAAAAAAAACACATTATCATCCTGGAAAGCTCACATACGTAATTCTGAGTTTATTTGAAGTTCTGATTTAGATTAGGCTTTTATCAAACTGTTTCTGATACTATAGAAGATGGTTGTGCTTTGATTTCATCCACCTTTGATTTCATGCATCATCTGCTTGGAAAATAGCACAGCAAGCTGTAGGCAATCCAGGAGACTCTTGGAGTGCATTGAGGGCAACTTCTTCAGCCAGGTGATAGACAGCTCTACCAGAAGGAATGCGATACTGGACTTGTTGGTCACCAACGTAAGTGGGTTAATCAGTGACGTCAAGATTGGAGGCACCCTGGGCTGCAGTGATCATGCACTGGTGAAGTTTGCAGTCCTCAGGAGTATGGGTCAGGTGAAGAGTAAAGTCAGGACTGAATTTTAGGAAAGAAAAATTCCAGCTGTTGAAGCAATTAGTCAATAGGACCCCCTGTGAAATCACCCTCAGGGGCAAGGGAGCAGAATAGAACTGGCAGATCTTTAAGGACCTTTTCCATAGAGTGCAAAAGCTCTTGATCCTCAAGTGCAAGAATTCAGGAAAGGAAGGCAAGAGACTGGCATAGCTGAGTTGAGAGCTGCTGGTCAAACTAAAGGGCAAGAAGGAAATGCACAGGCAGCTGAAGCAGTGACAGGTATCCTGGGAGCACTAGAGAGGTGCTGCCTGGTTGTGTAGGGATGGCATCAGGAAGGCCAAGTTGCAGCTGGAGCTGAACTTGGCAAGAGAGCCTAAGAATAATGAAAAGGTCTTCTACAGGACTGTCAGCCAGAAAAGAAAGGTCAAAGAAAGCATACTCACCTGATGAGCCAGATTGGCAAACTGGTAACAATGGACGAGGAGAAGGCTGAGGTACTCAGCAACTTCTTTGCCTCAGTCTTCACTGGCAACCTCTCTTCTCACACCTTTCGAGTGGATGGACTGCAAGACGGGGACTGAGGGAACAAAGTCCCTCCCACTGTAAGAAAAGATCAGGTTTGTGACCACCTCAGGAACCTGAACATACACAAGTCTGTGGGACCTGATGAAATGCATCTCGGAGTCCTGAAAGAATTGGCCGACGTAGTTGCTAAGCCACTCTCCATGATATTTGCAAAGTCATGGCAGTCAGGTGAAGTCCCTGGTGACTGGAAAAAGGGAAACATTGCACCCATTTTTAAAAAGGGTAGAAAGGAGAACCCTGGGAACTACTGACCTGTCAGCCTCACCTCTGTGTGGCTAGGAAGATCATGGAACAGATCCTCCTAGAAGCTATGCTAAGGCACAAGGAGGACAGGAAGGTGATATGAGACAGCCAGCATGGCTTCACCAAGGGCAAGTCCTGCCTGATCAACCTAGTGGCCTTCTATGACCGAGTGACTACACCAGGAGGCAAGGGAAGAGATACAGATGTTGTCTATCTGGATTTCTGTAAGGCCTTTGACACAGTTGCCCACAACACCCTTCTCTCTAAATTGGAGAGATATGGGTTTGATGGGTGGACTGTTTAGTGGATGAGGAATTGGTTGGATAGTCACATCTAGAGGGTAGTGGTCAACAGCTCAATGTCCAGATGGAGATCAGTAACAAGTGGTGTCCTTCAGAGGTCCATATTGGGACCAGGACTGTTTAATATCTTCATCAATGACATAGACAGAGGGATTGAGTGCACCCTCAGCAAGTTTGCAGAAAACACCAACCTGAGTGATGCGGTAGATGTGCCTGAGGGAAGGGATGCCATCCACCGGGACCTGGACAAGCTCAAGAAGTGGGCCCGTGTGAACCTCATGAGGTTCAACAAGGCCAAGTACAGGGTCCTGCACCTGGGTCAGGGCACCCCCCAGTATCAATACAGGCTGGGGGATGAAAGAATTCAGAGCAGCCCTGCAGGGAAGGACTTGGGGATAATGGTGGATGAGAATCTGGACATGATCCAGCAATGTGCGCTCGCAACCCAGAAGGCCAACCGTACCCTGGGCTGCATCCCCAGCAGTGTGGCCAGCAGGTCAAAGGAGGGGATTCTGCCCCTCTGCTGCGCTCTGGTAAGGGCTCTGGAGCCCTCAGCACAGGACAGACAGGGACCTGTTGGAGCAGGGCCAGAGGAGGCCATAACAATAGTCGGAGGGCTGGAACACCTCTCCTGTGAGGAAAGGCTGGGAGAGTTGGGACTGTTCAGCCCGCAGACGAGAAGGCTCCGGGGAGACCTTAGAGCAGCCTTCCAGTACCTAAATCAGGCTTATAAGAAAGACAGGGACAAACTTATCAGCAGGGCCTGTTGCGATAGGACAAGGGGTTATGGTTTTAATCTAAAAGAGGGTAGATTTAGACTGGATATAAGGAAGAAATTTTTTACAGTGAGGGTGGTGAAACACTGGAACAGGTTGCCCACAGAGGTGGCAGATGCTCCATCCCTGGAAACATTCAAGGTCAGGTTGGATGGGGCTCTGAGCAACCTGAACCAGCTGAAGATGAGCCCGCTCATTGCAGGGGTGTTGGACTGGTTGATGTTTAAAGGCCCCTTCCAACCCAAACCATTCTATGATATTCTTTTCATTGCTCAAACTTTTATTTACTTGTCCTTCTCTATGAAGCTCCTAAGAATCAAAGATAGCTGTAAACCATAGAAAATACATGTTCTTTAATGTCTGGGGACTTTCATGTGAAAAAGTCTTCAGGAAAAGAGAGAATTTCCTGCATGAGTTCACTCTTCACAGCAGGCTCTATAGATAATGTTGCCTAATTTATCTTCATTTTTATAGCCAGCCTTGAAAAATTCTGTCATTTTGCTCAAAGAGGACTGATAGCAACAACGGTAAAATAACTGATTAAGCAGCCCAATCCTCTACAGAAAAAGCTCATTTCATCTTTTGGAAAATATTAACTGCATTTTCCTGTTTTTTGCTTACGGATATCACTGCCAACAGAAAGAAAGTGTCCATAATGTCTCATTCTGATGTTTTGCAGCATCAAAGTCTCCCAAGAGCTTTATAGCTTCTGATATATATATATATTAAACTTAGAGCATCTTGGCAACATCTGATGCAATTTATCTGTGGAAATAAAAATCAACCCAGTTCCACTCTAAGCTTTTCAAAGTTCTTGCTATTATTGCTTTTTTGTTTGTTTGTTTGTTTTTTCTCTTTTTACTTACAGAGGGGTGCTTACCCTTATGTAGAAGTCCCAAGTTTACTTCCTAGGTGTATGCTTCTTAACATTGCTGGCTCTCTCTCTTGGATGGAGGAAAAGGGTTCTGTGCATTAATGCGCCTCAACGCCTCAGGCTTGATTTCTAGTTCATAGACACTTCTGCTACACATTCTGCCACAAATGCCAATAGCCTTTTTTTTTTTTACATGAACCCTGGCTAACTGATGGGATTGATATGTAGGTGTAAAGCCTGAGCTGGTAGTGGTTGACACTACACAATGGCTGTTGAGTGACCTGTACAAAAGGGGTTCATTGGTCACAGCACAGTTCTGCACACGGACCCTTTCACCTGCCCTGTCAGAGGAGGGAACATTTGAAGTAGTAGCCAAGGGCAGAGCTGAAACCTGAAACCCCAGAGTGTGACTGGTTTCATCTTAGATGAAGGCTAAAGCTTACAGTTCTGGAAAACAATAATTTATCTTGAACTAAATGTTTATTCAGCCAGAGGTGGATCCTCCTCTCTCTGTCAAATTTAATATTGATTCATTCCCTTAGCACCTGATTGCAACACACTCTCCCTTGGTCATCCCTTGTTCTGGTCCATCTCCTGCAATTGCTTAGTAGCCCTACTCTAGTGTAACACAGGTTCTTCATTCAAAACTATCCTGTAGCATCATTATCCTATGCACTTCTTCTTTGACATGTCAGGCTTTGCATGCAAGGGGTTGGTATGCGTGTTAACAAATTTCACCTCAGTTTCCCTGATCATAAAATTTACACTTTTTTTGAGAGCCAGTTGCTTGACACTAAAAAATAAGGAATCCACTAGAAGGATTTTACATTTTTTTTTCATATATGGAACTAAAAAGAGCAAGATGTAATACTCAAGAGAATGTGAAAATCAAATTTTTTCTCCATAAACCATAACTGTTGCATCCTGAGTCACAGCAGGAACCATGGTGCCTCACTGTCTTCAAGCAATGAACCACAGGAGTGACTTTCGCGGTCACCTTCTAGCAAAGGATTTTGTTCCTCAGACACATTTCTCCCACAATAGCAACAGTCCAAAGATGAGAAGAAAATAGCTTCTTCACTTACTCCCAGACAACAATCTGGCAAACACACTTATAATTTGCTGAAGAGGCCTGGAGCGTATAAGTTATAAATACAAAATAAAACCAAATGAGGATACAGCCACAAGACAAAAGTTGTAGCTAGGGAGAAGCAAGCGTGAATTCAGAAAAAAAATCTATGGAGACCCTTACCCCCGGACCAAATGGCCACACAGGACTCAAGGAGCCTGAAAGTGCACCAGCTCCTGACCTTGCCCCAGTTTTCCTGTTGCAGAAACAAGTCTTCACATTTCTCTCTTGAGTAACTCAGAACAATTGTGCTACCCAAAGCCATGATTTCCCTTGCCCTTCGTCATTAGCTGTAGTGTAGGGTGTCTGAACTGGTTTGCTTTTGCTAACTGAACACTAAGGCATTGGCCTTTCCTAAAAGAATTGGTCCTGCTGGGAATTTATTAACTACTTATAGGGTTAGGTGTGGACTTATTTCAAGCAAAGGAGTTCCTCAGAGTTTTTCCTTGCCACTCAGCTTGAAAGCATGCTCCCTGGCTCTCAACTGCAGCTTCAACACTGTGCAAGCAAATCTTGCCAGATCTATGTAACAGACACTGCAACGTTCCATGGAAATGCTCACATCAACCCAGCATGGACAGTTGCTACAACTCTGATTTTTTCAAGTGCAGAACAAAAGAATAACGGGAGCTTCTTGATAAAGCACCTGCATACTTTTGCTCTGTTTTATTTTATTTATTTATTTTTAAGTGGAAGAAGGGGAGGGGGAAGGCAGCATTTTATTTAAACCTTAGCTGCAACTTTACAGTTAAAAATTAGGGTCATTTTACCAAGACTAGCAGGTAGACATCTCCACCTCGTGGTGCGAAATTGAAGTATTGTTAGAAAAATCGTGAAATGCTATTTTGCAACACAACATGCTAAATTAACCTTTTAAAGTTATTTTCCAAGGCAAACTGTGCTTGTCAGAAGCGTGCTTGTGCAAAAAGGCAGGGAGGGAAAAGGTTTTATGGAAAATTGACCACATATATACATACATGATGGTGTATCCTATAACATAAGCATGCTGCGCTCAGTTACTCTTTCTGTATAAAATGGTCCATATCTTAAACAGCATGAATAGCTTTCTAATGCCAAATCTGAAGCATTCTTGTCTTTTAACTTTTTTTTTTTTAATGTTTAGGACAGTTCTGTGTAATTTAATACAGAAAACAAGGCCTAAACCCTCAACCTTTGCTCAAGTCACTGTTACTTAAGTATTTAGACTTTTTAAAAGTGTTTATAGGTATAGCCTGATTAACTCTGTTCAGTTCCGGAATGTATATTATTTTTTGTAACTATGTTCTGGACAGCTCACAATCCTCTTAGAATTAGGTTATACATTCAGGTTCTGCCCCCTGCTCCATCCCATTTATTGTCTCCAGCTGGTAAGCTCCCAGTTCATAATAGAAATTTTTTTTTTTTTTGCAAATTCGTTTGCCTGATCTGTAAATAGTTACCTGATTTTTGTAACTGTAATTCTCATGATAAAGTAATAATTCATCAAAAGAAATAAAATTAATCAAAGGTCAGAATGGCTCAATTTTCTCCGGCTATTAAGCAAGCATCCACCACTTGCTGAAGGCACACACATGCTTTGACCTAGAGGATAGCTAAAATGAGGCTTTCCAGAGCACAGGAATTGCCAGTCATGGAAATGGACTGTAACATGTGATCGATCATATGTCCTACTGATCATTAAGTCTTCCTTTGTACTGACTATGTTTCCTAACTTTACATCAGCATCCTTTGTTCTTACTTTTGGTGTTTAATAAGGTCTTGGTGTCGTGTCAGTCAAATAAATACATAATAAATCGTCCATTTATATTGTGTGCACAAATACACCAAAAAAGGAGAAATGAGGCTACAGAAAACAGAAGAACTATAAAGATGATCTACGTAAAGTAACACAGCAGATCGGCGACCAAATCAAAATGAAAATACGGGTCCTAAGTGCCAATTCATGAACTACCTTGTTTCTATAGAAAAAAAAAATCTAGCAGTTGATATGAGGACTTTGTGGTTTTTACAGACTTCTAATTAGTTATTGAGCAGTGGATGTGGGAGGCTTTAGACTGCACCCAGTCTCCAGGTGTACAGATAATCATTGCATTTTGTTTACACTTACATTGATAGGATGCTGACTTGCAAATATTACTGGAAAAAATATAATTAAAAAGAAATCATTAAAAAATTCTCAAAAATCCATTTTTCTCAGTCTTAGTCTCCTTCAAAACATACTTTACCCATGTAAGACAACAGGCTTTAGAAGGGTCCCACAAAATCTCCTAATTTTCTACCTGATAGTCTAAAAATATGAAAAACAAAACAGCCTTTTCATTATATATACTTGAGAAACTTCCTCTGAAATTCCTTTAGAAATCACTCATTTAGAAAGCACCTCTTGGAGGATAGATTATCAGGCAACGGAACAAGGAAAGTATGGTTCAAGGCTTTGACAACAGAAAAAACCCAAAGAGGAAGGCCAGCACATAAGCTCTGCTCTCACAAGCAGACACGATCTGCATCCATCAGAGGCTTTAGTTTCAGTATAAGTGCTGAAGCGCTGATTAGTGTAAATTTGTTTCGCATGGGCTACATACAACGTTTCAAAAACAGTGCAACTAGTGAGCAATTAAATGGAAGCCACGTTTACATTGCATTTACAAAGGCTACCAGTAGAGGGAGATACTCCACCACTAACAAGTCCTTCGCAGTCGAAGTTAAGGGGAGAGCGTTTAAATTCAACAGGACTAGATTCTTACTGCTCTGGCCCTAAGGTGTAAGACGATACGATGTAATATCTGTAATGTGTTCTATGGTTTCAGCAGAATTCCCTAACGAAGTGACAAGTGGTAACTGACTGAACTTTAATTACTATATAGGATTCCATAGAACATCTTTAATACCAGAATTTATGCTGATCTCTTCAAAACTATAAATATCCTATAACTATATTCCAAATGATAAGAATTCAAAGAATACTTTTTTATTTTAGGCAAATTTTAAAAAATAAATTATTTCAGCGTCCATAACAGTCATTCAGCATAGGAATGAATTCTGGCTCTTTTGAAAATCTTTTCCAGAATTTTCATTTAATTGCATTTAGTTCAGCTAGCTCCAGTGATAGAGATCATACAGCACAATGACAAAAGCAGCAGAAAAGGATAGTCTCATGAAAAGTAGTGCAGAAGTCTTAGCACTGAAGAAATTTAAAAGCTTATCACTTGCCAGATAAATTTATTTATTAGTATCTCCAGGAACATATGTGATTCTTATTATAACAAAAAACTCAAAATGAATATGTTGCACTCTGTCCCACCTCAAAATGCATGAACCACGCGCTAAAGTGTAAGTGTAGATTTGTTAATTTATACCCACAAAAAATGGTTTGAATTGTTGAATGTTCTGTTCCTATCTGTTCCTTGGGGATGCCATGGTTCCTGTTTCTTTTGTGTGGTCTGATGAAAACAGCAGATGAGTTTTGCAATCTGCCAAAAGCTGAGCTAATTTTGTGTTTTTCAAAATATTTCCCTGTCAAACTCTTTAACTGTTCCTTTGCTCATTCTAAAAAATATTCTTGATTTAATAGAAAGTTTCTGGTGCCTTGGACTTTGTTCAGGACATTTAGCTCTTCATGAAATATCCACAACAGCATGCACAGTGTAAACACAGGATTCATTATATTAAAAAAGAGAAGATTTATCAAAGTTTTTGGCAAATGGTCTTTCCTGTCTTAAGGATTACTGTTGTAGCTGAGACACTGCTTACTTTTATGACCTTTCAAGGAAAGGCTATTCCTCATCTTTACATGGCACTGGGCCTCAAATCCAGAAAAAAAACTGGAAGAGGAGAGACAAACAAAGAATACAGAAGTTGGTGTCTGGACTTGCAAGCAGAGATCCTTGCTCCCTTAACATGCAGCTGCTGAAACAACTAAACATTCTTTGCCTCCTGTAATTGCTTAGTCTCAAGACATGGATATGTATTTATCCATTTTCATTCATATCAATTTCTTAATAGTAGAGAGAAACTGAAAGACAATATTTTGAACAAATTTCATGAGAAAATCTCAATTAGGTGGGAACAGATCCAAGGTACAAGAAAAACATGCGCACATCTACCCATCCTAGAATTTACTGTGTCAGATTTCCCAGTTTCAATGACAGCAGCACTACCACCAATTTTTTTGAGGGTTTCATGTCAGTTTTGGGGGGAACAAGACATTGTCAATGTCTCTCTGCCAGAAGTTCTTTCTCCAGAGCTCAGATAAGCTTGGGCTTAGCAACCATGAAATTATAGTACTTGGTTCGAGGTGAAGTTAAGAGGGGGACCAGCAAAACCACCACCATGGACTTTCGGAGGGCAGACTTTGGCCTGTTGAGGACGCTGGTTGAGAGAGACCCTTTGGAGAGAGTGCTGGAGGGCAGAGGGGTCCAGGTAGGCTGGACATTCTTCAAGGAGGAAGTCTTAAAGACACAGGAGCAGGCTGTCCCTTGTGCTGCAAGATGAATCAGCGGGGAAGACGATCGGCCTGCCTGAACAGGGAGCTCTTGCTGGGACTCAGGAAAAAAAGAAGGGTCTACCACCTATGGAAGAAAGGGCACAACAACCCCATGCAACGCTACAGGCTTGGGGAGGAGTGGTTGGAAAGATGCCTAGTGGAAAAGAACGTGGGGTTGTTGGTCCACAGCCAGCTAAATATGAGCCAGCAGTGTGCCCAGGTAGACAAGAAGGCCAAGACCAGCCTAGCCTGTATCAGGAATAGTGTGGCCAGCAGGAGTAGGGAGGTGATCGTGCCCCTGTACTCAGCACTGGTGATACCGCACCTCAAGTACTGTGTTCAGTTTTGGGCCCCTCACTACAAGAAGGACATTGAGGGGCTGGAGCATGTCCAAAGAAGGGCAACGAGGCTGGTGAGGGGTCTAGAGAACTAGTCTTATGAGGAGCTGGGGCTGTTTAGTCTGGAGAAGAGGAGGATGAGGGGGGAACCTTATTGCTCTCTACAACTATCTGAAAGGAGGTTGTAGTGAGGCAGGTGTTGGTCTCTTCTCCCAGGTAACTAGTGATAGGATGAGAAGCAATAGCCTCAAGTTGCATCAGGGGAGGTTTAGATTAGATGTTAGGAAAAATTTCTTTACTGAAAGAGTGGTCAGACTTTGGAATAGGCTGCCCAGGGAGGTGGTTGAGTCACCATCCCTGGAGGTGTTTAAAAGACGTGTAGATATGGCACTTCAACCATTCCCCCAACAACACAATGCCTACTAAACCATATCCTGGACTTGGTGATCTTGGAGGTCTTTTCCAACCTATGATGCTATGAATATTGCTAGTTGCTTACTCGTCTTCCGTAGACTTCAGTTTTCTGATCATCAGCTTTCTTACCTCCTTACACAGCTGGATGAGGTAGCAACTACCTCAGTGAGAAGAGCTGCAATACCATTTTTACCCTGGCACAAGAGAAGTACCAGGGAAAAACAAACTGAGAAATGGTAAGACAAAGATAGAGCTCATTTATTCAATATAATTATTGCACATGCAACTGAGATTTTCCTGCGACCAAACTCGCTGAATCCAGTTAACCCAAGTTTGCCATCATTTGCCTGTAACTCCTATCACACTTATCATTTCTAACCCCCAAACTCCTTGTTGTAGTAAACATAGTAATAAAACCAGCTAAAAAAAACAAAACAAAAAAGTGATCTTTCAAACAAAAAGTGTTAAAACTGACAGATTATGCACTGTTTATGATTAAACAGTTTCCAGCTAGTGGCTTTTCCATTTAATGTTTCTGCAAACTTAAAGCTGGCCACCTCTTTCTTCTGCTTTTTGCTTCTATTGCTCTCTGTCCTAAGATAAATTATCATGTAAGTGTCTCTGAACACATCTTGATGTTTCCTGTACCTGAAGCACCTTTTTTTCCACTACTGTGAAGCCATCAAATTTAATTAACACCGGAAATATTGACTTAGTGCTAAAAGAAATTTTACCATTAAATTAGAAATTCTTGTGGTAGTGGTACCAGCTCGCTATCCACAGAGCAAATCAAACACTGAGCCTCAGTAAAAGTATCAGACAAGACTGTAGAAGGAAAAGCGCTTTAATAGTTCTGCTCAGTGGTTTGACTGTGCAGCTCTTGCCACCTAATGAAGGCTATGTAGCGCCCTCTGATCTCATAGGGAATCATACTGCTAAAGTCATAGATACGACTTTAAAAACTAAGGGGGAAACCTGAGAAAGTTAAGGAGAGTGAAAAATTGAAGCAGCAGAAGAAGGATAGAAGGTGAAGACTGCAAAAAAACTGGATAGATGAACTGAAACAGAGCAGTAGGGGATGAAGAGATACACATGCAGGAAAAAAGTAAGGTATTTTTAAATACTGTTTTGTTCAGAGTGAGCATGTTATTGCATGTACTTCTTTAAATAGAGAGGTTGACAAATGTCAGAATGTACCAGTGCTTTCGTAGAAAAGGAAAGGGCAAATCAATCAGAAAATTACCTCAGTCTATTTGGAACTGTGAACATTACAATGATATTATCAGGAGAATGTCAGATTCAATTTGCAAATGGTTCAGCACAACAAAGAGTAAATAAATAGCAAATATACTTCTTCAGTCCATGCTTTAGCTGCTATGTATATGAACAAATAAGAAAGTATGTATTTTGTTCAAATTATGTTTGGCGAGTTTTATTGAGAATCTGCCAATGCTACAGCCAAAGCACCTAGATTACATGGCAACAATCCTAACCTGGCACACAGCATCTGGGCTGTGAAGTTATTAAATAGTATAGCATGGATTAACCACCTAATCAGGTGAAAGATCCCCAAATGCTGTACTATGGTCACTTCTCATGATTGCTAGATTATCACTTTTGAATAAATCAATAGGAAGGAAAAGTAGCCAGACCAGACTTCCAAACTAATGCAGAAACAACACTTTGTTATTTTTCTTTTCTTTTTTTTAATCAATTATTTGGAACTGAACATGTGAAATAAGATGTGAAGAAGAAAACTCAAGCCATTAAATCACTATGAACTGAAGTATTTTAATAAGACCACTCGAAATACAGCTTTTAAGCGTGCCGTATTTGCCCCCTTCTCCTTTCCTTCACTGGTGCTTGCTGTTTCTGTCCTTGACAGAGCCCTCCCAGTGCTCTCGGCTGGGTCTGCTGTGGTGGCTCAGATTCAGCAAAGCTCTCCAGTGCTAAATTCTCCCCTCTTCTCTCTCCTGCTTCATGCTTCACTCTCTGTATCTTTACTACCTTACCTACCACACATTTTTCCTGTTCACATAGACTATAGTTTCTCTAGCATGCTTTGTTTATGCACTATCTAGCATGACGGTATAGACATCCCTGTTCTCAATACCTACAAACCAACAGTCACAAGAAATGCAACAGCAACTTTTAGCAAATGCAGTGTTCTGTAAAACTAGCTGCTGTGATAGTAACACTGTCACACAGTGACACACGTTAAACTCCACCCCTGTCCACAGCGTAACCCAGAGTTTCATATGAACTGCAACGTGGTAATATTCTTATACACCACGTTAGCTCCTGGGGCTACAAAATGAAGAACAGATAGAAAACTCAGGATTCCTGTCTCCTAGAATTCAACTATAATTATAGGTCACTTTCTTTTTAATAAGTAGGCCAGATCTTGTTATGATGAAGTAAAGCTTCCCTCAGTGAATTGCTTGATGACTCTGTGTCTCTGTTAACTCATCTCCAAGTTTCACTGGTCAGTTTTTTCCCCTCAGAAAAAAAGCTTTTTCCCTCAGAAAATGAGCTATAAGTCATAAAATCCTGTAAGTTCTTTGAGCTTGTCATTGGGCAACTCCTGGTATCAATACAGGCAGGGGGATGAAAGAATTCAGAGCAGCCCTGCAGGGAAGGACTTGGGGATAATGGTGGATGAGAATCTGGACATGATCCAGCAATGTGCGCTCGCAACCCAGAAGGCCAACCGTACCCTGGGCTGCATCCCC
>Ga0065711_1043971_pt1 | contig 14402 bp, 10 predicted proteins | sample Hoacrofraction12_FD_59098 | JGI IMG/M metagenome (GOLD analysis project Ga0065711, IMG submission 59098) | Hoatzin crop microbial communities from Cojedes, Venezuela - Epithelial fraction 12 v2 (version 2) | ecosystem: Host-associated > Birds > Digestive system > Esophagus > Crop | place...
TTTTTTTTTTTTTTTTTTTTTTTTTTTTCAGCTAGTCATGGTAAGTCTGACGCTGAGTCTGGTAGCTTTCAAGCTGTGTAACTCCTAATTACACACCAAACCCCTGGCAGAAACTCTGAGCACTGAAGGCGTGTGAGTCCCCTGTGCAGAGAGCTGCAAACCCCTGCCCTGCGCTTCCTTGGGGCTGGAAATTCAGTACTTACCCTCAGCTCAGCCGCCCTCTGCCTTTCTGCTTCTGGAGCAAAAATAAAATTAGCAGAAATAGATGGGGAGTCCCCACTCTAATTTCTGAGCAGCAACGAGCAGGGCTTGAGAAAACTCGTTTTCTTGTTGCCCACAAAGAATGTAAACCCGCTGGTCTGAGAGCTGTGGTTAACTGTCTGTCTTTCCTAGACTGCAGCCGCCTAAAAATAACAAAGCAGTGGTTAAAAAATATCAATCAATACATACTTTTTTTTTTTTTTTTTAACTACAGTTGAGAAGTGGTACAAAGATGGGGAGAGATGAAAACATGGAGAAAAACTGTTTCCCAGGGACTTGCCTGTCTCGGCAAGAGGCAGTTTCTGGAAAGTCGCTTTGTTTAGCAACGGGTATTTGCTGTTGCCGATGCTCAGCTTTTGGGCACGCGTCAGGGCTGGCCAGACTCTTCCTCTCTGGGCTCTTGCCTACAGAGCATTTGGTTTATGATGCTGGTGGTCGGCTGTTGCAAGACTGAGCCTGGGCTATCAGGTGTGTTGGATGTAAACTTGCAGAGAGGTAGGGCTTGCCCCTAAGATCTCCCCACCTGAAATGGCAAAGGAGGAAAAAATAGGTATAGGTGGGGAAGGGGCTTGCTCAGGGTTGTCATGAGGAAGAAATCACAAGTGTACCAAGCTTTGGCCAGGCCTCTGCCCAGCTCTCCCTCTCCAGGAGTGAGATCCTCCCCAGCTGACCTGGCTGTTTTCACAGGAGAGCCCCGAGAGCCTCAGGGAGAAGGGGGGGGTCCTCTGAGGCCAGGCTTGGGGAGAAGAGGACAAATGCTGGCACCGGCAGGACCCTAGGAGCTGTGAAGTACCGGAAGGATGCTCTTTTGAAAGATGCAGTGAAAAAAGGCACCAAGTCTCTGCAGGCCCATGGGATATTGGGGTAAGCAGTGAGGAGCACCTGGGACTTGGGTTCCTGGTCCAGCGGGATCCCAGGTTGGGCAGAGAGTCTGGAGACATTGCATCATGAGGTTGTTGCTGAAACGCAGGTCCTGGCTACAGTATCCACTGGTGACACAGGTGTGGAGCATGGCAGTAGCTGCTGGGCTGTGTCCAGGGCTCTGCCCTCCTTCAGACCAGGATGAAGCTCCGGGAAGCTTTACACACGCTTATGACACTGTTGGGTTTCTGCCACTGTCGGGCTGTGTTCTCCTGCCCTTGAAGGGACTCCCAAGACCGCAGAGGGACACGGTTGCTCGCAGAGGCAAGCAAGGGATCTACAGAGGGGCCTTTCCCCACTGCTCCCTGCAGAAATGCTTGAAGAGATCTGGTTTTCATTTCAGGATGGAGTGAAAACAAATGTTGCAACCTTATCGGTTGTTATGACAGGTTTGAAACCTGCTTTGGCCATGGCTCGTACCACCATGTCCAGAAGCAGGAGATGGGACACAGTGGAACGTGCTCTCCAGGGAGCAAGGCGAGAGGGACCTGTCTGTGCACACACAGCTGTTCCCACATTGTCTCCCTCCAGGCTTGGCCCTTTGAGGATCTCAGGGTACATATACCCTTGATCAGAGCTGTGCCACACACCATGGGCAGAAGCAAGACTTGTAGCAGTCAGGCAAGGAACTGCAGAGCCCACGCTGAGACCCTGGGGTGCATACGTGTGCGTCAGCCCCTGGGGAAGCCACCACAGCCGTGGCAGAGAAAGCCCAGGGACAGGCAGAGACATACCTGTAACGTTATCCGGTGGAGAGGGTTTCCTGAGAGAGCTTGCGGCTGCAAATGCTGCCAAAAGAGGCGAGGAGTGAGGAACGGTGTCCTGTTGCTGAACTGCGTTTCGGGAGCCAGTTTCTTTCCCTTCCCTGGCGAGAAGTGGGATTGCAGGAGACAGGTCCTGACTCTAGCCCGGCTCCCCTTCCTGGAGGAAACCCTGACTGTGGCTGATAGCTCGGCCCAAACCGGCCCTGGTGGGATGGGGAGAGTGGAGACTCCTCATGTAAGAGGTGTAGTGGTGGGGATTGGGTGAGTGTTGCCTGGCAGTGCTACAGATGCTGCCTCACATGCTCTGACCCCATGGTCCTGCTTTCCTTCCTTGTGCTCCCTCCCCATTTCAGTCTCAGCAACTGCCCCTTATTTGCTTTTATTTTAAGGGCCTGCAGACATTTTCTGGACGGGAGCCAGAGGACCTCAGGCCTCTCTGCAGCAGATGGGGAGGGGGACGCTTAGCTGCCCGGTTTCCCCTGAAGGATGGGGTTTACGGCAAGGTAACACCTCGCACACATCCCTGGAGACAAATAGGGGTCAACGCTATGGCTGATCCCCCCAAATACATCACACCGCGCCCTTCACAGGTGAACCTACAGCGCTGGTGGGAGCTGCGGGATGGTGCACACCGGCTGGAGAGGAGCCCTGTCCCAGTGGCCACCTCTCTGGCCAGGTGTGAGCACCCGTGGGTGAGTTAGACACGAAGGACGGGGGGGGACACCCTGCCCCTCTGCTGGCCCCTGTGCTGGGGAGGGGGAGCTGCTGGCGAGCCCACCTGCCCTCGCCGCCCGCCCTCCGGGGCCACCCGGCGCCAACGGCGGGTGCCGAGCTCCATCTAGGGGCCACGGGGCGCAGGGCGCCGGCCCACCCGCGACGGCTCCCACCCGCACGGCTGGGGATGCCCACGGGCAGCTGAGCCCCGAGGCCAGCCGGGGGCTGGCTCAGACTGGGAGCGCTGGGGAGGCGGCTCGGGAAGAGGCCTGCGCCTCGAGCAGTGGCCTTTGGGGAGCAGCAAAGGGGTGTCAGATAAAGCCGGCGCTGAGAAATTCAGTGGATGGATGCCCTGAATCCAGTGTTCCCCACGGGGGTTTGGAAGTGGGGCTTCCCATGGGATGTCCCATCTTCTGATGCTCCCTGCGATGGGTAGGTCTGAAGGATGTCAGGATGGTCTGCAGGACCACTGCTCATGGGGATTGCAGCCACACGGAGGGCACAAAGCTGAGACCCCTGCAAGCCCTAAGCTCGGGCAAGGTACAGAGCAAGGGGTCTGGCTCCATCCCTCTCTTGGCCACGCACCCCTACCTCCTGGCTGCGAGGTGCAGTGGGTACTGGGGTCAAGCAGCCAGGATTTTTTAAGAACAGAGGGACGAGCTTTTGTCAAAGTGGGCGGCTGCAGCAGCTCTCAAGGACTGCCAGGAAGCTACTTGAATTAATCAAAAGAGAAAAACTATAAACCCAAGAAATGCTAAAACAGATAAACAAGGAAGCAATGATTTTCACTTTGAAGCACACAAGTCAATAAAGCTCAAGGAAACCACCTGTATTTTATTATCACATATTCATATGTTTAATGCTGTTAAAACTAGAGTCTGGGGTGAGCTGCAGGAAATCAAAGCACTTAATGGTGCAGACACAAACCATCTCTCCTCCCTCCCCAAAGGTGCTTTGAACCAGTTTAAGCAAATGTGTCTTCATCTCTTAAAATAATTATGTGATTTAGAGACACTTTTCCCTGGATCACATCAAATGACTTTAATGGGGTCTGCTTGTGTGTGCGTGTGTGTGTGTGTGCGTGTGTGTGTGCGTGCGTGTGTGTGTGCGTGCGTTTAACCAGTTATTGCTTTTTAAAGCTGCATTTTTCCCCAGTATGTGCCAAAAAAGTAATTCTCTCTGAGAAAGGATTATTTGTGTTCCACCATCACATGACATCTATTCCACGGTGCATTTAGTAGTGAAATGGTGCTCTGAGGGCAGAGGCTAAAATGTGATCTAAAACGATATGCTGAAATTTGGGATAAACGTCCTCTGGATGGTCTACCAGCTGTGAACTTCCTCTTAGTTTCCTTTTTTTAGCCTGATTCCCCCCCAAAAAAAACCATGCAAGACTCCTGAGTGCGCTTGCATGTGTGGGTGCATTCAGATGAGTCTGTGGATTTGTGTATCTGTCATCTTTGTCTAACAGTTTTTGTCCTCTCTGGCCCAATTTTGGCCAAATTCTGGCTGCTCCCTTGGCCTCCTCAAGCTCCGGCTGAGCTCTGTCCTCCCTGCCTGTGTCCTCCTCACCACCCTGCCCAAAGTGGGATTTAACTGGAGCAGAGGAGAGCTGGCAGCAGTCCCTGCTGGCCTGGATTGGGGACCTGAAGGTGGGTTTCACACCCACCACCACGTGAGTGGCAGATGTCCTGGGTGGGTCCTCACAGGTGACCCTGCTGTCCTTGTCTCACAAAGACCTTTCCTTAGAGTTGGGGAGAAAAGGGCTCTTTTGGGGGGTAGATGAGCAGGCAGGAGCGCAGCAGGAGCCAGGCTGCATTTCCACACACCTCCCACCCATAGCTGGGCCAGCTGAGGAGTGGTTTCCCCAGATGTTCAGGGTGATGTTGAGACTGCTCACTAACGTACAAAATGGGAAGAAAAGCTGGGAAGAGTCAGAAACTGTTTGGGTTTGGTAGGAAGGAGGGCAGGAAAATGCACAGCAAACCTGCTGGATTGCATCATTTCCTGCAGCGAGGAGAAAGCATTAGACTGTAGGATAAAGCCCAGGTGAGCTCCTCACGGCACAGCCCTCAGTTCTGATGGGGTGGATGGGGAGGCAGAGCACTGAGCTATGGGCACGCCTGCCCTGAGCCATGCTTCTCCCGGAAGACACTTGCTGGGTGAGCTGCTTCATTTACCTGTTGTGCTGGAGACTCTGGGAATCTCCCAAGCAACTGAGCACCGTCACTGAAGCAGCTAATTTCTCCTCACAGGTGTATTTGGCTGCTTCAGGTAAGGGTAAAGTGAGGTGTCACATGCAAGTCATCAGAGCAGTCTGGGGATTAAGGGGGACAGTGACAGCTCAGCCGCAACCAATCTGTATTTCCTGGAGAGAAAAAAGGCCAGCACAGACAACGAGAGGTGCAAGAGAGGGGGCTCAGCAGTTAAAGAATCAGGCTGTTCATGGCATAAATCTTGTGTTAACAGGCTAAAGAGAAGGTCTCAGCAGGATGTCTTCAAGCTCAGCCGCTGTGGTATGAGGGAAGAGATGGGTACCACCGAGTGGGAAGCAGGAGGATGAGCGAGCGTATCTACAGCGTGCCTTCACCCAGCCACAGCCCTCATCAGGCCACAGGGTCGTGGAGCAGAGCTGGCTCCAGCAGCAGCAGCAGGACAGCCTCCTCCACGGGATGCTGCTGTCAAGGCCACTGGCTCTGTCTGGTGCTCCACTGACTGCTGCAGCCCACGGGAGACTCCTCGTGTGCCTGCAAAAGCAGCCTAGGGAACGCTACCCTGGTAGCAGGATCCAGGCACTCCACCGAAGCAGGTAGTCACTTCGCAAAGAAACGTCCAGGGCTGCAATGGTGAAAGTCTGGGCTACTCAGCCGTGCCAGGGCACTAGCTTTGCTTTGCAGGTCTCCTCTCCTGGAACCACAGAGCTTGGAGTCTGGCATTGCTGGGTCTTTCCAGGGGGTGTTGCAAGCCAGAAATGGAGGCAGGAATGTGAAATGTTTCAGTGACTCTGTTGTGACCAGAACTGATCCTTCTAAGAATTCAGCTGACCTGCTGGACTCCCAGACACAATATTTTTGCCTCTTAGTTTGTGCTTCAGAACACTCCTTCCTCTTGACTTGTAGAGAATCTTCTAGAGGGACATCCGTGTTTGATTAAAGGACCCCTGTGGTGGAGAACCTGCCCTCCCATTGCAGTTCTACAAGGCTTGTCCCATGTTGAAAGTTGCAACTTTAACCTCGAATTGCTTTGTGTCAAATCCTGAGCTCATCAAGCCTTTTGTGTCGCTTCAAGGTGAACACAGCAGCTTCCAATGGAACTGGATTTTGTTCCAATGTAGCTTAAATCTTTTCTGGAGGAAGAAATCACATCAGTTCTCACATCCTTTGTGCCCACAATAGCTGCGATTGCAAACAGCTGCAGTTGTTGTCCTGATGTAAAGCCACCAAGAAGCACTAATGCTCTCTGTTGACCTTCCATCTCTTTACAAAATCAGAGCAAACCACTCCAGCTCCTTGTAAATGGTCTCTCCTGCTCTTGGCCTGTTGCATCACCCAGTGCTCTGATGAGACCATGTCCTTACCCGGTGCGCTTAGGTGGTTGTGAAGGAGCTGGAAGTTGTGGGTTTCCCAGAGGGAAGGAGCCTGAGGTTCTTTGTGTTAGTCTGTTGCTGGGGTTATTCACTCATAATGGACTACCAAACTAAACTGACCTCCTCCTAGATGATCTCCTGCAAACACATCAATGCTGTAACCAGAGACAGTGTGGAGCTTTTTTGGGAACCGTCAGCGACTGCACCATGGGTTCAGGTCTGTGGCAGGACAGTGATGGAAATGTAAGTATAATGGGCCCATTATGGCAATTGTACTGGAATGAAGCACCCCTAAAACACGTTGGTGCAGACTGATTGCTGTTGGAAAACGTGCTAGCAGCCTGGTTACATCCAGTCCTTTTTCGTCCCTCATAATCCCATTCCTCAGGTAGTTGTTCACTCATCTGTTTCACAATTAAAGATTAATTACAGGGTCTGCCTCAGACTTCTCGCCAAGGGACACAGTGCTGAGTCACCCAGCCGTCACCCTGTCACCTGCAGCGGTGGGATGTGGGGCTGAAGGACGGGCCCTTCCCGTGGAAGCGCTGAGCTCTGATGCCAAGGTGTAAATGATTCATTTTAACGGTCTAAGGTGGGTGGTCAGAACCTGTCAGCCTGGGCCAGCCGTGTGGACGCAAGCACCTGAACATCTTGCAGCATTGCAGCGAATGGGACACAGCAAGAAACCTGGCCTTGATTTTCCACTGATGATGGCCTTTTGGTCATTCCATCATCCCACCCAGGAGTTTGTCCGAAGGCCCCAACAATGTCTGCCTGTACGGGATAAGCGGCTGTGTGGATCTGAGCCTCCTTTGCCCATCTCCAGGCCAGAGGGAGGGAATGTTGTGGGATTTACAGGTGGAGAAGAAGCACCCAGACTGCAGCAATCCCAAATGAGTTAAGCAATCCCTGCATCCATAGCAGAGAAAAGCCCTTGTCCCCACACCTACCCGGTGGCCTGCAAGCTGCTCATCACGATGGTTTCCCAGGGCGATGCTGCCACAGCTTCCCAAGGAATCAGGTGTGAGAGGCAGGTGTTCACAGCCTAGGCTCTCCCCATGCTCCAGCCTGAGGGGTGCCCTGGCAGGGAGAGTCTGACCCTGTCCTCGGAGTGCCAGCCTCGTCCCCTGCTCCTTCCCTGCCCTGCTGCAGCGCCTTCTCTTGGCAAAATCCTGGGCAGGGGGTCTTGGTGACATCTCTTGACATTGCAGACAGCAGCACACGGGGCAAGGTAACAAATTTGGGAAAGTACTCTGGCCATCAGTTCCCTGGGTGATTTGGTGGGAGAGGCTTTGAATGATCAGCCCAGCCTCATGCACGCTCCCTGCCATTCACTTGGACTTGAATTACCCTTTTATTTTACTTGCTCCTTGTTCTCATTGCCACACCACTCAAACTAAAATTATTCGCCTACAACCGCAAAAGCAGGGATATATCACCGGGAGTGCTGTAGGGCTGTCGCCATATATAATGCTCTGAGCTCAATATTTATAGAGCTACATACAGCACAAATCATATCCAGAAAGCCCGTCGAGCTGGAGAGCTAGGTATAAACTCCAGAAATATCGCAAGCCATCGCTCACGAGAGACTGCCCGGCAGACCCGCTGGCCGTACATCACGCTGTAATGCCATCCGAGTCCGCACTCGGTGCTGGAGTGGATCAGAGGTCACTGCCAAGCTTTTCTTCCATAAATCCTGGGCACCGGCTCTCAGCAAGGTTAGAGACTGGGAGAGCCTTGCTCCGAGTGCTCCGTCCTCCTGCTTGGTGCTGCCGACACCGAGCTGTCCCAGCACCGTGCATGGGCATTTATCTTTGGGGTCTTGTCTTCCCTTCTCCCTCTCTGCTATAGGAACCAGAGAGGGAAGGGAGGAGGGATGTGACGGATCTCACAGCTCAACAGTACAAGATATGGGGAGATGACAGCTCTTCTGAAATGTCCTTTCGGTGGGCTTTGGGGGAGTCTGAGCCCCTCTTCTTCTCACCTTGCTGGGTCACATTGTCCCTCATCCCCCTGCCCTGTGCAGGGACATGAATTTTCTCCAAATCGTATCAAACCCCGGGTGGTTAAGGGCACCCAGTATCCTGCCTGCCCAAATAGCAAAGGCACGGGCGTCAGTCCCAAGATAGTTGAGGTCCCTCTGCCACTGCTTTTTCTCCTTCTCTTCTCTTTTGCCTCTTTCCAAAGTTTCTCCTTGGCTTGGGTGAAGCAGATGCCTGCCTGGGGATGGGGAACAGTTCCTGACAAGGGCAGACCCTGATGCTCTCTGTGCCTATTCTATTGCATTTAAAGTCAATCTGAAGAGCAAATCACAGGTGAGTGCTCTACAGATGAAGACTAATCCCTCTCCGGTTTTTCCACCCCTGGCAGCCCCCACCCTTATGTGCTTGGTGGTCCAAAACGTACCACAGCGGATGGAGAAGATCCAGGACAGGAGACCCGATGTGACGAGCAAGTGAGGCCTCTCTGATGCAGGGGAGCAGTGACGTGGTGCTTTCTGGGCTAATAAGTGCTAGGCTTTTGCCTAAGAAATCACCAGCCGGACAGTCACTTGTATTTCTAAGAACAGTATGATGGACCTGAGCTAAACAGCCTCTGCCTCTCCCCTCTCCCCCAGCAGCATGGCAGGCAGACTCTGACATTAAGCAAAATAAAATCCAACCCTTAGCATTAAGTAAAGCTCCCAGCGTGATGGGTTTGTGGCTTGCAGCAACAACTCAGCAGGGGCGTGTTAAAGCTGGTCTCCAGCGAGTGGAAGAATGAAGCTTTGCAAAACCCTGACGAGGCAAAGCTCCTAAAATAACAATTGAATTAAACTTAATTCATTTTCGCTTAATACCCTAATAGTGCCTTTAGCAAATGAGACTATTATTATTTTGAGGAGGAAAATGGGGAGGTGCGGTCTGGATGCAACTCACATCTTGCCAAAAGACAGAAAACTTTGGTGGAAATAGAAAAAGCCATGGGAAGAAATGCAGACAGTTCAGATTTTCCATTCAGGACAAAACACCCCCAAATCCAGCCAGCCTCACGTTGTTCAAGATGTGCCCCAGACTCCAGAGTGTGTGAAACCACCTCTTTTTTGCCAGGTGCTGATTTCCTGAGTTTGCCAGGGTTAGACACGTGGTCGTATCCAGCATCCTTGGATGCCTGGCTGAGCCCTTCCTACCCTCTTCTCCTGCAGCTTTTTGTGCACCTCTGAGGCATTTGAACCCCAGGTGCCCACTGGTTGGTCTCCCCGTCACTGGCCCGGCATGCAGGATTTGAAGCACCGTGCTCACTTTTGTTTCCGTGAGTGATGTGTCGGTGTGAGCCTTTCCCTCGGGAAAGCTGAGATAACACTGCTGGCCCTGACTCAGTGGGGCACGCAAGGACAAGCTCAGGGTGGCCCTGCACCACAGCAGCCCTGGGCATTCATCCCTGTCTGGGACGTTGTCTGAGCACACACCTGCAGTTAGGCACAGCCAGGTCCTTCTTGCCAGCCATGTCTCTTGTTTGCTTGCGCCCGCCTTCATTTTGCTGGGGGTGAGATTCGGCAAGGCCCTCACTGCCAAGGTTTTCTTCCTCTGTTGGTGCTGCAGATCAGTGTGCTGTAAAGAGCATCCTGCAGCTCTTCCCCTCAGACCCCCCAGCAAAGAGGGAATGGCTCACCACCCCACACTCCAGAGAGGGGTGGTCAACTGAAGCAAGCAGCAAATGGACCCAAGGAGCTGTCCCAACCCTGTCACCCAGACTTTCCTGCTCTGAGCCTCAGGCTCTGCAAACCAGGGGGAGCAAAGACTGCTCTGAAATGGCCATGCAGGCACTGAACTACAGTTCCCAGTAGGCCACAGAGTAAGGGCAGTGCTCACCTCCCGGTATTAAAAAGCCTCTCTTTGACTTGCTCATGCTCGGTGGGGATGGGGACAGTGGGGGGATTTCAGAGCTAGAAGCAGCTGTTGTTCATCCCTGCGAAAGCAACAGTAGGCATTAGAGCAAAATTCATTTCCTCTCTTCATGCAGCTCTCCTCTGTCACTACTGGCTTTACAGTCTTCCTCACAGAGCTCTAGAAAATAGCCCAGACAGGCTTTGCAAGGTCGCCTCGCCCTCTGTCTTGCTCGGAGCCAGGCTCTGCTCCAGCTAATCCTCTCCTGACAGACCTTTTTGTCTCTCTTGCTCATAGAAACCTTTCTCCACCTGCCCTGGTAAGGGTTGGCAGCTTCTCAGCTTTAAGAAAAAGGAGAAGAAACACTCTCATTAAGATGCAGCTTTTGGAATCTCTTTGCTCTTCCCATCAAGTAGAACTGGCTAATTTTAGGGCTATTCTACCAAAACTGAATGAAAAGTTCCCGAGGACAGCGAGCACCCACCCTTCCTGGCTGCAGCCCCTCTGCTGCCAACAGATGCTGCTGCCTCTCTCTCTTGCTGCCAGTAGAGCCTCTGTCTGTGGCAGGGAGGAGAGGCAGGTGAGAAAACTTCACTGGGATGTTTTCCGGTAACCTGAAGAGCTAGCTCATACCCATCTAGCTATTCCTCTGTGCCTTGCTACTTCTAGCAAGTCACCCCTCTCCACCCTGATAGACTTTCAGAACTATTCCAGCTAAAAAACAGCTCTACTTTCAAAAGCAAGGATTAATGGGAAAACAATTAGCAGACCTGCGAAGTACTCCATCAAAATCAGACCATCAGAGTTTTGTTTTTTTAATTCATTGCAAACAGAGAAGAATATGAGATGTCGAGAGTGAACTCCACCACCTCTGGGGCTGCCATGAACTATTTGCCTTCTGGATCGCTGTCTAAGAAATGGATTTTCTTGGGCATTGTTCCTTTGAAGGGAGAATCCTGCCTTGGGTGAGAGACAAGACTTCAAGAAACCAAAGATCTAGGTAGTCATTTGCCAGAGCTTGTGGATAGACTCCCGCACCCAGCATGTGCCAGACCCACACCCAGTAGGAACCTGCATGGAACCTGGTCCTGTCCTGGCAAGGTGAGCACCCGAGGTGCTGCGAGGCAGCGCTGAGCTTACCCTGCATGTCGTGCAGCAGCAGGGCAGCTTCTGACGGTGTCCTGAGGGGTCTCAAGACCAGCCAAGGCCACAGAGAGGACCTCGCGAGGAGCCTCTGCCAAGACATCGGGCGCCTTTCAGGGAGCATCGCTGAGCTCTCGTGCCTTGCTCCATGGATGCCAGCTGAGAGAGGAGCAAAGCATAGCCTGCGCTGTGCACACAGGCCCCAGCCATGTTTGTGGGTAGTGGAATACCTGTCCCGTTTCCCTTGCCCAAAATTTTCCTGTCCAAGCCCTTTCTTTCCAGCCCCTTCTCTGGAAAACAATCCTTCTCCACCCAGGTGGAAAGGGGATCCCAGAGAAGGCGCTGAACTCAAGGGCTGTGACGCAGAAGAATGGAGGACAGAAGAGGATGGGAAGCTTTCTCCAGGGAGTCCTTCTTCACCACTCCTTCCGCTTTCTTATTGCCAAACCTGCTGCAAAAGGGTTTTGAGGGGGACACTTGTCACCACTCCTGAGTGAGGTGCTTCTGAGCCAAGCCGTGGCTGTCTCATTCCGGACGTCGGTTACATGGAGCGGGTGGTCCCAGTGGCAGCCCCAAGTTATCAGTTAATTATTATTTCTTCCCGCTTTGGAGCGATCCCGTCTGTATCTTTACATCTGGCAGCGCTAACTGTCTTTTCGTTTTCCCTTGCAATGTTCATGGATCAAATGGGGCAAATTTTCTTCCCCTTTGGCCATGGTTTCTACACCCTGCGATGGGTAGGGCATAGGGAGGGAAGGCAGAAGTTGTTTTGCAACCTTGCTCATGGGTGTCACGGCTGATTCCGCCTGCAGGGCAAAGAAGGAGTGAAGGAAGTGAGAGAAATGAAAGCTATTAGTATCAAACAATTAAGGGCTACGGTTGAATTAGGTGAAGAACAAATGGGACTATTTGGGAAAAGCATTAGTGGATCATAAAATAATAGGATTTTAAGAAATGAGAAATAGCAGCTGATTACAGGCTGTGTGACACCGGCTTTACATTGCTGCTTGTGCTGATGGGCTTGGAAGTTGCTTGGCTGCTGCAGTTTATTTTGCTGTGCTGGAAGGCACTGGTGGGTGAGGGGGATACAGGAGCAGCAGCCAGGGGTTAGTTCGCATCATCGTTGAATCACAGCACGATTCAGGTTGGAAGTGACCTTGGGAAGTCTCTGACCCAGCCCTCCCTCTGAGCAGGGCTCACTGATGCTAGGTCAGGTTGCTCAGTTCAGTCAGCCTTTGAACGTCTCCAAGGTTGGTGACCCCAAAGTCTATCGCTGGTCCAGTATTTGACTAGCCTTCATGGGGAAAGTTTCTTTTCCTAATATCTAGTCGCGGTTTTCCTTGATGCAACTCGTGTCCACTGCTCCTTGCGTCCATTGCCCCTCAGCCTTTCCCTGTACTCCAAGAAGAGCCTGTGTCCATCTTCTCTAGCACCCCACCAAGCATCCCAGGCATGGAAGAGGGTGCCTGGGCAAGGGGTTGTGTGATCACAGGATGCCTGTGGAAGCTGCCGGCGTAAGCATAAAGGAATGTGACTTGTGATACCATCTACACTTCAGGCTTAGATACTTCCTCAAAAATAAGCTGCAAATCATGATATTTTCCTTCAAATTATTATTTTATTGAAAATCCCTCACTGGAAGTAAAGTGGCCGTAATATTTGTGTGATTCAGAGACAGGGACAATACCTGGGGGTGTAGCAGGTGCACATGTGACAGAGAACAGAAAATAACAAGAGGACAGTGTGTCTGTCCATCAACTCTACGGTCAGCACATATGTAGCACTGCATGCTGGCAGCTCTGCCACCCTCAGAGCAGGGTGCAGAGCATCCCCTGACCTGTGAAGGGGGGGCACTGATGGTTTAGTTGCCACCAAACAAGGACAGTTTGGGTGCTTTGCTGCATTTTGGAATGGGTTACAGAGAAGTGGTTTAAAGTCTGGGATGTGCTTGTGTCCCCAGCTCTGTGGGTACAAAGCTACTCCAGGAGCCCTAAAAAGCCCTTGCTGCAGGTGGAAATGAAGACTAGAAGTACCAAAGGAAGGCAAAGATGTTCGAGAAGGCAGCTTTGTGCCGGGGGGGCAGACAGGGCAGTGGGTTCATCCCGGTTCTGCACAGGGCTGTAACCGCGTGGAAGCGTAGAGCAGCTCCTAACACTTCGGCTGCTGGCAGGTTGGGGACAGGCTGCAGGCACGGGAGTCACAGGGATTGTTCCAGGAGAGATGGTCTGTCCGCTGGCACGCAGTGACCCAGGGACCCTGCAACCCTTCCAGCTCTGAGGCTGAGGCAGGAGGCAGGAGCGTTTCTGCTAGAGGCGGCCCCAGCAGCAGAGGAGCTGCGTGCGCGCATCAGGGAGTGCTCTGAAGCTCAGCTTCCCAGGACAGCAGGATTTGAAACGTCGAGGGACCGAATTTCCTGTACTTGTCACATCTCTAGTCACGTTTTGGCTGAACTTCAACAAGACATTTACATCTGAGGGGCCAGGGACGGAGGAGCATACATAATGTGTGTACAAGACCACCGAGGAGGAGCTGCCTGTTGCTTCTCTGTTCCTCAGAGTTGGTCAGGTTGTGTCTAACCCTGTGCCTGGCTTTGACCTTCCATCCTGCCCCTGAGATCTGTGGCACCGGGGTCACTCTGTTTTTAGCAGCTCTCCTCTCTGAAATCACTGCCACCCAGGGGGTGGGTTTCGCCCTTCAGCCCGTGTTACTGGGGTAGCACCCCGCTTCCTCAGCTCCTGCTATGGGGTGTGGGGGGCAAGGTGCTTCTTGGCACGGTATCTGGCACCGGTAGTGTCACAAGCCCTGCGAAAACACGACTTGATTTCTCCGGGGGACACGACGCGCCCGCTCGCCTAGCAGAAGGGGGGATGCGGTGGGGCGTTTTACTTACCAAACCCTTATGCTTTTTACTTTGAGAAGGGGGGGTTTCCCCTTATTAAAAACGCCTGGCAGGAGGCAGCAGGCCCTGCTGTGTCCCACGAGGTGGGGTGGGCGGCCGGGGGGCCGGGGGCGGCGGAGCGGCCTGCAGAGGGACCCCTCGCCTAAGCTTTGAGAGCCGGGCGGGGAGGCAGCGCCGAGCCGGCCCCGCCGCGCCGGGGAACGGGGAACCGGCAGGGGGGGGGGCGGCAGCGGCTGCGGGGGCCCCCC
>Ga0065711_1043964_pt1 | contig 14400 bp, 8 predicted proteins | sample Hoacrofraction12_FD_59098 | JGI IMG/M metagenome (GOLD analysis project Ga0065711, IMG submission 59098) | Hoatzin crop microbial communities from Cojedes, Venezuela - Epithelial fraction 12 v2 (version 2) | ecosystem: Host-associated > Birds > Digestive system > Esophagus > Crop | place...
ACTGAAGCAGAGGAAGTTCCGTCTGAACATGAGGAAGAATTTCTTCCCTCTGAGGGTGATGGAGCACTGGAACAGGCTGCCCAGGGAGGTTGTGGAGTCTCCTTCTCTGGAGATATTCAAGACCTGCCTGGACACGGTCCTGTGCAGCCTGCTGTAGGCGACCCTACTTCGGCAGGAGAGTTGGACTAGATGATCCGCAAAGGTCCCTTCCAACCCCTACCATTCTGTGTTTCTGTGATTCTGTGAATTACACCCCAGAGGCAGACTCAGGACCAGGGACATTCCCCCATGCACAGCAGAGCCCATGTTCACACCAGTGGCTGCTCCACAGCTGTAAGAAGTGGGACTGTCTTTGTGTGGCTGAAAATGTTGCTGGACCCCAATGTCTGCTAAAAAACAGAGATGTGAGAGAGCAGGCAGCATTGCGTGACTGCCTATGCCAGCCCTCTCGTCTCCTGTTGCAGGTCAGAGGGTTTTTCTCACCATCCCAACCTTGAGTCACCTGCACAGAAACAGAGGAAAACAAGGATGCAGCACTGGTCATATGCTGTAAATGGCTGATTGTCTCAAGGCTGCCTTACTGTCCAGGCCAGGCCAAAATCCATTGGTTTCAACTGGGGTGCAAACCTCCCCACGTAGAAGTGGCCCTGGGGTGACAAAGGGGAGTTGCTGAGGGGTCTGGGGAGCGCTGGACCACAGCGGTGGGGCTGGCTAAAATTTAGCAGCTGCCTAACTATGCTTTGGACGGTAAATGAGTCGCACTTAGGATGGATGCTGAATCCTAATGAACTCCTTCTATGACCAGGTGACCTGTGTAGTGGGTGAGGGAAAGCCTGTGGATGTTATCTACCCGGACTTTAGTAAAGACTTTGATACTGTTTCTCACAGCATTCTCCTACAGAAGCTGGCGGTTCGTGGCTTAGACAAATACTGTTCACTGGGTAATAACATTGGATGGATGGCCAAGTGCAGAGCGTGGTGGTGAATGGAGTTAAATCCAGCTGGCGGCCGGTCACAAGCAGTGTTCCCCAGGGCTCACTTTTGGACCCAGTCTTGTTTAATATCTTTATGAATGATCTGGATGAGGGGATTGAGTGCTCCCTCAGTAAGTTTGCAGATGACACCAAGCTGGGCGGGAGTGTCAATCTGCTCGAGGGTAGGAAGGCTCTGCAGAGGGATCTGGACAGGCTGGATTGATGGGCCAAGGCCAACTGTATGAGATACAGCAAGTGCAAGTGCCGGGTCCTGCACTTTGGTCACAACAACCCCATGCAACATTACAGGCTTGGGGAAGAGTGGCTGGAAAGCTGTGCAGCAGAAAAGGACCTTGGGGTGCTGGTCGACAGCCAGATGAACATGAGCCAGCAGTGTGCCCAGGTGGCCAAGAAGGTCAGCGGCATTCTGGCTTGTATCAGGAATAATGTGGCCAGCAGGAGTAGGGAGGTGATCATGCCCCTGTACTCAGCACTGGTGAGGCCGCACTTCGAGTACTGTGTTCAATTTTGGGCCCCTCACTACAAGACAGACACTGAGGAGCTGGAGCGTGTCCAGAGAAGGGCAACAAAGCTGGTGAGGGGTCTGGAGAACAAGTCTTACGAGGAGTGGCTGAAGGAACAGGGATTGATTAGTCTGGAGAAGAGGAGGATGAGGGGGGACCTTATCACACTCTACAGCTACCTGAAAGGAGATTGTAGTGAGGCAGGTGTTGGTGTCTTCTGCCAGGTAGCAAGTGATAGGAAGAGAGGAAACAGCCTCAAGCTGTGTCAGGGGAGGTTCAGACTGGATATTAGGAAATATTTCGTTACTGAAATAGTGGTCATGTATTGCAACAGGCTGCCCAGGGAAGTGGTAGAGTCATTGTCCCTGGAGGTGTTAAAAAAATGTGTAGATATTGCACTTTGGGACATGGTTTTGTAGGCACAGTGGTGTTGGGTTGGCGGTTGGACTTGATGATCTTAGAGGTCTTTTCCAACCTTCATGATTCTATGATTCTATGACTCTAAGCTGTGGCAGCTGTTGGGAACAAATCCTTGGACGTATTTCTCTAGGTCTGTCACCCTCCATGATAAATTTAGGCAGCTGAACCTGCACGCATTCACTTGCAAGTGACAGCTGACATGTCCTAACACTATTACATGGAAAAACTATGCCAGATGGACAATCTTGTCAGGAGCAGCATTTGCTCATTTTCTTTCTCTGCTACTGTGCTGAAATTCAAGATGACTTGAAAAAAATAAGAGCTTTATTAAAAATGTGCAAGTTGCAAAGCTGCACACTTAAGAAATCTCTAAACTGTCCTTATGGCCCCTTCTAAACATAAACAACTCTGAATCTTTAATTATATGCTCACACGGTTTTTCACTGAACCTCGTCTCGGGCAGTAGCTGGATATTCAGTGTTTCTCTTCCTGTCATTCAGAGCGGTCTCGTTTAGCACATTTCACCCACACTGCACATGAACCTGTGATGAACCTGTGATGTTCCCACCAGAGTAACTGAGTGTGTCATAAGTCCTAATCATGTTTCAATGATATTTTTCCTTATTTAAAATGAGGAAAATGAGTTACAGGTAGAGAGTGGCCAGAGTTGCCGCAAGACCCCAACTTCAGGATGATGTTTTTTCATAATATTTTATTATCGAGTACAACTCAGCCTTTCACCTGTCTCTGGTACAGCTGATGTGTCCTAGCTCCTGTGCTGTGGTTCCCAGAACAACTCAATTGTACTTTGTGGGACTGGATTAATTCATTAGCTTGTACCAGCTAATGTCAATAGGTTGTACCTAAGCAGTTAGAAGTTGCCACTTCTGTAATTCTTCACTGGTAAGTGTGAAACATGCAGGAGTCTTCCTATCACTGCTTTGCACAGCAAGGTCTGCACCACCGCCCTCCTCAGAAGCTGACGTCTTAATGGCAACTTCTGCGAGGGGCTAAGAAATAAGCATTGGACTGCCTTTCACAGCTGTCACCCTCCAGAACGACAGCAAAGAAGAGCAAGCATGGTATGTTTCATTGCCACTACCCATGCCAGATCTGCTAAGGGCACATGTAAGCTGAGGCTCTCAGAGTCTTGTTTTGACAGTACAAAATGTTTTCACACAATGCTTTGCCATACATTCATGATTAGCCTTGATTGAAATTTAGAATTTTAATTTTGGAAATTCTGACAATAATTAAACACAATCCAAGTATTAGCCAACATTTTAAACTTAAATAGTTAAAATTTTTCCCTTACCAACAATGGTATGACACTCTCACAAACGAAAACTTAGTGAGCATTTTGAAAGCAAAGCTTTAAAATGGAAGTCTTCATTTTTATGTTCCTACACAGCATGCTGCCTGAATCACCTACACTTCCCATCCTGTATCATCAGAGGAGAGGAGAGCAGAGAGCGTGACATGAAGTTCAGAGCTGAGCCTGCCCAGAAGCCACCCTTCTGAGCACCATTTGCTGGATACGCTGTAGCAGAATAATGCCATAGTATGGCTTCTGTTCTACTCAGTAGACCCAAAAACCTTAATGTGGAGTGCACCTATTCAAAACAGTATTATATTTCACCTTTCCTGCTATAATCCCAAAACATTCCATGTGGAAACTCCAGCCCTACTATAATCTTGTCAACTCAGCATTTTCTACCAAGTGATTTCAAAGGAAATAACTCTCCCATTACTCATATTCATTAGCTTACATTTGAATGTTTCTCTTATGTTTTTTCTTCTAAAAAGGTCTAGTATCATATCCTTTTCCAGTCTCCCAAGAAAGACCAGTAACTTCTGGGTACATCTGTTTCCCATTCTTTTCCTCCCCTATATTTGTATACCAAAGCCTGCTAGCCTTAGAATGAGTAAAATGACACAGGAAAAGGTTTTGCTCTTCCCTTGTAGTTTCTGGTAGAAAGAGTACTTTATACTTTCATTTAAAAGTACTCGTACTCTTTATTTCCAGGTAGTCTTGTGGGTACACCTTTTTACTTGCCCACTGTTTGAGGAAGAAAGTCAGATTGGTCAATGAGAACCTGAAGCCAGGGGTGACTTAGTGAGAGGTGGAAGAGTGAACAACAGCCTGAGCCCTGGTAAGTTACTATTTCAAAACACTCCTCTGTTTGTTAGCCTGCTGAGTGCCCTGCTACTCCTCTGCTAGCAAGTAGCGAAGCACGACGGGAATGGGTTCGTAGATGAAACCATCTAGTGCAGAGTGCAGAGCATCGGCATGGTACATGATCGGGGGAGTTTACTTTTGGCTCTTGCTCATCCGAGTCAGGGAGCTGAATGCCCTCCTGTGACTGTGGTCTGTTATGGGTGGTCTCCTGGAGGGCGTCTGGCTGCTGAGCTTGGCTGGAATGGGATCCCTTTTGCATGCACTGAGGTCAGTACATGACAGGAATCAAGCCACAGCAAAGAGGCCATTTAGGGATTTGCTTCAAGAGTGCACTGCTGATCTGAACTGGCACATCCTCAGAGATGCACCAAAGGCTGACTTCCTGGCACAACAAAGCCTCAGAAAGTCAACAGATACCCACATTATAATCGTGTGCCTCTTCCAGTGCAAAATGCCCAGACCGTTACTGACTCATATTCAGCGCACCTGGGTTCACAACCCTAGAAAACAGACCCGGCCATCTCTTGCCGATATTGCCAATTATAACATATGGAACAAAATAAACAGCTCGCTTGCTTTTGTAACACTTTCTGCATGTGATACTTTCTTAACTTCATGGTTGATTTTGAAAAAAATCAGAATACAAAAAGCAAGGCAAGTATTATGAATCCTCTTACATGTCTTTCTGTTTTGTCAATAGGCATGTGGAATAACTTTACATTGACTTCTGTGGAGGCACCAAGGAACAGCGGTGCCTCTCAGAACAGAATCTGGGTCAGTGTTTCAATTTTAGCCGGGCTGTAACAATAGCTATCAAGCACTGCTTAGATGTATTCCAGCAGATTCCTGTTCCCTAAGTACTTTTGCCCCAGTGCTATGCGGATTTAACAGCTCAAAAAGCTATGGTATCGTAACGTTGAATTGTGAAGGCTGCATTACTCCTGAAATAAACAAAGGGACCTGAGAGACAGGCTACCTGACAAAAAACAGCTATATCTCCTGAACAACCACTTCATTCCTACAAGTATTATCTAGGACATCTCCTTTACCAAATCTTCTAGACTGCTATTCCCTAAATACAAGGTGACCTTTCTTCCTCAGGAAATCATTAAACAATTACATATCAAAGTCATGATGGAATTCAGAATGTCTGAGAGATTTGCATTTTCATCCATCGTCACTTGTTTATTAGAAAATTAAATTTTACCCTCAGGAATAAGACGTTCTTCCCAGTCCCCCCTCAGTTTCAACTAAGCTGTAAACTTGACATGCTATGTCAATACACAAGACAAATAAACTTGTATCACATATTTGAATAATTCTGCTGCACATCACAAGAAAATTTGCTGTCACATGAAGTGCTTTTGCAGGGTTTAAAGAGATGTTGACCTTTAAGTAGGTCTTACAAACTTTTCTTTGGAGTTGTAGAGTATGACATTTCATCAGCCATTTGTGCTGATCTCATCTTAAATTCATTCCTGTGTATTTGCAAAACACTGGTACAATCTTTAATTCATGCTTCTCTTTCATCCTCTGCTATTGATGCAAATTTTAGAACTCTGATTTCAAAATGTTGCAAACTGGTAACCTTGCCGTGGTTTCTATGAAATTAGTATCTTGGTTTGAACTACTGAATTTATACCGCACATATCTGTGCCTAACTCAGAGAGAATTTCACAGTATTTAACTTGGCAAGGTCCTTGGAGATTTAGTACTCTTAAAACAGAGCGCCCTCACTAGGAAATAATTGTCAAAAAAACCCCTTTTTGTGTCCAGAAGGCAGCACGCTGCAGCTCTCTTTCCTGGTATTCTTACAACTGCTAACAAAGGACTTCATGGATACAATCCCGCAGGAATGTTCCCTAGCACTATGTCGTAGAATAAGCTATGCTTAAAATAACTGAGTAGAAGATTACTTCAACACTGAAAAAGCTTAAGGACCCCAGAGGGGTCAGTGGGATCACAGTGCTCATCCTGCCCTGACTGTGGTGTTCACCAAATGGGACTTCTCCTTAACATGTGAACACTAATCACGTTCCTTTCTTGTTTACTTGTCTTGTTTACTGTCTCAGCATCATGGAATAGTATTAGCAGATTTGTGGGTTTCCTTCTGATCAAATGATACCTTTCTACCTTTTACATCCACTGATTTCAACAAAAAGCTTGAGGCAATAAGAGATTCTGGCCTCTCCCTGTCATGGACAACTTTCAATTTAAGATTTGAGTTTGGAAGAAAGATCAGCAAAACAAGAGAGTCAGACAAATTTCTGAAGTCCGTGGGGCATGCCTTGGACATGGCCTAGTGTGTGTGGATTCTCTTCACTAGAAGCCAAGACGTGAAGGAGGAATCAGGGCAAAGCCATGTCCCACTAGAGGTTACAGCTTAGCTGGGTGAACACCTGGATCCAGGCATTTGGAAATATTCCCAGATCCACAATTTAAATGCAGCCTCTGTAAGTTCAAATTGTCAAAGACTGTATTGCCAATCTGAAGGCTCAAAACTGTGTTAATGACACAAGTAAGCAGAAAAACTTAGAAGTAAAAATTAGTGATTGTTTTCTGAGAATACTATTGTTATGATAAAATCAAATATCTTTGTGTAACACAGAATACATAACGTGTAATGTTATGTCATAATGACTGTCACCCATGCAAACTCATTTCAAACCCCTTGTATTGTGAAGAAAATCTTAACTGTATCTTTCTGTGCTATTTTCGTTGCAGAAGCGTTCTCTTATTCAGTGTTCCAGGGACATATCAGGAGACCTTATGAAGGAGTTTGTTTTCTGTCAGATCTGTATTTAACTGGTTGCAGAATTCAGATTTTACTTCACGCTATTTTTCTAAGCAATTGTGCACAATGAACAGTCAACAGGAAAAATACAGGGTTTATAAATGTGCGATGTGCTGACATTTATTATGGTAAGTGTTCATTTTTCATAATTGTAGGAAGTATGTAGAACATTCATAGCGACCAGGTTTTGCAGTGCTCAGTTCAACCAAATCTAAAGAAGGGCTGACATGAATGCTATGTTTTTTGAGAAACTCAGAATGAAAAATGTGCTTTTAATTTAGATTGCTTTTAAACACAGAATTCAGCTACAAAGGAGTGCATTCACAGCATCCAAATTGCACTCTCACACAGCTGGTCTCTGCTGCTGTCTAGCTACCTTGCTTAAAACTGAAAGTGGAACAAGGTTTTAAAGGATCAGTGGGTTCAGTGAATAATTTGAAAATCAGAGTGATAAGAAACTAAAAGGAACACATTATTCGAGCCACTTGGATCACAGTCAACAACACTCCTGAGTGCTCCTCAGAGGAGCTCATAACCGTAGAGCACACAAAACCACCCAGGCACATCTATTTTAGTTACTTCCTGGCTTCACAGGAGGGCAATTTTTTAACATTGAAAGGCTTTAGTTTAAACAAGAGGCCGGTACCTGCTGTCTCAAATCAGACATTAAGTGGCGCCTTAGATGCTGACTGAGGCACAAGCCGGCTATAGCCACAGTTTATGTTAGTATCTAAAGTTCATCCTTGTGTTATGAAGGCTGTGGAGACAACGAGAAACGAGCCCAGCAACAGCGGTCCCTGCAAGCAAATGCAAAGTTTGAACTCTGGCACAGCGGTTCCCCTAGAAAAGGTAAAATTTGAGCCTGAAGCACTTTCCAGAAATACATTTCACTCATCACTTGGTTAAAAACTGCGAATTCAGTGGATAACCTGGAGGAATATTCTTAGCAACCACTCATAAGCAGCCACTGTTTCCTTTTTCTGCTCAGCCTTTTCTCAACATCAGATCAATCAGCCTGGGCTAAGTGAGGCAGAAATGATTATTTTTAACAAAATCCAGCTTGGCAGGCTTTGTAACCACTTTCTGACAGTGAAATCAGTTGCAAAAGTAAGCAGAGACAGTTCCCATCACATCTTGCCTATGATAACACAGAAAGACATTACATGGCTTTGCTGACACGGGTGACACAACTGTTGCACGCAAAAGTGTCCATCACCTTCTGCACATTTCTGCTGGACCCCGGTTGCCAAAGGCACTCCGGGCTTCCTGCTGGGGAAAAACCCAAACCTTCTTCCTTCCAGTAGAACAAGTCTTTCAAGATTTATGAAAGATTTACCTCTGCTATATAAACAATCTGAGGGATGGACACATTCTTCCATGCCTTGTGTTCCTCTGGAAATGGAAATAGAGTGTTTTAAATGTGTTTCTGTACATTGTTGTATGAGCTCGTCACACACAGTCACCATGACTTTCCAGGTCCCCTGTACTGAGGCTATTAAACGATAATATTGGCTATTCAGATGTGCTCTTAAGAGTTTTTTCCCCAAAATGACGGTTCTCTATTCTCTAAAACCTTCTCGTTATTTTCTGCTGGTATAGAATATTTATTAAAAAAAAAGGATTGATAGAAATTTTAATCTAGACCAGCATTCCCTCCATTGAGTCCAGCATACAAACCTGCTGTTAAAAGGCAGAACTCGGTTTCTGCCTGACTCTTTGTCAGCACTCATGCAGAAAAGGAAGGGAAGACCCTGAACATTTTAAACCATGCTGGGGGGTCTTGGGTTGGGCCTTGTCAGGAGAAGCAGAGCATTGTACTCATTGATTGGCAAAAAATGTGCAAGAAAAGGTTTTTACCAGGTACAAGCTTATATCCATCACATATGTGCATGGATTTATTTCTGCTCTTGACATATTCCTTTCACTTGCTCCACTCTTACCATATATTGCAAGGATGCATGAAGGATGATGCCTTTTTAGAGAGGTAGGCAGCTGTATGATTTATTTATACTATATGTACAATAAGGATTAAATACTTCCTAGGACTACTGTGGAATTACGTGGCACTTGGGAAAGGACTTCTGAAAGATATAACTGCCTCAATTGAAATTTGTTTTCAACCTGGACCATTTCATCAATAAGTATGCTTTATAAGGCAATGGGCTTGAACTAGTTCTGGGGAAAAAGTATAATACATGAGCTTATTTAAAACAAGACTGTTGGGAACTTTCTCATGGAACTAAAGAATCTTGTTAAAATATACTCACCAAATGTCATCATGCGCTGTGTGAAAATTGGAAAGTATTTAAATTCAGAAGAATATAAGCAATAGCAGCTTTCTTGCAAGAGAAATGGGAAAAAGATTACTAAAATGAGAGGAAGGCAGAGGGAGAAACAGATGTGAATCAAAATCCGCGGCTGAGAGGAACTGGCTATTGAACTATCCAGTATGTGGATTCAAGCTGAAGGCAAGGTCTACAGGTCAGAAGTTCAAGTTCCTTCAAGACCTTGTTTTGTCAGCACTGAAAACAGACTTATCAATATGCTAGGAAGCGGCAGTAAGGGCACAAGATGTCAGAAAAAGTGAATTTTGTGCCCTAGGAGAACAACTTTAGACATCTGAGGATGTTTATCAGTTTCTGTGAAGTCCGAGCATCATACCCAAAGGGAGAATCAACGCAGTTACTATTTGAGAACAGGCTCTGGGGAGACAAAAAATCAAGTCTCATGTCAAGTCACATGTGTGAAATGAAAAAGGTCCCCGTTGCATTTATGAAGTTTTTAAGCACTGTTAAACATGGAAGTAAATGCAAGTTAATGGCCGAGTCATCTGCCTAACCAGTGGCTTTGTAAGTTGCAGTCATAGAAACGTACCTTGGATCGTATGTATAACAATTGGCGTGGAAATAGGAAACTACTTCAGTTCTAAAGAATATAAACAAGAGCAGCTTTCTTGTGAAAGAAATGAGAATAAGATTAATAAATATTCTTGGACATGCAATAAGACTTTTATTTTTATTACTACAGTTATTATTTAGCAATAAAAGCATAACTTAGCAATACTTGATTGTGTTGGCAGGTGTGTTCTCAACAGATAACAGAGTTACCCTATCACCAAGCACCCTGAAAAGGCATATATGAAATCAAGTAATTTTGATGTCAATATTTTTAACATACTGATTTAGTCAGATTCTGATATTATGAACGTAGAGTTGCTGTTCATGGAGACGTGATGTGAATCCTGTTCCAACAAAAAAATAAGATCCCTCAAGTATACTGTGGGATACGTGCCTACATTTAATGTACAAGGAACTAATAAATTAGCTGGTCTTGGGGAAAACATGGACCACCATCTGTTCCCAGTGGACAGTATGGAGGAAAAAGTTCAGTAAGGTGAACACAAGCTGTGCTCTATTTTATGTACTAGTAAAGACACAACCTTAACGTGCACTCTGCTATTTGATTCTACATCTGTAGTCTTACAAGTTGCAATGAGACATGAGGATTGTTGTCAAGTATATTTCAGTATTTTACTGCAGAAGTAAATAATGTAATAAGAAACAGTCATCACCTGTGCTGAGATTGTCGTTTCCGTAGCCAGAAATTAATATTGTTAATGTATCAAATGTAGGTGCTCCATAGCTGCATTGGGGTTGATGTTTCAGAGCAGGTTACACTGTGCAGAATCACATGACATTAAGATACAGGTGTAATGATGAGCTACAAGTCGCTATGAGAGATATAATACAAAATGAGAGGAAAAACCTTTCCTAAAGGTATGTTCCCCCCAGTAATTATAACTAAGTCCAACCAATTGAGTGGCTGAACAAGCATCTTGTGACCGCCGAAGCGAACTGAGCAGGGAGGAGGTTAATTAAGGCACTGCTCCCTGCACAGGCTTGGCAGCTTCTGGGAATGCTCAGCTACCAAAGTCTGATCAGCAAAATACTGAGTTATCATCTCCAGAGCGAGGATCAGCACGTTGCAGTCTCTGCATACAGCAAGAAGAAAACCAGCAGAGATGGTGTTTTGAGCCAATGCCCTGAATGATTTGTGGCAAAGGACGATCAAACACCTTGCCCGGAGACTGGCAGAAGTATGGGCAGCAGTAACATTTAGCAGCATGGCACTGTTTCTTTCACTGTTATTAAGAGAACCACCAAACTGGAACATCAAGCAAACAGATCCTCAGATGTCAGCATGATCTTCATTCACTGTAGATTCCCTTTACACTCCTGCACAGAAGGAGGGCCTTCTGGGACACGCATCTTCTTATCCTAATGTAGGCATCTAAAACAGGTCTGAGTGTCTTTCCTGTGCACTAATGGCAAAGGGAACCTAGGCTGAGGAGCTGTGATGTAGGTAATGTACTCTTTTCAATAACCATTTGGCACCTGTGTTGCAAACACTTAAAGCTAAATAAGGCTAATCCTGTTCCCCGTGCTTTCACAATCCAGCTGATTTGGAAGACTCTGGGATACTCGTTCGCCGTTTCAGGAGAGAAGGGAAGAGTAGGTCATAGTTAAGGAAACACTGTTGGCATATTGAGAATAACCATTCTAAGAGTATAGAAGGATAGTGAGGAAAAGCAAATCAGAAGGAGCAACAACCAGTAATTCTGCAAGCAGCCCCTGCTACTCTGAAGAAAGAAGCAGATTGTGTCTTGGCATTTGCACATGGCCATTGTCATTTCAGTGTCCGGTCAGGGGGGTTCAGATTCTCTTGTAAGCACCCTGAATTTGACAACACTTCAAAATATGCAACCCTCAATTTCCCAACGCATTCTGGTAGGATTATGGGAATATTCTGCCATAAAACGGCATACTTCCACACTAGGTCTGAAAGTCGTTGCATCTTACTGTAACACTGCATGTCTTGTGACTGTGAAAACTGGCCAGTCTTTGGACCCAGCCACCAGGCAGATGAAAATCAACTGTCTGAGATCCAAATGCCCGAGAAAAATTATAAATAACTTAATCTGTATCCTATAAAAGAGACTGGTGACTCAGGTTGTTCTGCTAGATGATTTATGATCTACCATAGCTGGAAGACAGGAAGATTTTTTATATGTATGCAACAGACACTTAAGGCAGGAGCTGAGGTGCTTTTTTCATATCTTCTCCAGTTGTTAGACAGGACCTAGTCTGTGCATTTCATTTCTGCTGAATTAATATAGAGATGTCAATTACATCAGACTTCTCTTAAAGAGCTATTTTGTCACAGAACACTAATTCATTTTAAATACACAGGAACTGATGCAGAGACAACACAGGCTTTTTCTCTGCTATAAAAAAGCAAGGTTCTTGAGATGGAGTGAACCGAGGAAATGTCATTATTACAAGGGAATTAATGAGACATACAGGATAAAACACAGACATAAACAACTAAGAGACTGGACAGAGAATTATCTCTTATAGATGTAACCTGGCAAGCAATTCAATAAAATTCTGAAAAGATGAGACCAAATCTCACCAACTTCAGTGCCCTTTTTCTTTAAAAAAAAAAGTCCACAGCTAATACATTTTTAAATCCTGTCACACATTTTCCAGGCTCTATTTTGTCTTAGGCAGACATAATGTGATGCAGCTTGACAATGGGCCTGAAAAAATGCAGCATGTCAATGGCAAAGCATTCCATCAAGGACCCAGAGATAAATATCTGCAAGGGTTTGTTTTTGTGCTTGTGCTTGTTCAATTTAGGAATATGCTGCAAGGGATACACTCATTATAACACATGTCTTGCCTTAAAATATGCAAAATTAATTGGAGACAAAAAAAGAGGCTGAAGACCTTTGATACCTAGTGACTGCATCAGGAGGTATGTCCCTAAAATGTTGGCAAACAGCATGTACCACAGACAGAGGGATATGTTTCTGAGAAATACACAACCTGGAACCGAAGCTGCCACTTTGGCCACCTCTGCACTGCCAAATACTACAGTATTTAGTGCTTCTGTGCGCTGCCTGAAATGTCATTGAATGAAGAGTTTCCATTTCTTGAAAGTCTGTTCTTCTCGAGCCAGCTCTTGGTTGAGTATCAGCAAAGCAGGGCAAGAAATCATCCTTAAAAATGCACTGATTTCCTCAGACAAGAAATGCAGCAACCTGAAGCAAATAGAAAAGAACCCAGCAGCACTGAAAATCGAGGCACTCACTGAGCCTCCAGCCTCCTGTAGGAAAGCTGGCATTTTAGTGCTGCAGTCACAGAAAAAGCTTCGTTAGGTCCAAGCAGCTGAAGATAAGGTGGTTGAAACAATCTTGCTTGCACACTCTCATTACCAAATCTCCATAATGCTCACCCCAAAACAGCAATCCTGGAGCTGGGCAGATTGTAAGCAACTTTCTTTATCTGTGAAAAGTGGCAAGTATGTGATGGAGCCCTGACTCTGCTCCCAGATCCTGACAAGAGAAATAGATTTGAGCATGAACAGATTGGAATAGAAAGCAGGTTCCCGAAGCGATGCGCAGTATCATGAATCTGTCAGCTCTGGGTTCTGTAGAGCACCCATCTCCATTGCTCTCCTGGTTATTGCTGTTGCACACATCCACACTTTCCTCAGTAATTGTCACAACTAAAATGACACAGTGCTGCCTTTCATATTTTTTAAAGAAACCAATTTCTTTCCTCCAAAAGGAGATTTTTCCTCTTTGCTTGTACTGACCCATCTGAGCTCTTCAAACATGGTCAGGCTGGTTTGCCCCCCTCCTCCTCTGGTTCCAGAAAGAAGGAAATAGTTGAATTAGCCAGCTGGCCAGCCCTGCTTTCAAGCTCTCAGTGACTCGTGCATTTAAAAAAGATAGTGGCAAACACAAATATTTGAATTCTTTTCACAGAACCAACCAAGCAGAAGAGGGTGGCATGGCAGGGGCTGGATGTCCCTGCCTGCAAAGTGAAAGGCAGCTCATGGGAGCAGAGCACAGCCCAGAGCCAGCCCTTGTCATAATTGGGATTACGGGAGGTGAGAAGAAAGGTACCTGCTCAGCACAGTTCAGCAAGATCTGGGGGTAGAATAGTTGTTCTATTGGACGCTCCCCTGCTCTGATAGCTGCCTGCTTGTAAGAGCTGAGCTTGATGCATACACATTCTCTAAGGTATAGAAAATATAATCTGTTGTTACTGCTTATGTGCCCTTCTGGCACATGTGGAGGCAATTCTGTTTAAAACTGCTTACATAAAGCCAGCTGCATTTGATGGATATTATTTAAAAATCCTCTGTAACTCTTTCAAAACATGGCTGTATTTTTTATTGCCCATGTTTGGTTGCTTATAACATTCCTTATAACTTAATGGAATTAGAAATGTTTATGCCTTGTAGTTTCAACTCCCAGACACTTTGAAGTGAATTAAAGCTAAAAGCACATCCAGGAGGATCTTGTCAGGAGGAGAGGACCAGAAAGGAAAGGAAGCAGATGTGCCATGGCTATACATTGCCCTATCACAGAATCACAGAATCACAGAATAGTAGGGGTTGGAAGGGACCTCTGTGGGTCATCTAGTCCAACCCTCCTGC
>Ga0065711_1010272_pt1 | contig 14399 bp, 17 predicted proteins | sample Hoacrofraction12_FD_59098 | JGI IMG/M metagenome (GOLD analysis project Ga0065711, IMG submission 59098) | Hoatzin crop microbial communities from Cojedes, Venezuela - Epithelial fraction 12 v2 (version 2) | ecosystem: Host-associated > Birds > Digestive system > Esophagus > Crop | place...
GCTGCATTCCCTGCTGATGGTGCTAAGTAGGTGCAGCTGCTCACAGCGGAGGTGGAGAGCTTGCTCCTGTCTCCAGATACAGGCTCAGCTGAATCTGTGAGAGGCAAAGACAGGCGAGTACTGAGTTTTTACTGTCTGAAGGACATCCGTGCTGCTGCAGGTGGAGAGGGACAAGCTCTGGTGTTGCACAGGTACTGCACAAGTTCGCTGGCTCTCCCAGTCTGCTGACTTGTGCCAGAGCTGGCCATGGCTTCCTGACCTCCCGTCCAGGTCTTTCCTTGGCAAGACTCTGCTTGCTCATACTCCGTCCCCAGCTCTTGGCTTTCCTCCCCCACACTCATTCAGAGGTACCAACACCACGGTTCCCGTGCTTCTCACATCAGAGCAATGCTGAGAATAAGCAGTGCCCAGCGCCAGCCTCCTGCCTTGTCCGTGGCGTGCTGAGGAGCCTAGGGCTATCTGATGCTGTAAAAGGACGGCTCAGCTTCTGGCCAGGGGGATGGAGCCACCCTTTACTCCTTCCCTGCTCAGCAGTGCTGAGCATCTAGCCCGGAGAGTGAGGAGAGGGCAGCCCACAGCCTGTGTCTCTGACCCAAACACCAGAGCCCCAAGGAGAACCAGGTATCTTCCTGATACCTCACGGGTCAGGAGCCAAGATGGGGGCAAAGAATGAATCGGGAAGCTCAGTAAATTTGGGTTCGTGTCCGGGACCTAGAGGAGGGAAAACCCCTGAGCTGTTGGTGGTTCAGCGCTCTTGCTGACGTTCGCATTAACGAGTGAGGGGAGGAGGCGTCCGTGTTTGTGCGTGGGGGTCAGCAGGCAGATCCAGAAGCTTTTCCAAAATGTGTGGTAGCATAGCTTTCCCTTGAACGTGCTGTTCCGAGGGGCTCTTGTTGCAGGCACTCCCTAGGCATCAGAGACTGTTTTGATCCAAACCAGAACTTTTTTGGTTCTTACAGGCTAAACTGAACCTTGGGCCAGTGTTGGCCGGGGCTGGCTGACGCTCGGTCGAGCACTGCGGAGTGTCCCAGCAGGGATCATCCTCTGGGCTGGGGTTTGGGACATGGGGGTCTCTGCTCCCCAGCTGTTATCCTGGCTCTGTAGATGTGTTGTTTACAAGCTTTCCTAAAGGGTGGCGTGGGGCTCCCTCCCACATTTGTGCACGTTTCTTCCTGCAGATGGAAAGCCCGTTTCGACGGATGTGATTGTGCTGGGCCGGACAAATCTCCTCATTCCTTCCAGCCAGCCCCATCACTCGGGGGTCTACGTCTGCCGTGCCAACAAACCCCAGACCAGGCAGTTTGTTACAGCAGCAGCTGAGCTCCGGGTCCTTGGTGAGTAGAGAGCGGGATAGATGCTCCAGGTAGCTGTAGATCACCTGGACCAACATCCAGGAGCTCCCCGAGAAGTTGCATTTGTGGCTTCTGCTGGGTAAGAAGGGAGCAAGGTTATAGCCCGGAGGCCCTGGGCTGGGGTAGGTCTCGGTGGGAGAGTCACCTCTTTAATTTCGGGTTTAGTTTCTTGTATTTACCGAACCATTTTATGCCTTATTCTTGTTTCCAGGGTTCCCCCGTGGAAATCTGTATCAGCAATTAACTTTCAGTATCGTGGGAGCCAGCAGAGAGAACAGTCTAGGATCAGGGAACGCAGCACATGATTGATACAGAATTTATTTTTCCTTTTGGACAGAGTCTAAATTAAGCCCCTAGAGTCTGCCTGGCAAATCCTATCTTGTAAGCAAAGCTGCTACTGAATAAAACATAGCGCTGAGCGGGGAGGAGAAGGGATTTGCTTTGCTATCTTCTCCTCCTCCTTCCTGCATTAATTTGTCCCCTCTCCTCCCAGCTACACCCAGCATCTCCCAGGCTCCTGAAACCATCTCACGCACCCGAGCCAGCACGGCCCGGTTTGTCTGCAAGGCGGAGGGCGAGCCAGCCCCGAGCATTCACTGGCTGAAGAACGGCGAGGCCATCCTCTCCAACGGGCGGGTGAAGGTGCAGAGCAGCGGGAGCCTCGTCATTAACCAGATCGGGTTGGAGGATGCTGGCTACTACCAGTGCGTGGCTGAGAACAGCCTGGGCATGGCTTGTGCCACTGCCAAGCTCTCAGTGATCGTGCGGGAGGGTTTGCCCAGCGCTCCCAAGAAGGTGTCAGCCGTGTCCCTCTCCAGCACCACAGTCCTGGTGTCCTGGGAGCGGCCAGAGTACAACAGCGAGCAGATCATTGGCTTCTCGTTACACTACCAGCGGGCTGTGGGTAGGTGTTACCGGCCTGTGCGACACAGCTGTGTTGCAGGTACAAGACACAAGGCACAGGTCGTCCCTGCTTGTGACAAGTGTGAGGCAATTCCAGTTAGTTTTGCCCTTTGCATTGCAGGTAAAGGACTTTTCTCTTGGAGTCGGCATCAGCCGGTGACAGTGGCTGTGGATTAGCCGCCACGTACTAATTGGTTGACCAGCAGTAGCGTGTCCATGTACCGGAGTTGTCTGGATTCCGCTGGGACCAGGCACTTCGGAAATTTATTTCTGTTCCTTACCTTTTCCCCCAACACATTGATTTTTATATGCAAAGGATGTGATTATTAATGGAGATATTAAACAGCTACATTGTGTGCAGGGGTAATCACTAAATCATTCCCACCCAGAATGTGAAGTGAGGCATTCGGGTCTCTTGGGGTCTGTCTTCCCAAACAGCCAGCAAGCCAGTACTGCTGCTGAACTGTTGCCAGAGCTCTTTTGAAAATTAAGCTGGTAACTTCAGCTGCCTTAGCATGGATTGAGGAGCTTGAGTCAAAATGGAGATGTTAACATTGAGGCATTGAATGTGTCCGCCCAAACAATTCACAGAAGAGATGGGTTTCGTGCAGGTGCTGGGGAAATTGGAGAAGACATAGCGATTTTTAGGGTGGATTTACACTATGGACCTTGTGAACGAAGTGATTTTTTCGAGGAGTGCCTTGGCAGTTCACTGACCTGCTGATCAGTGTTTCCTTGGCTCTAGGAACAGATAATGTGGAATACCAGTTTGCTGTCAACAATGATACCACTGAGCTGCAAGTCAAGGACCTAGAACCCAACACCAACTATGTCTTCTACGTGGTCGCGTATTCTCAGCTCGGAGCCAGCCGGACGTCCTCTTCCATCGTTGTTCAGACCCTGGAGGACGGTGCGTTGAGTTAGATGGGTACTGGTGCCTGTAAAATGTTCTTGGCCTGTTTCATGGTGAGCATTGAATATGCTATGGAGAATAGTATCAACTCCTAGAAACCCAAACGTGCTGCTCCTACGGCTTCTTGCCAGAAGCCCTTTTGAAAAAAGACAACAAACCAACCAAAACCACAGCACCCCACGCTGGTCTGATCATCACCTTGGGTGATAAAGACCATGAAAATGATCTTACTGAAACTGGGGCTCATGAGAATCCTGTGGGAACTGCAGTCGGCTCCTCTGGGCTTGCCCCTAGCTAATCTGATACTGCTCCAGACTGGACTCTGGGCCAGACTTGAAAGACGTCTATTGCAATTTGTAGGGTTAGGAGCAGCCTTGAGGTTGGTTCCCTTACGAGCCAGTAGTTTGTGTTGCTTTTACCATGGATCACGTAGCGTTTTGCAGGCAGTAAAGGCAGCGTGCCAGAAGGACAGCTGCTCAACAGGGGAGGACATGTACGGCTTTCAACAGACTGCAGGACAGAGGCAAGAACCGGTGGTTTTGGCAGACCTCGTGCAAGCCCCTGCTATGCTACAGGGTGCTTTTTATGTTTTTAATACTCCTGACATAGTGAACCGTGTGTGTCTGCAGCCTGAAAAGCGGAGTTGAAAGCTGCCTGCAGCGCTGAGCTGTGATTCTTGAGGGAATGGGGATTCCTGGACTGAAGTCTGGATCGCTGAGCCATCTCCTTGAGTGTCTCCTCCGTGCTCCACAGCACAGCGTGGGCTGGTTAGCTGATCCGTGCTAACCTGACCATTTTTCAGGGGAGACGGGGTCGCGGTTTGCTTCCCTAGAGGGTAGCGTGGTGTGGGCAGCAGGCTGTAAGCAGCCTGTCCGAGCGGAGCAGCCCACCGTCTACGCTCGCCGGACACCCTGACAGTGGTCTGAGCTGCTGGAGAGCTGCGGGGTGATGGTTGCCCTGTGACAGGCAGCGTGTCACCAGTGGCTGCGCAGGGCCGAGGCCAGGCAGTGGCCTCCAGCCAGCTGAGAGAGCTGGCAGAGGTGTGTGGAGGTCTCGCCCCGGTCTTTGCTGACTTCCCGTTGTTGCTTCTGCCCAGTTCCTAGTGCTGCCCCTCAGCTGTCCCTCTCGAGCATGACTCCTGGTGACATCCGTGTGACATGGCTGCCTCCTCCTCCAGAGCTGAGTAATGGCAAGATAACGAAGTACAAGATCGACTACTGCACCCTCAAGGAAGGTGAGGGGAACGCTGTTTGGGGGGTTATGTCTTCTGCTCCAGCAGTGTTAACAGCATGTCCTGTTGAGGGGAGGAGGTGAGGGGAACGCTGTTTGGGGGGTTATATCTTCTGCTCCAGCAGTGTTAACAGCATGTCCTGTTGAGGGGAGGAGGTGCAAGGCTGAAAACCCAGGGCAGGAGAAGAGTCCCCTCTCAGCCTGGTTGTGCTATTGGTGATCACAGCAGTGCCAGCGCTGTGCTACTTCACGCTACTCCGAGGTGCCTTTTTCTGTTGCTCTGGAGGAGCCTGTGTCCCCAGGGGAATGTCCTGACGCTCGCGTTGTCTGTGCTGCCCCGTGCGTGTCCGCGTGAGCAGCCCTCCGGTGCCGTCTGCACGGTGTGTTTTGGGGGAAGAGCTTTGTGCTGGCTGGGGAAGAAGGGTAGATGCACTCGCTTCCTTCAACATGGAGTCTAATCAGGGTGATCCTTGTGGGGAAAAAAGCAAGTGTCCTAGACAGGCTGTCTTGCTCTATTGCTGAGTTTTATCCAGTTTTATTTATACTGTCAGACTCTCTAAGAAGCCCTCAGAAGGGATAGTAACATTTACCTATGCTGGATGCAGATGTTCCAATGCCACGTGTGCTTGCTTTGCAGATCCTTCTGGGTATTTGCTCTTAAAACCGTTAAAGCTCTGCAGCTTCTCACTTCCTGGGGTCATGATACTTGCTAAGAGAAGGATGGGGAGTGTGGTTAAGTGCTGCATGTGTTCCCCTGTGTTTGATCTGGATTAGTAGTCTGCACTGGGACTCCTGGCTCTTGTTTTTTTGCCCTGAACCTGCATGTGGTTCTGTGGCATCGTAAAACCTTGGCGACGTTTGCAGTCCAAGGATCCCACTCAGTAATCATAGATTCATAGATTCATAGAATCATAGGTTGGAAAATGCTGTTACATAGCAGGGACAGCGCTCCCAGCTGAGCTTACACCAGGTGAAGCTCAAAAGCAAGACCTCTGCATTCACCAAACTGGCAAGACCAGTTAGTTGTTACAGTGAAAATCCCAGGCCATTCTCAGTTTAAATTTCCTGTCATCTCCCTTAGGAACTTCAGTGGGCTAAAGAGAGAGTGGTAAGACCTGGCATGGGTGAAGGTGTGAATTTTGCAGAAAGCAGGGCTGCTGGGCAGTTCTGATTCACATTAAGGTGAGGCTTTAAATACAGTGAGGAGAAGCACTGGAACAGCTGCTGTCGGCTGTGTTCGTGTTCTGCCATCGCGTCAGCAGCAGCAGAAGAGTTTCCGACAGCCCTCCTCCAGGCAGGCTCGGTGGGGCTGAATGAGGTGGCAGTTTGGAGTGTGCTGGAGGGGATTGTCAGTCAGGACATCAGCTCTGTCCAGTCTTTAGTTTTTCCTGGTGGTGTGAGATTGCATTGGGCAACGCCAAGGCAGCCCAGGGCGTGCAGATGACACTGCGTAGGTGGGCTTTGTGGCTGCTCGGCTGTATTTCCCTTTGACTGGGAAAACTACATTTTCAATGGTGTTGCCTTGGTTCCAGCAGATCAGGTCACCTCCATGGAAGTGGGTGGAAATGAGACTCAGATCACTCTCTACTCGCTCCATCCCAACAAAGTATACAAAGTTCGCATCGCCGCCAGCACCAGCATGGGCTATGGGGCCCCTTCTGAGTGGACGCAGCATCGGACTCCCGACAGGGACAACCAGACGCATGGTAGGAGGCTGGGTAGTGCCTGGGATTCGGGCAGGGTGTGCAGGACACTGGGGAATCAGAGATACTTTCATTAGGGAATTGTAACCATTGCTTTTGGTTAGACCAAAGTACACCTTTTATCTTTCTGTTGAGTAGCCCCTGTAGGTCTTTCTGCTTGCCTGGGTGGTGGGGTCTTTCCTCCCTCCTGTGCAGCTGTGAAAACTCTTAGAAAGAAAGAAACAGACAAAACCCCCAAGCTCCAATGTTACGACATTTGGGAGTGGATAGACAGTTCTGCCGAACAGAACTGAGCCCAAGCCAGACTCCAGCAGTGGTTAAAGATGCTGTTATCTTAGAATTCCTTGAGAAATTCCCCCAGCGACTTTGCAACGTTATATTTTTTCCTGTATCACCTGGCTGGTAAAGTCAACGGTAGAGCATAACTGTACCACTCTTGTCAGAGAGCGGAGACATCCTGCTCACAGGACAGCCTCTCCTCACACCCCTCCCTCACTGCCAAGGACAGGGAGGATTCGGTACAGCTGGGACATGGAAACAAGTGGCTGAACATTGTTCTCTTGTCTTGTTGTTCTTCTAGTTCCATTTGCCCCGACAGAATTAAAAGTCCGAGCGAAGATGGAGTCTCTCCTGATAACGTGGCAGCCCCCAGCCAACCATGCCCAGATATCAGGCTACAAGCTCTACTACCGAGAAGTGGGCCCAGAGGAGTCCAGCGATGAGAGCCCTGTGGATGGTGCTGAAGATGAGAGCTGGGACGTAGGACCCATAAAACTAAAGAAGAAAGTGAAGCAGTACGAGCTGACTCGACTAGGTTAGCGGGTTACGTCTTCTTGGCAGTTGGCGTGGAAACGCAGGGTCTGTCTCTTGCCCTGTGGGATGCTTCTGAGAGGCTCAGTGATCTGCGTGGCTGCGGTTACGTAGGACCAGGACCGTGTGAGCTGAACTTTTTTCAGAGCACCCAAAATACTTTCTGGAATAGGGCTCTTGGAGCTTATCCTAAGCTGAGTTTAAAACAGGTAACAGGGATTGTATTTTTAACCAAGGGCTAGTAATACACTTACTACGTGCTAGTAAGTGGACCTAAATCAATTAGTGGTTTTTACTGTGTCACTGTAAAGAGTGCATAGATTAAAATCTCCTGTCAGGACAATGATGTCTCCTTCCCTGTGTATTTCTAAGAAGCTCCATAACTGCATGCTGGTTGAAATCTCTGTATTGAAATGCAGAGATGGGTTAATTCAGAGGATGCTAATTTTGGGCCAGTATTCTCCTCCACCTCCCACTAAGGGAAAAGGGGCAGAACAGTGAGTGTCTGTGGCTGGAGAACAAGTCTGCACCGCAGATGCGTCCTTGAAACACGATTCTGCTTCTTAGAGTTCTTCCCTCCACCGCTTCATGCTTCATCCCTGCTACTGCCCAGTGAGCTGAGACTGTGGGGCGAGTGTTTCTCGTGCTGGTTCACCTTACACATCCAGCATACGTATTATGCATGGTGTAAAGGCCAGGCTGCAGCACCTGGAAAGACAGTTTGTGTCATCGCTGAGTAGGTTTCCAGCTATGTTGCAGCCATCCTGCCACTGAGAGGGTGTTAACAGTTATGAGTTTCTCTGCAGAATTTCGGTCTGTAATTATTGCACTGAGGAAACCACATGGGAACATTGTCACGCGCTGCACTAACCCCTGGGAAGTCAGTTAGCGGAGGGACTCGGGAGTGGGCTGAATTGGTTCCAAATGCTCTGGCACGATGATGCTGAGAAGGCTGCTTGTTCTTCTGTAATTACTTCCTTAAATTTGGGCATCCGTCAAGCCCTAATGGTTTCCTTATGATTTGGGGGTTGTGTATCGGCGATCATCGGGTCAGGAAGAGAGTCTCGGGTTTCTTCCAGCCGTGGATGTTCTCTTTTCTCCCCCTTGCGCTGCTGAGTGACGTACTCTTGCATGCGTACAGTAGAGGAAGAGGTCAGGAGTCTGGCTGTGCGGAGAAAGGCAGGGGGTCTGGACGTGAAACAAGGAGGAGGAGTGGTTGGGTTTTAGAAGGGTTTCGTTTTGTGGCGGGGAGCTACCCTGTGAAGGTACTTACATCTGCGTTAGGGGTCTTGTAGGCAGGGTGGGTAGCGGTCTCGGGAAGGGTTGGCAGCCCTAACGTGATCTTTGCTGCTGAGGAATCAGTTGGGGGGATTTCCCAGCTTGTGGGTATCTGCCTGGGAAGCAGAGCGGTGGAAACCTCTCCGAAGATCCCTCTAGAAGCAAACAAACGAAATACCCATCGCCGTCTCTTGGGAGTGTCTCTTGGTGTCAGGGTAAGCGGGCTGCGTGTGGTGAACGGTGCTGGCCCACGGGAGGTGGCCTGTTGGAGAGGTGCCACGGCTGAAGCTACAAATAGGGTCAAGAGCTTGAAGAGATGAGAATAGAAAAGTAAGTTCTTTGTTTACATAGAATAGAATATTTCAGTTGGAAGGGACCTGCAACCATCATCTAGTACAACTGCCTGACCACTTCAGGGCTGCCAAAAAATTAAAGCAAATTCTTACGGGCGTTGTCCAAATGCCTCTTAAACACTGACAGGCACAGGGCATCGACCACCTCTCTAGGGAGCTTGTTCCGGTGTTTGAAATGGTGTCAGGAAATCCCGGGTTAGGCACTGGGAACACAGGGCTGTAGCTCGGACGTGGCTGCACACCACGCCGGTGCGAACAAGGTCCGAGTTGCGCGCTGGAGGCTGCGTAGTGCTGCAGCGTGCTCACTGAACGCCCCTTGGCTCCACGTCTCTGCAGTCTCACTGGAGCCAGCGCTCTGCCCCTTGGCTTGTCTTCGTTTGGGGTGCAGCCTGAGAGACAAAACTCCTGTCCCGCTGCTTCTTCCTGCACAGCTCGATTTTGATTTCCTGGTTTTTCCTTGTTTTTCTCCCAGGATCACAGCAGGGCAAGAGGGGGAAGCGCTTTCTGGGGAGACGGCTCCTTCCGAGGCGTGCCTCAGACGGAGGTGGGTGGATGAGTGTGCAGGAGGCAGCTGTGGACAGAGCTTTCTGAGCACAGATCCTCGTTACTCACAGCGACAACACAACTGTTACACCGGCAAAGAGCCCTGCCCGCGTCTCCTGTAACATCAGGCTGCGTTTGACGCTGCAGCAAGGCCTTGTGCTGGTCCAGCGTGAGGTTCTGTGTCCACCAGCTCTTCTGTCCTGCAGGCTTCCTCATCCTTTGCCTTACCCCCTGCGTCTGGCTTCTTGATTTTGCCTTCGGTAAAGTCCCAGCTATCTCCATTTTAGCTGTCTGAAATAAAAGAAGACTTTTCTCCCATGCTCGTGCTAACCTGTGGAGCAAACCGTGTCTCCTTAGAGCGATACTGCTAATGGCCCGCCTTGTATCTTGTCTGAGAGTTACGTGCTGGAATCCTGTGAGGGCAACTGTTCAAAGGCATGTAGGAAATACAGCAATTTCCTGAGCCCACAAAATCAAAAGGAAGCTGTCCTAAATCACCAGGAGGGCTTTTCCCTGAGAAATTCTCATTGACTTCCATCTGCATTGTTGCAGTTAAGTCTCTGAACCGGTGTGCAACTACCAGGGCTCTACAGGAAAAATAAATGGTGAGGATCTAATCCTGTCTTCCACATTCCCATGAAGGAAAAGTGCATTCCTCTTGGAGTCACTCCCTGGAGAGCAGGGTATTTTCCCACTTAGAGGAAAGTATGGCCTATGGCTTCTGGCCAACACAAACACCTTGAAAAACTGAATAAAACAACGTACTTAGCATATTGGATATATTATGCAGTCATCCAGATTAGCGATTTGAAATGATCTGGACTAGATTATTCTGCTTACATTTAATGTTTGATGGAATGCAGTGACATACATCTGTTTTCGTGCTGCCTACTAGCTTCTTGACAGCTTGATAGAGCTTTATGTCTGCGTGTTCTGAGAGCTTGAACATCTGGGCCTGTGTATAAGAATTGAAGCCAAGCCTCTGACTGAGAAATCCAAAATACCCCTATTTTCAGAATATGGATTGCTTGATCTTGTAGTAGAGCTCCTCTGGCATCATGTCTAAGTGGCTGCCATATCGATCCTGCCCAGGGCTGGAGATGGAGGACTTGCCCTCTCCTTCACTTTATTCTCCAACAGGAGCTGCCCCACATCTGTGAGCTCTTTCTCATCATTTTGGGTTGCATCATCCATGACGAGCTTGTGTCCAAGTGAAGCCCAGGCAGGAGGAGGAGTGTGTGTGCTGGCAAGAGACAGGCTGTGGGGTTCTTTGTTTCCCCAAGCCCGTGGTCCCAGCTCATAGGAAGTCGAGCACCCTTTGGCCCCTTCCCCCCCTTCTGTGGGTTTGAAGCATTTTCCTGCGGCTGCAGAGCGTGGAAATGCAGATCAGGCTGCCGTGGAAGCAGACAAAACTGTTTGCTTTTGGGATTCTTCCGGGGAGAAAAATGTGGCTGAACTGTTTTTATATTCCGAGCGCGAACATGTGTTGTGGAGCAGAGAAAGCCTTTGGTAATTGGTACCATTAGCCTCTAGGAGCATAATCGGTGCAGTAATAATAAAATTGGCATCAGTAAGAAAGGTTTTATTCTGCTTACATTGTCTGGCAAAGAGAGCAGTGATCTATCAGGGCAGGGAATGAACAGGCATGTCCCAAATTAACAAACTTCATCAATGTGCTGCAACCAAGGCAACTGAAGGCAGTCTGGACTGCTCTCGCTGAGCTTCTGAATGGGCTGGCTGCTGAAGGGAGAAGCTGGCGAGTGTCTGACTTGAGAACTTTGTATCTCCAAGTTGTTTTCTCCATTAAACAGCTCCATTAAAAAAAAAATCAGATGTAACGTAACACAGCACAGGAGTATTTCAGCTGATGAAAGGCTGGAGGAAAGAGGGAGGTGGATTTTGGACCACGGCAGCACTGTTTGGAGACAAACACAGCACAGAGCGGCCTGTCCTGCAGCTCAGTTTGGGTCCCAAGCGTGAGGTTCCCCTCAGAGCATGTGGCTGTCTGATGGAAGGGCATGTAACGAGGATCCTCGGGTTTGTGGTGTGGGCTTGGTGTGAGCTTTTCTAATTGCAAATCAACAAACTCTGCTGTGGAGGCAAAATAGTCACTGTACAACAAAAGCTGGCAGTGACTTAACTGGCATGTGGGGACTTGCTGGAAGGAAGATCCTCACAGCAGTGAATAAATCAGAAGGGACTTTAAAAATGGGAGGTGCATTTTGGAGAGGAGAGGATGTCCTCGCTCCGCAAGAACAAACAATTCAGTGCATCCATATCTGTGGGAGAGAGAGGAGTCGTCATGCATAGGTTTCTTCAGTAGTCTGCAGGGAAGAAAGATCAGGAGATCCTGAGATGATGAACAGGCCGTGACCTGAGGTGGCTGATGCCCTGTCCCTGGAAACACTCAAGGTCGGGTTGGACTGGGCTCTGAGCAACCTGGTCTGGTTGAAGATGTCCTTGCTCATTGTAGGGAGTTGGACCTAGATGGCCTTGAAAGGTCCCTTCCAACCCAGACCATTCCATGATTCTGTGGCAGTGGTTAACCCTTGGTGGCTGGGGCAAGTCCATTTGCTCGTAGTAATTTCTGTAAAAAGTGAGGGGAGAGGACTAGAGAGTAGCTGTGATCTGTGCACCAGTTGCGAGGCAGCACTTGAATGTGAAGAACCTGTAAGTGGAAGGGGGGCTCCTTGATGTCTTTTAGCAAATACAACTCTGTTCAGGCTACTATCATGAATGCTGAGAAAAGCTGGTCAGATCAAAGGAAACGTGTCTAACTGGGGGAGGGTTGGTAACAAAAATAACCCCAGACAAACCCTGATTGATTTTTTTTCCAGCTCCTGGGAAACTCTATGAGGTGAAGCTGGTGGCATTCAATAAGCACGAAGATGGTTATGCGGCGGTTTGGAAGGGCAAAACAGAAAAGGCACCTGCAGCAGCAGTAGGTGAGGAATGTCCTTCGTTTGTTGTCTGTCTCTTCTGCTTGGCACGTGGCTTCAGAGGAGGGGTAGACGTAAAGTCACAGGAGATGAAGAGGGACAATGCAAAAAGGGGCAAGGTCCCAACATAAGGAAACTCCCTTTGACAGTAATTGCAAATTGCCTTGGAGGAATTGTCTTGGGAAGGAGAGGAAGGAGCAAAATGTCCTCGTTCTCGTTGGGATTGTTCCTACACTGGGTGTGGATGGCCTTCACCGCGTTCTCTCTGGCCCCGTTAGTGGCTCAGGGGTGGTCTTGGAAATACCAGTCAACCTCGGTTTCATCTCTTATGTTGTAAAGATTCAAGAAAGTGAATTAGCAGCATGCCAGGCTTTTTGCAGTGTTACAAAGAAAACAAAAGCTCTGAAGACCCAGGCTCTGTTCTTGGCTCTGCCAGCCTGTGGTGGGATGGTGAACAGCCTGGGCTCCTCCTTACCCTGGTGTGGGTCTGTGAGGTGGGTCGCTTTGAAGCTGGCCTCCTGTGCTCCACCGCAGCACACCACCACCGTACAGGCTTCATAACCTAGGTCTACTTTATTCCATGTTTTCTGTGTCCGTGATGGCTGTCTCGTGCCTGAATGTCACGTACGTCTCCACATCTCTTTTCTCTTTCTGTCTTCCGCCGTAGATCCTCCTGTGCAGAAAGGTCCTCCGCTGCCTCCAGTCCAAGTCTATGCAGAGTCCAACAGCTCAACTTCCATATGGCTCAGGTGGAAGAAACCTGACTTCACAACAGTCAAAATTGTCAACTACACTGTGCGCTTCAGCCCCTGGGGCCTGAAAAATGCCTCTCTTGTTACGTACTACACAAGGTAAAGAGGGGTGCTAAGGGTTCATCTGCTGTGTCAGGAATAAACACAGGGCAGGAGGAACCTGCATGGAAATTCCAGTACTGAGCAAAATCCTGGGTGTTTCACATGCTGGAAACATCTGCCCTGGTCACAGATGCATTCAGAACGGCTGAAATGTGGCACTGGGACTTCTCTATAACTTGAATAGCGGGGGGTCATTTACTGGCTGGTGTCTGCATCTTTTCTGCTCTGGTTGGACCTTACATGCTTGCTTCCCTGTTAATAACAAAGCCAGGCGCAGTTATGCCCAGTCTCAAAGCATTCATGATTTGTGAGATAGTCCTTGTAAATTTGGTTTAAAAATTGCTAGAGTTTAAGCAGTTATAATAAATTGGGGATATATGTTAAATCTGGATTCCCAGGTAGGTTGTCAGCCCATAACCAGGCTGTGTTTTCAAGTTTTTTTCTGCAAGTACATCAAAAATGGCCCTGGAGGCTGGGAACTTACTCTGCTCTGTAACTGGGAGCTGAGCTCTCTTGCATTCACGTGACTGCAGGAGACGAAGCTTTAGATGAAAAATCAAATAATGTAGGAGTTAGGATAATCTCTTGCGGTGCTCCTGGTAAGGTATCAAGGTGGCAGTGGGTGGGAGAACCACCTAGTGTTTATGGCCTTGTGAACGTGTCCTCTTTTGGCAGCTCGGATGAGGACATTCTCATTAGTGGGTTGAAGCCCTACACCAGGTATGAGTTTGCTGTGCAGTCCAATGGCGTTGGCATCGATGGGCCCTTCGGCAGCGTGGTGGAGCGGTTCACCCTTCCCGACCGTGAGTTCTTGTGGGAATCGAATCTTGATTTCTCCTGACTTTCCCCAAATCTCTGTCAAATCCCTCCTAATGTGCCCCTGAGAGATGCGGTAATCTCAGATCACCTCCAAGCTCTGGTGTCCCTGAGTGTGTAGAAGGCTGAGAGCTGCTAAGCATCCTGTTGGCATCCCCAAACCTGTTGAAGGAGTGCTGCTTTGGAAACAGGGACGAGCATGCGAAGAGAATCAGGGCAGCAATTGTTGTTACTGTGGGATTGCCTCTGGGTTCAGAGAAATCCTGCTCGTCAGGGAGAGCTCTGATATTCCGCTTCACAGAGCAGCAGCGATGGGCTTTGGAGGTGTTGTGTGTCCTGCCCCTAGCTGGGACTAGTTGCAGATCAAGCAAGGCTTTGGGGAGGATCGAGAAGAAAGCAACAAGGAGAAGGGGCGTGCTCTCAGTATTCTTTCAAATATAACCAACGTTGCACAGTCTCAAACTGAGCTGCATGGCTTCATCAGCACCGTCGCGTTTCCCTTGGCTGGTTGACCATGATCACAGGGTCACAGACTGTTCAGGGTTGGAAGGGGCCTCTGTGGGTCACCCAGCCCAACCCCCTTCCCAAGCAGGGTCACCCAGAGCAGGCTGCACAGCACCGCGTCCAGGCGGGTCTTGAATATCTCCAGAGAAGGAGACTCCACAGCCTCCCTGGGCAGCCTGGGCCAGGGCTCCATCACCCTCA
>Ga0065711_1043972_pt1 | contig 14399 bp, 11 predicted proteins | sample Hoacrofraction12_FD_59098 | JGI IMG/M metagenome (GOLD analysis project Ga0065711, IMG submission 59098) | Hoatzin crop microbial communities from Cojedes, Venezuela - Epithelial fraction 12 v2 (version 2) | ecosystem: Host-associated > Birds > Digestive system > Esophagus > Crop | place...
AAGCTTGTATTGTGATCATTCTTTGTTTCAGAAACTTTAATTTGTAAATTATAATACTTGTTTTCAAGTTAATGTGGAAATGCACCTGTCTTTAATCTGCCCTTAACACGTGCAGTAGGAAAAATCAGTTTTTCTTCAGTGATGCTTCTTCCCAGATCTGCCTGCTCAGGGGCTTTGCCTTGCTGAGAGGGGCACGGGGAGCGTGCGCTGCTAGTGATACGCAGTAAATGAGAGAACGGTGTACAGCTTACAGTTAAATGGCTGGGTCGATGGGTTAGGAACTGTTTTGTTTCGGCTTCTTAAATCATTGAGGTTTAAAAAGAGAGACTTCTACACTGCTTTGGTCAGATTTGTGTGCTGTCAGCGTTGGCTGGCCAGAACTCGCAAGGGGAGTTTTGCCTGAGGAGGGTGCGATTAGTACGTGCACGTTATGGACAATCCATGTAGATGCAAACCAGAGGTGAGACAACTTTTCAGCTGTAAGATTTGGAATTATTTTGTCGGGACCAGTAAAATTATCCAGTTGCTCAACACACTTGCACATGCAATCAGTAAAGTTAAACAGGTACCAGCTCTTCCAAGCCTGCAGGTTGAATTACTGTTGTGGGGCTCAGCCTTCTGCACCGCATTGCTCCTTCATCCTCTTGGTTCGTGAGTGTTCCCCACTACACCTGGTCACTGGAGCTGTTGTTCCCAAACCAGTACATTTTCCTGGCTGTTAGAAACACAAATCCTAAAAGGCAACGTGCAGAGCCTGCTGGCAATACGATAGGACCCACACTGCTCGTTTTGCAGCCATGGTGGAAGGAGCACATTGCAGTGTGGTAGCAAGGCTGAGGAGTATTAGGAATGTTTCAGGAATCCTGAAGAATGGTGTGTGGTTTGCTCAATAGATTTGAGACCCTTTTTTCTTTTTTTTTTTTTGGTAGTTGTGAAGATTGATGTGCTCTGTGAGCATGCTAGCTGTTTATGAGCCAGGTGGAGTGGATGTAGTTATCTCCATCAAGCCTTAGCTCACAGCAGCTGGTACCAGGCCAAATATTTGATGTCTCCTACTGGAAACATACAAAAAGACAAAATGTAGATTGTGACCTGCTCTAGAAGTGGTGTGCTGACAGTCTGAGGACAGACACCATCATGAGTTTGAGTGAATTTACTGTCTTTGCATGCTGTAGTGGAATTGGGGTCTGCAGAGGAAGCAGAAGATCAACTTTAGATTAATTTTAGGGTAAGTTGCTGCAAAGTAAGAGCTTTCGCACTTTTGCTTAGTCGCACTTTAACAGTTTAAATTCATTCAAGATCATAGCAAACATATGGCTCATAAGCCATGGAAGATAGACACTCAAAAGTCTATAAGCAATTCGTGTAGTAGCTACATTTGTATTAATATCTGTGTCTTCAAGTCAGGCATATGGTGCTAAAATGCAGGGTGAAACAGCTAATGCTGGAGAGCTGGAAGGTCGTGGCTTTGAATCTAGAGGATAAACTCAAATGTACTTTGATTAATTTTCTTTATCTTTGAATGCAAATTTCTTGCCTGATTTCCATGGCTGTGCTTTTTCAGCTGCTGCTGGCGTGGTACGTGTCAGTCATCCAGAAGGCAGCTGTAAGCGGTGTCCAGTGGTGATGTTAGCTCTGTGTAGCTGGCAGAGAGACCAGGGGAGCTGAGGAGGGGTACAGCCAGCTTTCAGCCTCCCTGTGCTTGTCAATATAAGGTATTTACAGCTAACTGCGACAATATTTCTTTCCGTGCCAGCTGAGCCAAGTGTGAGCTTGTGGTTGGTGCAGAATTCCCTCAAATGAATTTCTATGCAAAACTATGATTTTTTTTTTTTTTCCTCTATCTAGTGCTCCTTTTTGGTACTTAATGTCTCCAAAAGATGTTTTTCAAGACTTCAGAGCAGTGTTAAATTGGTGAGGGCAAAGGCCATTTCTCCCCTATGGCTGTTTCCGCAGAGAGGAGATGAATTTTCAGAGATCCGTCTGCCACTTGCAGTAGTGAGAGGGAGCAGCAGGTGCTGATTTCTTAAAAATAAAAATGAACCTGAGCTTCAAACACCTGTAGATTTGGAACAAAGGTTCAAGGTAGCCCTTTAAGAAATGGGAATTATAACATTAAGAAAAATACAAACATCACTTATTATGGCAAGATCTGTATTGCCCTTTATGTTCTAAATGTTATGGTAAGTTTGACATAAGTTGATCGGAGTTTGTGATAAAGGTTACCTAAAGAGCATAGCGTGTGTGAGTGACCTGTAGGTCTGTTACATTGATGCAAGAGGTTTGAAGAAGGATTCCTATTTGTATACTAGGCTAGTGCAAATGTATACTTTTAAACTATTTATTTATAAACTGTTTTTTAATGTCTACGGTATCTTTATTGAGTTTGATGCTTTCTAACCTTCCGGTTATGAGACTGAAATAAGGTTCCTGTATTGTATTTTATTACTACAAAAGTATTTATAATTAATTTTTTAAATCTGGAGAAGAAATCTTAAAATAGATTTGTTTTTCTCCTCACAGTATATTGCAGACAAAAATCCCAGATTGTTTCAGTAAGAAACAAGAGAAATACCTGTAAGTGCCAATAGCAATTCCTGTTTTCTCAGTGCAATGGAGCATGCAGCCTAAAATACCTGTTTGGCTGCTTTCTTTAAACTAAGCATAACTTTACATAGGTTGAGTTCATATTCTTTTTTCAGAGAGTTATTGCATTTCCTAGGGAACACTGATTCAACAAAGGGGAGATGTGACCAAAATAGGATCCTTCTTGAACTGTATTTGAAAAGTAGGTAGCTAGGTAGCTGACAGGGTCTAAAATTAACGTGAAGACTAATCTTTGTGGGTAGAAAAGAACGAAGGCTAGAAGGATTGATTTGAAAAGTGTTATTAAGGCCAGGATTCTGGATCTGTGACCCAGAGGTGGCTGAAGTTACCAGGAGGAGCAGATGGAAGATGTGACAGCGAGGGTGAGTCTCACCCGTAAGGGTTGTGGGTTTTGGGACTAAACTGGTTCCAAAAGCAGTTAAGGATTTCACTGCCTTTCTACTAGTAAAGGAAGTGTTTATTGTACCTAGATATTTTCCTCACTCCTTGTATATGTTTTGGTAATGTTCGTGTTGAGTCTGTGGCACACACAGCACTGGGCACACAATCTTGAGGAGCGTAGGAAGTGGGGTTGCTTTACAACATCTTTTTGTCCTCCTCATCCCAAGGAGAGTCGCTAAGGCATTTTATGATTTAGTCCCACGGTTGTTGGTTTTAGTACATGTAAAGGGGCTCTCTGAAAATAAGCAATGGCTATTCATTGCATTCACATCATGGCTATTCGTAGTGTTCACATCAGTGGTATTTTCATCTGGTTTTGACATGGTGCTTTTAGAGCCTCTTTACACAGTTGTGACCTCAAAACTTCCTCGGGCTTTAGTTTCCTACCCATAATATCCCCCTTAGGTACATTAATTCAAACCTTTTTGCATTAATATCATCCTTAGGCCATTTGTCTTTAATCAGGTATTACAGCATAAGTATATGACACCATTCACACAACTTTTCTGAAGGATCCCGTAGCTGAATTGCAAGAACGCCCAGCACGGGTTGTGCAGCCACGAGCCTTTCGTTTAGGCAGCTTTTCTGAACTCATCAGATTGAAGACAAAAGTGATGGTCTGCAGAAATGTTCACAAAATACTTAAAAAAAAAAATAAATATATATATATATAAACGAGCAAACAGGGTAAGTTTCATGTTCTACATACATGTAGCCTTAGTCCCCTTCTGGGCACTGGTGTCTGACCAGCCCGTGCCCAGCCAGTACACACGGCCGAGGGGTAACTTGCCCTCGGTGGTGGCAATGGTTTGTGAGTTTCTCCAAAGTTCAGCTGCTACTTCAGGTAGGCATTCGAATCGTTAAGGGACCAACCCCTCTGTCAAATGTCGTGTACATTAATAAACAGTTTCAAAATTTTCTGGTGTTCAGCAGATGGATAAACAGCATGATGGCATATCCTGATTTCCTTGGGAAGCCAGGCTGAAACAAGCCATAAAACAGTTTTTAATGTGTTTGATATTTTTCAGATTCTTGATAGACAGAAAATTGCCCAATTCTCCATTCAAAATTGTTTTAGCCAAGACTTTTTTTCTCCAAGAGAAATAGTCAAAACAGTATAAAGGTTTTAAATGAAGCAGAACATCATTAGGGTAAAGAAATGACTGGCTGTATTTTATTGCATTCTGTATGTGAGGTTTAGTGGGCTGGAATCCAACTTGCAGGATATAACTCACCGAAGAAAAAAAAAGTTTCAAAATAAGCCAATGAAGTTCTGTATGAGGCAGTATCATTTAAGTTCGAGGAATTTATTGTTGTCAGATAATTTTAAAAGAAATAAACTAACCCAGATTCTGCAGATGGGAGACTGAGACCTGGTAGCGAATATCTGTAACCACAGGCAGGGTGCGGGGCTGGAGGCTTCCCCCCATCTCGGTCTGCAGGAGGGTTTGGGCAGTGGGGGGAGATGTGGAGGAGTCAGGGTGGAAGAAAAGGCTGGGAGCAGCCCGCAGCCGTGAGGTCTTCGGCACTGGCTGTTCCTCAGGCAAGGGCAAGGAGCTGCACCGGGGTCTGGGCGTGCACTGTGCTGCTGGGGGGTCAGCAGTCCCCTTCCCCTGAGGTTTGTAGGAGGGAAGAATTTGAGTCTAACTTCAGTAGACAGCTTCTCACATTGATCTCAGACTGCAGCCCTTTTAGTGGAGGAAAAAAGAAGGGCTTTTTTGGTGTAGTTTAATCCTCTCCTGCTGGGTGGCCCTGCAGAAGGCTTTTTGTAAGGCTTTTTGTGTAGCTGAAATTCCTTTGGTGCTGCACGTTGCGTGCTGGACAGGAATGATGGTGAGAGCCACCTTTATGCAGTAGTTCTGAATGCCATGGAGTGGAAATTAAAGATAAGTGTTACACTTTCTTTGAGTTTCTTCTTATCAAGCTCTTTATGAAGTAGAGCTGATTAAAAGCGAATTTAGTCACTTGTTTTGAGGTTTATGGATACTGGAGGGGAGGCTCCCCCTTAAAATAAGAAATTTTGACAAACTTTTAATGAAGAATTCAGGACATAGAAACTTTGGGCTGGTTCTGCACTACAGAGATTGGCTCTGGAGCATATTGGTCTGCCAGGTTCGTAAAGTAAATCTTCCTCTTAATTGGAATTAAGTATTGTAATGCCAGTACTCTTCATTAGGCAGCAAAGTGTGATTAGATGGGTGGTTATAGTGGAAAGAGAAGAACATGTGATGAAATGGTAGAGAAATTGCAGAGCAGGGAAAACAGCCACGGGGTGCGGCTCCTGAATGCTCCTTAATGTCCTCCTGTTGGCAGACTTCCTGTGGAATTCCGTGCTCTTCTGGGACAGGATTCGATCCTCACATGGATCCTGGCATGTGTGGAAACACAGGTTCAGTGGACCTCGATTACAGGACTTGAGCTCTGGAGTTGTGACAAGAAAGAATAGGCTAAGAACAGCCATAAAAAGGGGAAACTCCGAAGTCCCCCAAACTTTGAAGCCAAGCTATTATTTTAAGTGTAGATTACATTATCACATTTGTTTATCTGTGAATTGAATCTCATATTTAATAAAAGGTAGCTTTTGTGAAGCGCTGGAGTGAATGTGAGTTAGTGAATCGAGAAAGATTAGCTCTTTGAGGAGACTGAGAACAATTTGAAATTCCATTGTTCGGTGTTTTTCTTTCTGTCTGTAGGAAGCACATCTGTAATTGTCTCAAATTAGGGACTGCCTTTGTTTAGAAGAGTTAAACAAGTAACAGGATAAGATATTTCATAATTCCTTTTTAAATAAACAGGCTGTTCAGTTTTTATCTTTAGGCAATTTGCAAGTGTCAGAGCAAAGCTTTTGAAGAGAACATGTGTATGAGATGGAGTTTCTTTAGCAACTGAGTCATCCTGTATTGTTGGGATGCATTTTCCCATTTTGAGCCCGTTCCTCCCATCCTGTATGAATTTAATGTATCCTTTTACCATGGTTCTTAAAACAGATTTAAAAATTCCTGTTGAGATGTGGGCATTGGACGGTGAGCATGGATTAGTTTAGCGCTTTTCTGGGAGCTGTGGTCTATGTGTTGCCATCAGTTGCCTGATGGTGTTGCTACAAATTGACCCAGTAATTACCAAGGCCAGAAAGGGAAGAAAGGAGAAGCAAGATGAATGAGTCAACTGGTCCGTGTGGGCTGGCTCAGCAGCTCTGCAAGCAGAAAGCGGTGCTTTTCCCTTTCCTACCACTGAGGAAGGAGAAGCAACCGCACCAAGTTGGCTCCTGGTTTGGTCCTGTGGCTAGCGGCCTCCATGGGGATTCAGACCAGGGGGAGACAGAAGGATTTTGAAAAGTGGCTTTTCTGGAAGAAGTGAGAGTATTTCTCTGCCCGTAGCAGTCTGCTGGGCCTGGCCGAACCCCGGGCACTTTGCTGGAAGGACAAAGTCCCTTGCAGGTGGTGTGAACTCCCCCACGCTCCCTTGCCACCTCTTCTGTGGCACCGCACCCGAGTCTGTCCCCAATCTGGGGGCTGTTTCTATCCCTTACTGGCAAATGTGCATGAGATGTAAAATACTGAGTCTTTTTTTGTAGCGAAAACATGCTGACCCAACAGGACCAGTAAGTCTGCATGAACTGAGCAGTGGACTGTTGGGCGGTTCTGTAGAAATGGCTCCATCCGTGCTTGAAGCAGGTGGGAGATGGGTCTTGGCTGCCTGTAGTACGTTGTAGAAACCAAGACGATATCGTAAGTTCAAATCCGATTTTTGTTACCGGTTCCAAAATTTCCATTAAATTTAACGAAGCAAGAATTTCCCCCCTGGTTTCACCACATTTCCCAAGTTTCGTGCAAAGTCAGCTCTGTTTTGCTGTGTGCTTAGTGCCGAGTCAAAGGAGGCTGGAGCCAAGAGGGTGTTTTGTTCTTTCTTGTGGTGTTTACAAATAAAGCTGACTGATTCGGTAACTCCCTTGGAGACTCTCTGAGACTGTAAATTTAGAGGAGTGCTCTCTGGGCATGTATAGATCTAAAGATAGCAGTTTCTTGCCTATCAATAAGTATCTTAAAACCTTTACTTTTAATGGTATATATGACTTAAATCCCAGGAAAGTAATTTCACTTCCGCTGTTCATTTATATCATAGGAGCCAGCATTAGTTCAGACTAGGCTAGGTTTTCTAATACATTACTTATTTAGGTCTTCAAAATGTCTGTGATACTGCATGTGGTTGACAGAGCATGTTCTGGTTTGTTAATATTATCTGGCAATCTGTTTTCCCAAGATGCTAAAATAAATGAATGTCTTCAAATAAAGCTGGGATTTTAAAAGCCACTTCCTTTTTCCTATTGTAACTATAGCATCACATAATCTTAACCCTGATTTCTCTTCTCTACAACCATCTATTTTAAATAGTTCTGGAAGGATTTTTTTTGTGTGAGATAAACACGAATTTAGGTCTTGAATCTGGATATCTAGCCCAGCTTCTTCCCCCACCTGGATGACAGAAGCTTAGAAACCCCCTTAAATTGAAGAACAGAATCCCTTACATGGAGGGTGAAGTACTGCGCTTATATGTTCTTACAGTCCACAAAGCTTACAAATCAAAACACATGCAAGTGCTGCATAAGCAAGGGTGAAACAAGTGGTGAACAATGCTTGGAAATGAATGGGTCCTGTGGATGAACATTGGCATGTACATCCCCAGCCCCATATGAAGATTAAAGTGAGTTGTCTGCTCTTCAATTGCATAATTGCTTCTGTGACTGATTTGATGCTGCTCTGTAACAAGTTGTGAATACTGTATGCTGACCTGGTTAATGGGATGTTTACTAAATGAATATATTTGTATAGTTTAATAGGAGGATGTTTGGAAAAATTAGCAGGATGAGAAAGAATGGCTCAAGAGAGTAATTTTTCAGCAGACGGTGGGGTGGGGAAGAGAAAGGCAGGCTGCCTTGCGGTAGGCATTTGGCGGGTGAGGTTCCACGGGGCAGGGTCCCCTTCCTTCCCCACCGCAGGGAGATCTGCGCCCAGAGCACGCGTGTCCGCACAGAGCATCCCTGTCTCAACTGCCCTGTGCGGCTGCGCCGGGCTTGGGTACCCGCACTCTGCACCCCTCTCGAGATGCTGCCAGCGTGGGGATACGCACCGGGGGGGAGCAGCCTCCACCCTGCAGCCGTGCCAGCTACATTTTTTTGTATCTTTCTTGAATTTAGCTATTTTAAGTACGATAGACTAAGATAATTATTTCATGAAGTAGTATTATCTGCAAATTAACCTTGGATCTTTGTGCAGGTTCAGAAAGAGGAAGATAAGGAATTTTATCGCAAATTGCAGACTTAACTGGGTTTAACATAAAGGCCGTGGCAGGTAATACATTTAAACTGCATTTAAGTAGTAAAGACCAGAGTATCAAAGTCTAAAAGCAATAAACATTAATTTATTCAGAAAGTTTTTCTATTTTCTTTCTAGTTTATATGTTCTTTTCACACACTGTCATTTAATGAGGTTATATTCTGATTAAAGTAGAAAAATAAAAGCATAAAATGTTTTATTTCAGTAGGTAAAAATGTAGCTTTTAAAATATCAGCTTGCCCTGCATAGTCTGAGCTAGCTGTATGTTTTTCCCTTCGTTCAGCATGGCTGCTAGACTAGTGGATTTTGGGGGAAAAACTCCCCCTTACACAGAGTTTCAATTGAAATCCATATTTTCGTTTTCAGTGCCAACTAATACATTCCTGTAATCCTTTTCAAATACTCACTGGCAGTATTCCCAGACACATATTTTGAAGGTTAAATAGTTTAGGATTTATGTACTGTACTATGTAGGTCGGTCTGAATAAGCTAATAAGTCTGTACGGCCCCTTCATTGCCAGGGACTGGTCTGTGTCTCAGAAACACTATAGCTGCCGTAGTTTTGGCTGGTTAATGAACCGTGGTTCTAACGAGCCCAGAGTGAGGTGCTGGGCTGGAAAACTGCTTTTGCTGGTTGCAGAGCTCGCTTGGGTATCATTACGTAGGGCAGCTTCGCATCGTGTAGGTGCACCGTCCTGGCAGCGGAAGGTTTTGGCTCTCTGTCCAGAAACATCTGTCCCCGCCCCTCCCCCCCCTTTCTTTTTCTATAGGCTGCAATTGGCATGAGTAAAGAGCAATAATTAAAATAATATTCCATGAGGTTTGCATTTCAGTACAGGCGTTTGATTAAAATTGGATCTGCCTTTTCCTCTCCCTTGAGGACCATTGCTCGCTTCGTGGCTAATGAAGTGGAATGAGCACGGTGATCAATATTTATGGTGTCGCTCTGGGCACCTGCAGTTCTTTCAACCCTTCTTGTAGTGTGGAGCTGGAATGGAGATTTTGAACTCCAAGCTAATTAATGGCTAACTGCAACTTGATACAAAGTCTGGAAAGACTGTTCTTAGTACTGCTTCTTCTGAGGGTCACATGGCACTTGCACAGATTTGCTAGTTCTCAGAGATGATCAGACGGAAGCAGGCACTTGATTTTCTGAAGTGATGTGCTTCTGCATCCCTTAGTCATCCTTTGGTGTTAGTTTGGGCTCTTGCTCTGTTGGGAACAACCGCTCTTGGGGTACCAACTCTTGCCATTGAACACACAAGAAAAGAAGGCACGTATGGATTCTTTCAGCTGAATGTATCGACTTCTGCCCTACAGCTTTTCTTCTTTTTATACTCCAGCCTCTACTATAGGTTCTGGTAACTGCTGGAGGTAACGTGTTTAACAGGAGTGCTGTGGAGTTAGTGCTAGTCTGCATTTCTGCATCTTGCCGCTTTGGGGCTGCTCCCAGCTGTGCCAGATTATTTTTATACAGCTGCCCATGAAGTCCACAGACTATGGCAGTGTTTTCTGCCCAAATCAGGCCCACGGTACTTTGTTCCACAGTTCTCTTGTCTCTTGACTCCTTCAAGGCTTTCCCAAAATAATAATAATAATCTTTGAACCCTTGGTGAGTTGGTTCCTTGCAAACTTTGCCCATTCCCTGCCAGTGACAGCAGCTGGAGAGAGTCCAATGTAATTATTAAGTATTTTGGAGACTCTGCTTTGGCAGCCCTGTTAAATATGTGCAGTGAAAGCAGGATTAGTATGAGGCCTCATCTTTTTTTCTCGTTAGGGCATCTCTACAATCTGTAAGCTTATTTAATTGGAAATTAGCCGCTCTTATTAACACAGGAGATACCCATTGGTCCAAATTCTGATGTGGGATAAATGTATATTGTTCCCACTAAAGAGAAAGAAAATGCATCCACGTACTCCAGGGTGGAAATTTGCCCTTTTGTGTCCATTGCAGTTCTCCTGGAGGAGAATTTCATTTTCTAGTAAAGGCAATAAATTTTCGCTGCTCAGATAAGTGACTACAGAGGTTCATCATCAGGATTTGAAGAAATAAGCCTCCTAAGAAGATGGATGATGACAAGGGGAGTAAGAGTTGTTATCCAATCATTTGTCATGGTCCAGAACATGAAGATATATGGGTAAGACCCCAAAGGTGTGTAAAAGTTCCTTTTTCCAGCAGTCGGTTGGTACAGAACAGCTTACCCTGTGCAGTCAGCCAGGATTACGCGCTCTCTGAAAACTCATTTTGTTTGCATCTCTCTGTATACACAGCACATAAGTGGTAACATCTTCTATATTGCTGGAAAGTATTCTACGCATCATCAAAACGTAGCCCCATGATAACTGAATATAGAGGCAGACTTCCCCTGTGCTCGCGTTAACTCCCTTCCCTCCCTCCTCTATCCCAGTCCAGATGTTAACATTATCTGCCTTGCCTCTTTTGCTGATAGTGTTCTGCTCCGGGCTTTCTCCAGAGACTTTTCCCTCTGCTTTCCTGCGATTCCCTGCTTTACAACATTTTCCCTCTAGTTCGTTCTCTGTCTCAGGGCTTCAAAACCACGTAGCAGCCATGGGGTACGGTGTCAGCTGGTGAAAAACTAGATGAAACATTCATGGTTGTCGGAGTGCTTGTTAGCATACATGTATTAATTCACCAGTTCCTGCTGGTTGTCAGTATGTTGGGAGGTTATGTTGCCAGTGAGGTGACTTCAAAGTCTATAGTGGAACGTATTTCAACCAACTGTGTGTGAGCAGGTGAAAATCTTGCTCTGCTCATCTACTTTCAAAGAAAAACCTTCCCCCTTACTGTTTAACAAGTGAGTATTCCTCTCTAAACCAAACGTCATCGAGACCAGATTTCTGAAGGATTTTGCTAACTTCTGGCTCTGCAGCTGGGATAGCTGATCTTGAAAGTTCACCTTAACATAGAACATCATGGTTTGCTACGGCAAACTGCTCCCTGCCTTGCTGCTTGTTGCACGCGAAGGTGGGGTTTTCCTTGGTGTGTCTGGGCTCGCCGTGGCACAGAAGAGCTCAGTAGCCAAAGTTTGATCAACTGAGCTTGTGAGAGCTTGGTGTCATGCACAGAGTCCTACTAAACTCTGGGAGATCCTCCAGCGTGACGACTTCGTTACATCTGCGTGCTGGAGTTAAAATATGGCCGTCACGTGTTTCCCCAGCCTGATCTGGTATTTTGTGGTCATAAAGCTTATTTGGCTCAATGTATTTGTTCCCTTGCACCTCTCTCTTGCAGCTGGCTCAGGAGGCTGAATCTGACCACTGCCGACTCACAGGCAGGCCATTTTTACTGTAGTTCACTTGGCAAGGGTTTTAGATATGAAAGTCTTGGGCTTAGTCCTCAGTGGTGTCCTGTAAGCCTGTGCAGGGGTGTAGATGCGGTGGGAACAGAGTAACGCTCTGGGAAGATCATGTTGTTGGCGCATCTCGGAGGTCTGTGATTAGAGAAGCCCGAGTCGGGGGCTGACAGCAGGGCTGGCCGTTGAGTTTCCACACCTCTGCTGGTACGATCGTATCGATGGCGGTGGAAGTCAAGCTGGCGCAGTCTGCCTTCAGGAGGAGGGAGGCGATGGACCCTTGGGGCTTGGGAGCCCTGCTCGGGCCATTTCTGGCAGCGTCTCTTCAAGAGTTTTGTCCTGCGGGTGTTCTCCAAACTGGCCTTGGTGAGGAGATCTTTTCCTATGGGTTTAGGAGGCATCAGACATCGCGTGGCTGTGTTTCCAGGGAAGCAAAATGCAATTCTTCTGAGTCCCAGCCATGTAATTACAGCAGTAATAATAGCTATAATTTTTGATGCCTCGGTGCCAAATATAAAGGTTGTTAAGTTGTTTCTGTTACATTTTTAGAGTAGTCTGTTCTGCTGCCTTTTCCCTATTTGTGCTTTATCTACGATTGAACAATTACCAGGAATGTGATGAGGACATCGTACGCGGAAAGTCGTCCCCTTGTCTTTTTTCTCAATGACTTTGAAATGTGTGTGAGCGGCCGTTATCTCGGCTGCTAATCAGTGAAGCTGGAGCTAATGTGCGGAGTGACCTTTGTGAAGAGAAAGGAGGTTGTGCCGGTATTATACTTGCCGTTTCAGTCAACTTTTGCACTTTGTCATGTATTTGATTGCCTGAGCTGCTCCCTTACTGACTTGGGTTGCCCTGTCATTTAGTGTTATATCAACCAGGTTCAGAGATGCCCGAAATTTGTCCTGTGTGCTAGTCGTGATGTTTTCATTAGCCAGGTATCTTAGTGTTACGTGATGACCCCCTGATCTTTGTGGTCTGAATTCCTCCTGTGCTTTCACCTGTTTGTGCTTCATTTAGTTGGAAGCTGTCCTGCATAGCTGTAGACTTCCCAGTTTGGTCAAGCCAATGGGATTTTTACTGCTGGAATTACACCCAGTTTATAGCAGCCTGTGGGTAAGCAAAGGTTGTTCTCCAGCACTTCCCTTCTCGACAGCTTTATAGTGCTTAGGAGTCTGATGGATGGAGCACTCAGTTGTTTAGCATCTATCAAGCTTTTGCTTACAACACCTAAACAAACACGAGTATTACCTGCTTTTTCCTGGATATATAAAATATAATCCGGCTGCATTAATCCACAAACTTAAAATAAGCGTATGCTCTTGCTTAACCAGCCCTTTTAATGAAATGGGTTTTGAATTGAAATTTTAAGTATGCATGAAGACAGTAAGATACCATTTGCAGTGTTAGGATTTCAATAATGTATGGAATTAGCAGAGCTTTATTACATTTCTGTGCCTGCATGCCCTCCATAGAGTAAAAGTTGTAATAAATGTAAGTTCAAAGGTAAAATTTTATTGCTGCGCATGAGAGGAGAAAAAATAAATTAGAGTAATGTAATCATGCTCATATATGTTATGAATTTTGAACAGTGTCTATTAGAAAGTTTGTCAAAATGTGCTTAGCTCTGAAAATACAGATTAACGCTGAAGGTTTTGATATTGTTCTTCCTTATGTGCATATTCCTTGAGAATAGAAGTGTAAAATATCTCCTGCCGAAAGCAATTGTCATAAAATGACACTTTCCCATTTTAATAGCTGAATAATCAGAACAGAAATATTTTCTAAGTTGCAGGGAGGTTATTGCTTTTTTCACACAAAGAAATGTAGTGGTAGAAAACCAAATTTTATCCAAATATTCTCCAGCTTTTCTGTTTCAGTTCTTGTATTTGAAAAGCGTGTCCAAATGCCTCCTGACAGCCTTGACACTTCAGGGTGTTTAAAAAGGGGGTGGCGAGGGCGTTCGTTTGATTTCATTTACTGATTCTGTGTTTTCCTTTAATGTAGCAGCAAAGTGAAAATACTAGCTCTCCAGCAGGAGCTGGGAAAGCTGTTAGGGAATAACTGGCTGGTATCTATCCGGGCCCCTTACAGTTCATACATGGGTTTTTTCTGCTTTGGAGCAAATAAGGAGTAGGTCAGTGTGGGAGGGCAGCTGCTGGCGCGGGTGCCTCTGAACTCGGCAAACAACATTTGTCTGACCTGCCAGCTCAGCACACGGCCCCGGCTTCAGCATCGCCGAATTCTGGCATCGAAGGTAATTCCTTCTCTTGTGTTTTCTCCGCTTTAGCATCCCTTTACATTGTCCTCTGTCATCGGCCTCTTTTGTCTTTCTGTGAGCCCAGGGCGTAGCGTGAGGACACTACCAAAGCGTGGGCAATGGCCTTTCTTAGAAGTCTTTTTAATACAGCCTTCAGGTTTTTAGCTTCGCTACCTAACTTGGGAAGAAGCAGCAGCCAGAGGCGCGTACGCACCCTATCTTGTTTTGAAGTGAGGGAGTCAGAGGCTCGTTTAATGACAGCGGTCCAGCTTGGGTTGTGCCAGAGCCTGAACCCAGCTGTCGTGACTGAGCCCGTCTGGGTGTTCAAGCTCTGGAAGGATGGGGTGGTGGAGGGTCTGCGTCCCCCCCGGCCCCAAGCAGAGACCTCCCGGGGACACTGTGCTGGTGTTCGGGTGGATGCTGCTCCACTGGCAGCCCCCCTTTTTC
>Ga0065711_1043973_pt1 | contig 14399 bp, 8 predicted proteins | sample Hoacrofraction12_FD_59098 | JGI IMG/M metagenome (GOLD analysis project Ga0065711, IMG submission 59098) | Hoatzin crop microbial communities from Cojedes, Venezuela - Epithelial fraction 12 v2 (version 2) | ecosystem: Host-associated > Birds > Digestive system > Esophagus > Crop | place...
CTCATCAATTTCCTCCTCCTTGTCAGGTGGCCTGTAGTACACACCCACAGTAATGTCACCCATGTGAGCCTGTCCCTTAATTCTAACCCACAAGCTTTCAACTTGTTCCTCATTTGCCCCTAGGCCAAGCTCAATGCATTCCAGTTGCAATTCAGTAACAATGTTAAACTGAAAAAAAGGACAAAAGTTTGTATTGGCACAAAAAAAATCTGAAGATGGAGAGAATTCAGTCATAGAAACAGTATCCATTCACTTTGCCTATCAGTTGCAGCATGACACTGCTCTCAAACTGCTCAAGAAATGACAGTAAAAAATGGAAGTTAAACATCATAATAGAGCTTTAAAATGCCTCTTAGACATCCTCAAAACTTAATGAGAAGCAAAAACATTTTGATAAAGTTCACCTTATTGCTTGTGCACCTGGTCGTTGGGTAAACACCGTACTCAAGCCAGTTAATGCAAATTCTACCAGCTCAGGAGTTTGCTTGTTTTCTCTTATTGATATAGACATGCTTAATAACTTCACAGAGAACTTCATGGCTTCATACTAGATATGCAGGAAAACAACAACAGTGGATTATAAAGTGTTAATATATATTCCAATACAGTTTGTGAAGAGAAGAAAATCACAAATACTAGTTTGATACTCTTTTTCTAGTGCTATAATTATCTCGTATAATAGCTGGTGTAAAAGTCATTCCCAAACAGTTATTATGAAGAGGCAGGGTTACAGTAAGAGTAGACTATGCTCACAAACATGTCTTTGATATCTCTACACCACATTTTGAGATAAAGGGTCTCTAATGCAGAGCTGAGAGGCAGTCCATTGTACCATACATGGTACTTCACACAAATATGGCTGTTCAGACTGTTTCTGAATGGCTCAGAAATGTTGCTCTTCCCCACTACTATCCTTCAATCACCTCTTTCCTTGCGTACTCACCCACTCTACCTCATGTACTACCACTCACATCTAAGAGTCCAGTGAATCCCTTAGTGCACATTCTTAAAAAGTTTCTAAATATTCTAAGGACTTATGAAGCATCTCATAATTTAAACAGCAATACACTACTTCTATGATTTTTCTTCTAGCTTGGGAGAGCAAAATTTCCTTCTGAACTTTTTCAGAACATCCAAAGTAAGCTCTATAACCACGCTCCAGAAACTACATCTAAGGATGCTCTGTTCTGCATAAAGCCACCATGCAGTAACTTCATTAAAAAGCACCAGAACAGTATTCAAATATAGAGACCGAACTTCAAGTAATTTCAAAACTGAGTTCCTACCATCTTTAGATTTTTATTAGTAGACAAATCTACCAGTTGTTTGGTATCTTAGTTGGTTATGACTTACTGATTTTGGAAGGGTTGGGTCCACAGCTGTTTCACTATATCCAATTGCTGCATAAAGTTTAGCTTTCTCTTCAGGTGTCATCAGCTCTTCAAGACCTGTCACATTGCAACAGGTTAGTTAAACTCAATATAGGCATCTGAAAAATGCAAATAGTGTCATACACTTTCCAGTGCTTCGTAGCTCTATAACATACAGTAGATAGTGTCAACACTGTCCTGAATTAGTAAAAGCAAAAACCCTGAGGTTTAATGTAAAGTCTTCAGTCTCCTAAAGCATGCCTTAAAATGCAATTACACTTTTATTCTGACCTACTGTTGTTCCTAGCTTGCTAACAACAGCAGGAAGCTTTTTGATTTACTTCCCGTGTTCCACAGCATTTAACAGGTGCTCTGTACTTAAGTGAACCAAACTCTAACACGCTGCATGAAATAGCCAAGTTGTAAAATGAATGGAACTAAAATTTTTCACATTCCATTAACTGCTACTGTTTTCTAGCACTTTCTTCAAATCCCCATACACAGTATACCATGCAGACAAACGCGAAAACTGTGGCAGGAGAAAGCGCAAAATAAAGACAGTTCAGAAAGATGTATGGAAGGAACGGTAAGATACCTCTGTAAGATGCAATTAACAACTTCATCAGCAAAAAAAGGCTAAAAGAAAATATTAACATCAATAATCTGATAGCCAAAATATTAAACAAATCCAAAGTTCCACTGATAGTTACGTATTATTCTAGTAAGTTATTTTTAATAATAGAAAAAAAGACCAATAAAAGAACATACTCGAACCCTTTACTTCTTGTTGTTGTTCATCCTTTTTTTCACCTGACCAGCTCCATATCCAACTAAACCAGCCACCAGAATTTTCATCATCTTGTTTTACTCCTGGTCTGTAGATTTTTAATCCAGCCTTAGTTGCCTGAAATTTTAAAAAAATACTCAAATAAGTCATTTTCTTCATGCTCCTTTCTTGATTTTCCTAAGAAAAACATAGATCCAAGACATGCTCTAACACAGTAGAACATCAATATGCAACCACTGGAAAGACACCATGTCATTTGTTAGTTTTTCTTCTAATAACTTTTTCAAGTACACAGTGCATCATCAGACCAATTCTCACTTGTATAAAACCAACTAAATTTCTGAACAAAAAGAGCAAGTAAAACATAGCTTGATTTTAAGTTAATAAATCTTTCTTACATAGTAGATTTTCTTTGTAGCTCTCACCCACCAAAACAGTTCCACAACATTATATAGTGCTCTTCACTACAACAATGCAGTTATACGGAATCATTAAAAATACCTATGTAAGTGATTAAATAGCCAGCACAGGTCAAATTTTAAATGATCCCTGTATTTTTCATTTCAAGATAGGTGTCCAAAGAAACAGTAATAATAATAATAAATAATTACTCTTGTAATAGAATACTTACTTTAAGGAACACAGAAAACTGTTCCTGGATCTGACAAATATAGCTGTAACAGTAATAAAGCCCTCCCTTCTCCCACATTTATTATTTCAACAACTAGGGGATGTACTGTCTGCTGCCAGTGATGATTCCAATACTGGATCCTCACAAAGTGCAAACTTCACCTAGGCTTGACTGCTGAAAGTTTGGCATCAGGGATGCCAAACGACCATCATGCAATCTAAGAGACAGCGGAGTTCTCAAAACTGTAGTGGACCACACAAACTAAATATTTTTCTTCATGATCCAAAAAGACACAAACACCTGCAGATAAGCCCTGAATTTAGAGATGCTCTAGTGAACGCGACACCCAAAGTGAGTGAGATGGGGATCCTTTCTCAGCATTCAAAAAAACCAAGATCTCTCTGCCACACAATTAGGGAAAACAGATGGCTATAAATCAGAACTTTTTAGGGACTTGTCACATCTACCCACCTACAGGCCAACAGAAGGCAGACTCACCACAAAAAGATAAAGACTTCTGAATTGATACTATTGATCCACCTCAGAGAGATGATGCAGGATGTCAGCTAAAAAACACAAGGACTCAAAAAAGTTTGAATAAAATTCTTCAAAGTCCTCTTTGTAAAGGATACCAAGTCATCAACCAGATGTTACAGAGTGAATGGTCCAAGCAAAGAACGGACAGAGCCTTAGAAAAAAGGGTTGTTCGACCTCTGAAAATAAGAGGTTTCTAGGACACTGAGAAGTTGGTGTTGAAGGACAACCGCCACGGACAAAAAGAAGAGACGCTTAAAGCTATGATTTTCAATATGTCTGAGATAGCAGCTGTCACCAGAGTCCAAGGTAAAAAAAGTCAGAGAGAAGGGAGGGGAACTGTGCTTCTGCAAGGATGAAGAAAACATTTGTGTCATATGGGAACTAAAGAAATTCCCTGAAGAAATCCTGTTGAGCTTTCCCCATCCTCTGTTTATAATGGAGTTTATTACTAAATACAGTCATAGTCTGTGGAAAGATTACTCAGCAAGGTAAACTGTTTTGACCAAAAGAAAGAGAGAACCAAGAGCATCAACCTGTATTCTGATATAGGCAAAATGTCTATAAAGTCTTCTCTAGTCTGAAAGCACAAAATTTCTCAAACTATCTGATATAGAGACTTGATGTTTGGCGCTCTGAAGCTGATGCTTGTTACTTAGGGCAACAGTGGTGAATATTAGAAAGCAGCCTAAGAACAGAATATAAACTTCTTGCTACAAAGTTCCTAGAAAATCAGACGATACTGTGTGCAAAAACATGAGTTCTGGGGAAGCTGATTTCAAGCTCTAGAGAAAAGCAAGCCCTTGAAATTCAACTCTAAGGTATGTTTAAAAAAAAAAAAAAAAAAGAGTTTAAACAGCAGGGTCCTTTATCCAGCTTTATTCAGCCCATATCTGAAGGATGTTCCCTTAAAATTCCTTGTAGACTTAACCGTCAGACTAACAAGCTAGTAGTAAACTTGCCTCTTACAAGTCCTTTGAGACCTTTTTCAGAGGTATGACCTGATAACAATAACAAAGATGTGTTCTGACAGATAGATGGAGGTAGAATCACTGTGATCTGGTTTTCAATACTTGGAAATAAACTCAGAGAGGTATATAGCAGATCTTCCATGATGATTTAGATTGGATATTAGGAAAGATGATTTAGATTGGATATTAGGAAAAATTTCTTTACTGAAAGAGTAGTCAGATATTGGAACAGGCTGCCCAGGGAAGTGGCGGAGTGACCATCCTTGAAGGTATTCAAAAAACATGTAGATGTGGCACTTCGGGACACAGTTTAGTAGGCATGGTGGTGTTGGGTTGACAGCTGGACTTGATGATCTTAGAGGTCTTTTCCAACCTTAATGATTCTATGATTTTCTAACACTTTTCAAATGCAAAGCTAAAAGGCCAAACAAATGAAAATTCCTTCGCTCACAACTTATTTCAAAGCACTAAAGAAAACTATCTTAACAATCTGATCGGAAAGTGGACAGGAATGCAGTATGGCATAACCTTTTGTAAGCAGCGTGGTCACACTGGAGAAAAGACGACTGAAACTAAACAGGAAATTCTTTCAGATTTCCCTCACGTTGCAAAATTCAGACAAACAACTGAAGGGGAGGGACATGAATGAGTCTTCTGGTTTGGTCAGAGTCTGAATAATGATTATACAAGCATCCAAATACGGGTGTACATAAAGACAACTAGCAGGAAAAATCACATTTATGGATTCCTGATTAGAGTTTTGGTTTAGAAGCATCAGATGTATCACTGCAGCAATTGGATTCATACCATACTTAATACACTCCACAAAAATAATAAAAAAAAAATTTCTTTCAAGCATTGCCATGAGAAATGATTGATGTTCATGAAGTTTAATTATCAGTACATTATTTCAGATTCTAAACTTCATACTCTGCTTACTTTCAGTCACACTGATTCTTAATGGAGAAAGACCACAGTTTTCAGAAAACCTATACAGATTTCACTTCAGTATCCTAGAATGATGCTCAGACACTACAACGAGCAGTATGCTAACCCAGGAAAAACAAGGCTAACAAATTAAGCGTCACTACTCAAGTCACATTTTCTTGCATAATTATGACTATCTACTTAAATGTATTCTGCGTTTGCTGTACTCCAAATAACGTTTGCAAACAGTAACAAAAGGCAAACATACTGCATACGCAGGTGTTCAGCCCACATAATAGGCTATCAGGAAGGAAAGGAATTAACTAACAGTCCAGACTGGTGGGGTGGTGGTAGCTGGGTGGAAAAGCCTGAAGCTTTGGGTAAAGTTGCTTCCAAGCAGACTTCTCCTATCATCCTTCAACCATATTTTCCACAGTAGATCTTCCTCATCAAAAGTGGAAAGAAATTTATCCCAGATCAGTTATTCTGAAGAAGCAGTATATGGAGCTATTTAATTTTTGCTTAATTATAAGCTGAAACCAACTATGCCTTATAATAACAAACATGAAATACAAGGAAAACACAAAGACTGTATGATGTACAATGCAGTCACTAAAACTAAAATGCATCTGCCTAAAATCTCCACAACCTCAGCTATTCTTAGAATCACTTAAATGATGAAATTTTACCTCAACTTCTGCTTGTTGCCTTGCGAGAGTGATGTTAAAAACATCCAAGGCCTTTTCAAATTCCTAGAAAGGAGATGAGAAATTATTTATTTGACAATTTCATTTGGTTTTATTTCACAGCTCAGTTTTACAGGAAACAACAAGTAAACAACCCTTTCAGTGCAACCCAACTTGATTTGCTCACGATGCAAACTTAAACCTGGAAAAGTACGTCAGTTTAAGTTTTTCTTCACTGCAGTTACTGATTTAAATAATGACATAATATGTTTGTTCATACTAGTCACAGAGAAAGGTACTGATAAAGTTGCAAGTCTGGCCGCTGAAAATCTTATTTTAACTTAGTACTAATTTAGGAACATGTAAATATTTAAGTTTAAGAAAATAACAAGATGAACAATATTTATGCCTTTAATGGAAAACAGCTAACCTCCAACCATTTTAAGATTTCTTCATTAGGTTTTTTTGACGTTATCTTTGTTTTATACATCTCTTTGTAGTTCTTCACTTGTTTCCTATGGTGTCGGATACGTTCCCATGACCACATTTGGAGCTTAGGTTGAACATTTACTTCAAGGATGCCATAAATAACATATTTCCACCTAAGAGGAAAGAAAAATGAAGTATAGTTTACATTTCTTCTGGTATATTGAAAAGACACCTAGAGCTATGCAGACTCCCACTAAATAAAACTTTCAGTTGTGAAAGAGTGAAATCCCTTGTCTAATATCATACTTCTGATCAGTAAAGGAAGCTAAGGATTTTATTTTTTTCCACACAAAGTTGACAGGTTGCTATTTCCTAAAATCAAAAAGTAAGCTTCGTGTGTGTGTGTCTGTGTGTGTCTGTGTGTGTGTCTGTGTGTCTGTGTCTGTGTGTCTGTGTGTGTGTGATTCAAACTAATACACTAACAAATTGTTTTTAAAGTCTGAGATGGCCTACCATGTCTTGGCATTGTTGTGCAATGGAACATCAGGTCTGTACTTCCTGTATGGCAGATTTCGAGTCATCATATCAATAGACTCAAGTAGCTCCATAACACTGAAGTACTAAAAAAAAAACCAAACAAACAAAACAATTCAAACTGTTACTCTCTTTCTGAGCCCAACATGAATCAAGCTTATCTTTAACAAGAAAATAATTCACAAAGAAAAACAAGACTAAGTGAATTGATTCTGTACGTTTACTATAAAATTTCAGACTGCTTTTCTTACTATTCTTGCAAACTAACTTTTTTACCACATTACATATAACTTCAGAAAAATAGTTTATACCTGTGGCTTATTGAATTCAACAGTTATATCCTGTAAATTTACATCTAAATCCATTTTCGGTGTTGAAAAGTCAACATCAGATCGAGGATTCATAAGGAGTTTGGCTTTAGCTGAAATAGGGCGGAATACTGAAAAACAGAAGATGGTATGAAAAGTGCAATAAAATTACTTAAGACTGCTATAAATGATATGTAACACTTATCAGCTCAAGTTATGCCATATTATTCATCGAAAAATGCCAGACTTCAAAACATGAAGACTTCACCAACACAGTTTAAAATATAATACAATCTATACTCAATTTCCAGTTTCATTCTGGCAACATTTGTGGAACAAATACTTGTGGAACATTTTCACAAAGTTTCCTGTATGCAGTATTATTTGGCAGATGTTTCAATTCATAGTTTATGTTCACAACAAATCTAATTTTTTTGACTATAATACAAGCTACTTATAGTACAAGATAGTTTCAAACATAGCACTTCACTACAATAACTCTTATTCCATAAGGATTTTTTTTAAATGTTACTGATGTTTTATACTGTTTGATAAATTATACTCACAACAGTGGATAAAACCAAACATTCCACATTTCTAAATCCAAGCCCAAGTAAGCATGGAAAAAAAATCAATAGGAAGAACTAAACTGCACTCCTTACTAATATTTTTAAGTAACAGCCAAAGTAGCAAGTTCTGATAGGCATTAAAAATTAGAAGTAAACTATACATGCATATTACAAATACAAATAAAATACCACTTACCAAAATCATAGCCTTCTGGAATCACATTGTGGCTGGCAACTCCCTGTTTTAAGTTAACCTATATACACAATGGAGTTAAAAATAAGTTGCATTTTTTATTTCAAGATAAAGTATTAAAATATGAAATGTCAGCATTTTAATACAAGTTTCAGATAATCCCTCTGATACACAGTACAACTCAAAATATTCCTATATGTTTCAAACAGCATAAGACTTCTATTTTTAGCTAATAAAATCAACAGTAAGATGACCATATATTGTGTATAATTTTGTAACTGGCAAAGGACTTTTTCTCTTTTTTTAAATTCCTCAGATGGGTGTTGTACTTCTATCACATAAAAACCTCAATATTTACTATTTTTCCTAAAAAAGCTATCAGTAACAAGACAATTCTTCAGGACATTGACATAAATGGAAGCAGAATTGAATGCGAAGCATGCTCTACACCTTACAGAATGAACTAGAATACTAGATACATTATCTCATAATTTACTTACCAATGATTCATCACAACCACCATGGTAGAACATCTCTGATTTAACATTCCAGTAAGCAAAAAGGTTATCCAGTCGTACAAGCTGAAAATACAACAGAACATATGTATTAATACCTACAAATCTTAGATTAATAATTTGGATTTCACAAAGTCTGAATGAACAAAAATATTCAGAATATTCCTTGCAGGCTATGCATCCTTTTGTTTTAAAGCCTATACAGCTACATGTTTTCTTGACCTCATTTTCTGCAGAAGGAATCTTTCTTTAGCATACAGTTTATACTGTACCTTGTAGAACAACTTGGCAGTTTCATCATGTAAACATGGATTCCAATTCTTATCTGAGGTCTGAAATGAGAATTAAAGAAAGTTATTCCAACATCTATACCACACCAACGTTTTCACCACTGAAAATAACGGGATGCCTTCTTCTGATTTAAGATGATTAAGCCATTAATTTAAGTGGGAACTTGATAAGGCTACTTCCCCTAAAAAATAACACACATGTACGTGTAGTGACTGCTAGGCTGCACACAAGACTTAAAAATTCCGTTTTCAGTATTGCAAACTGTTTTCCTTTACGTCAATATTATTTTTAGGCAGGCTCTTTGGAAAGAGATAAACAAGGGACTACAATTCTTTTATAATTCTGAAAGTAACATTTTAGTTTGAGCCCAACAGAAACACTATATGCTATTATACTTTCTCAAGGCTAATACACATTTCAGGAGTGAAGTAGTAAGAATACCAAGCTTTTGTTCACTATGCAAAACTGTTTAGGGGAAGGGGCTGGCAAAAACCCTTTAAATGTGGAAGGAACAAACGTTCATAAGACAACTATTATAAACATAGACATATTTTCTTTAAGATTATCAGTTACAAGGAAAAGCAATTGAATCCAAGCAACTTGGGAGAATCAGCATATTGCCGCTACTAGGTGGTCCTCCAGAAAAAAAAAACAACATATACAGTCTATGATGACTACTATTAGCACTTTAAAGTGGAGCTTGCAGATCAAAGAACTGAGTTCCAGTTTGAAACAAGATGCGATCCTCTTTTTTTCCCTCCTCATTACCAAGTAGTAACTTACTTTCTTCAGGCTCATCGCAGTTTCAGTAAAATATTCATAGATTCTGAATAGCCCAAACCCAGTAAAGTCTGGTACTTAGCAACCACAAACTGCAGCAGGCAGAAGCATAAGAATTTCCTCTCAAAGGTCTGTTTTAATGCTAGTACTCTAACGGCACCCCTGCGACAATATTTATGCTAGATTTGGAAAAGCAACTAGTCACCACAGTGCACTGCTCGTGATTATAGGTATACTTTCATTAGATAGCACGTTACCAGACAGCACAATAATACACAAAAATGTAACTTAACCTATCAGTATAGACCAACATGCTCTTTAGATGAAAAATAAAATTACCTGCAAACTTAGATTCTGAAGTGAAATTCCAAATGACAATGGGTTATTCCGATTTGTGATCTAATAGAGCAGGGAGGAAACACCAAAAATGTATTATCTTTTGCTCTAAATACAGATTTGGAAGTAAACAGAAAAAAAAAATTACATCTAGTAAAGATCTGACAACTATATCTTCCTCGTATCCAACCATACCTATGCTTATAAGTACCTTTATGCTTTGGTACAACTTTTTTATTAGTTTTTGGCGGGTTTTTTTTGAAGACTACGAAATCTCCAAAACTTTACTAGGATTCTCTCAGTGTGGAAAGCAACTAGGAGAAAAGAAGTCAGACAGGTTCCTAATTTCATGTTATAGTGCACAACCCCTTACGCCGAGATATACAAAAGTACTTACATCATCTTCATAGCGAATATGGATGTTGGAAATCTTCACCTGAAGATTTTTGATGACCTGAGTGACTAGTTTTTCTACAAAAGTGTCTTGTTTCTCTTCTTTTACTTTATCTAAGTTAAAGGAAAATAATTTTTTTGCATTATTTCTAAAACTGCAGCAGAGAAAACCATAACATAGTAAAGTTTGTATGATAGCTATTTAAATTTTCCATTACATTGTACTCTAGTTGTATAAAAACACATCCTTCCACTATAATCTATAACATTTATACCCTCAGACTAGACAGTTTCAGCTTTATTACCTGCTGCATGAAGAATCAGGTTGTTCAAAAGTATGACCTGTACACACTGAAGGTGGCCAACACATACTTCTTGAAAGTACCAGAAGTTGAATTTAAGATTATAAGACTTAACAAGTATCAAAGAACAAATTAAACAGAATCTTTAAAAAAGTGTAACCATAAAAAAATCTTTGCTGCTGCAAACAAAGTTAAATTGCTTCTCATGAAAGAAGAGGAAAAAAAAATGTCAGGCAACACATAGCACAAGCAAGCAATACTTCAAAAGCTTTATTTATATCGGATCACAACAATGCTTGAACCTTTTTATTTTCAGGATGCCTGTTCTGCAATATTGATGGCAGCTACACATAAAAATCTGTAACTGATAGGTTTTTAAGTATCAAGAGGAAAACAGAAATCTTAAACACTTTAAGTGACAAATCCAGCATCTTTCTGGATTAAAACGAAGAAACAAATAGCACCACTTCCATTAGCTTTTCGCATTTTTACCTTGGTCAGCTATTTTCTGCTTTGCTTCCTCTATCCTTTGCAATTCCCTTTGTCTGGCTTCCAAGAGCTGCCTGGCTTCTTTTTCAGCGTCGTATTTTATGCCTAAATACAGAACACAAAAAGCTATGACACAAAAAGCCTCACATATTTTTAAAAGATGCTGTTTCAAAAACAATAATTTTCACATTTTGTTAATAGTTACATAGTAACAAAAAGCTAGGTGACTAAAGGTAAACTACTGAAAGACACCCCATTACCATTATCTAATTGTATTTGCTAGCAGTATCTACTAGGAACAAAGTTCATGAAAATAGTATCAACCCATCCCAGATACTTCTGAAATCCCACCAATCTACATTCACTTTTTCCTCTACATTAACTTACTGGCTGTGGGCACAATAAGCAAATAAACTCCATCAAGAACTGCCTCAACGGGTTGAGTATAAAGGTTTTGCCATGGAATCTGTAGGTTAAGTTGGCCTACAAACATGAAAGAGAAAGGCTGAGGTATACAGTTAAATAGTCGACTGGGAAAAAAAAGGTTAGAAAGATAAATGACATTAACCACAAAATCTCTGAACAATTATTATATTGGACAGAAAAAACAGTGCATCTGAGACACATGTACTTTGGATTGTTTATTTTACGCAACACACAAATGAACGAGGCAAATTTTTCCATAAGCAGAACTATAAAGTCTACAGGTACTCTCCTCACTCCCTTGAATGACATCCCTTCTTCCCAACAGCAACCCCTCCCTCCTTGCAAATCCGCTGCAGTAACCTCATAAACAAGCAAAGCACGGGCAGCTCACACATCATCAGTCAGCTAAGTATTCCCTAAAACAAAATTTTAAAACACGTACTTTTCTTCTTTTTCCGTGGAAGAGAGTCTTTAAGTAGAGTGTATGCAGGGTGTATGCTTTGTGAACACAGTGACCCTGAGGTTACAGCGTATCTCATTCTTCACACACTTGCAAATTTTAATAAACTATGATATCAGTCACATGAAAATATATATTTCCAGGGTAGATTTAAGGGAAAGATAATGGCTTTAGACTTAGCTCGCTTTAAGAAACCACTAACAAGACAATCAACTTGTCATGAGAAAACTTTTCATATTAGCCAAAACAGGGAAGGAGGATAGAAAGGGAATTGGAAGGCAAAATCAGTTGTGGAGTCTTGGTAAAACAAGAGATGAAATCTTCTCAGTTGCTCGTCTTTGCTCTGTTGGGTTCTCTTCTCATTAACATTGAAGCGATAAGGCAGGACTCCAGTATATTTTAACTTTACCATCTCAGCTCAGGAAATGGAGGTTTATTCTTCAGAAGAGAGAGGAGACTTCAAAGTGTACAAAACATGCAAATCAAGGAAACTAGGAAAATTACTTGCTTACGATACTAAACATACTGTTTTCCGTGCAAGTGGCTCTAGGTAACTCCCACATGGGTGTAGGATAAAATGTAACTTACCAATATGTCCTGCTTTAACTTTAAATGGCACATCCAGCTGACTCTGAAATAAAGTGTTTTAGAACACTTAAGATCCTTTCAGCAACTTGTAAATGTTCCCATGCAGTAAAAAAGATGATCATAACCTTAACAACAAATCTACCTTTCAATCACTGAAAAAATCCCATTCAATATAATGGAAGAAGCAAGCATTTTGTTACTGATTTAGACCATTAAACCATGCTAGGCTAAATACATTCCCAAGAGCAAGTTTCTAGGTTCACAAGCCATAGAAATAAAAAAGTCTTTCACTATGTTCTTGACCTACACACATTCTTTCAGCAATTACTGAGAGTTTTGTTTTTGAAATAAAAAACCACTATATTAAGCCAGCACACACCTTCACCTTTACATTTAATCTCACCTTAATTAGACAATCCACACAAGTGCAGAGAAAACAAAACAGTAAGTTTTCACTTAAAAGATAGCGTACCCTAAAATAAGAGCCAGAAACAGCACATACAACCCAAAAGGTTGCTCAAGAATCATTTATGCAACAGTTTTTTTGTTATTTTCACTAACTTACCAGTGCATTTTCTTTTATTTCAAGATTCTTCAGCGCTACAGCTCCTAAAAGCAAAGAAACCAGTAAATAAAACTACAATGAGCAAAGTAGTAGTGGCACACGCTAAACATCCCAAAGTCTGAGTCAGTGGTCTCTGACCTGCGGTTCTTTAACAATTTGTTGTAGAAGATGCCCACAACCTACACGTCAAATATCCATGAAAGATGATTAAGAACACACTGTTCATTCACGCTACAAAATAATATCTGAGATTATCTCCTGGAGCTTGCTTGTCAATGGAAAAGCACCTAAGCTTCCTCAAAGTAAAAAATACTGGAAATTACTGTCACATTTTGTAAGGACCCATTTTGAAATTAAAAGTTTGCTTCTTTTTCTTCAACCATCTGCTTCCTATGCTTGTGGAAATCCAGCAACATGAAATCTAGAGTGAATTTTTAGCCCTCAAAAGATCTTACATTTCCAAGTTATATTTATAGGCTCATAAAAGCTCACCGGAAGTATTTAAGAAAATCTAATTTTAAAGTGTCTTAAGACAACAATAAATTTGGTACCCTGTAAACACAGAAGATTTTAATTACAAGATCTGTTTTTATAACATACTTGACATCAGACACTTGCTTAACAAAGGAACATTGGGAGAGACCAGGAAACTCCTAACTTAAAAACATGCACATAGTCCAAAGCAATGTCTTCTGCAAATTCTACAAGAAGGATGTAACACCTGCAATGGTTACCTTTGAGTCAGTTGTATAATGTTAACACATGCACATGGAACAGACACCTAATACAGCCAAGCAGGAGCATAAATGCGATTCAGGAAGCCAGAAGCAGATTACAGGCCTGGGAATGAATTCAAATTGAGATTGCAAATGAGGATTTGATTGACCCAATAATGCTTTCCTTCTGGGGGCCAAAGGTAGAAATGGCCAAACATGCAGGGAGACAAGAGCTCCAACTGCAAGAAATGTTCTTGTAGTTGTATCGTGCTGACAACATTAGACCCTAATCTCAAAAATGCATTCATTAGAACAGTTGGCTCAGGTTGTTGAACTGCTGTGGAAGAGCTGATCAGGTAAACTAAACCATCCATTGTGCAGTACTCACAAAACACCAGAAAGTTTTTAACAATCTAATTTATTCATTGCAGCCAATTATTATCACTTTCCATAGAATTCTACGTATCTGACATGTGCCACCATCAGGCTCCCCAAAGAAATACTACATGCAAAAGGATGTTTTCTGAGAGCTGGTGGTTCTGCTGTTAAGCCTTACCATACACGCCTGTTGATGGGAACATTAGAAAAGGGGCGGGGGG
>Ga0065711_1043974_pt1 | contig 14399 bp, 13 predicted proteins | sample Hoacrofraction12_FD_59098 | JGI IMG/M metagenome (GOLD analysis project Ga0065711, IMG submission 59098) | Hoatzin crop microbial communities from Cojedes, Venezuela - Epithelial fraction 12 v2 (version 2) | ecosystem: Host-associated > Birds > Digestive system > Esophagus > Crop | place...
GGACCTTGTCCAGGCGGGTCTTGAATATCTCCAGAGAAGGAGACTCCACAACCTCCCTGGGCAGCCTGTGCCAGGGCTCCGTCACCCTCAGAGGGAAGAAGTTCTTCCTCATGTTCAGCTGGAACTTCCTGTGCTTCAGTTTGTGCCCATTGCCTCTTGTCCTGTCGCTGGGCACCACTGAAAAGAGCTTGGCCCCATCCTCCTGACACCCACCCTTCAGATATTTGTAAGCATTTATAATTCTCCTCCTTCTGTCCCTAGAAAATCCTGCATCGCCAGACCAGCGTTCCTCCTCTGATCCCAGGCAACCAGCAGCCAGTGCCGGGGCCGGGGCCTGGGCCGGGACCGGGGCCTGGGCCAGGGCCAAACGCCCAGCTGAACCCGCAGAACACCCCCTCGTCCCAGCCGCAGCCCATGGTAAGAGCCTACACGGCGCACGTGCTGCGGGGTGGAGGGACGGGCGTCGCCGGCTCCCGCTCTGCCCGCCGGGCCGCGCGTGCCCCCGTGCTGGGGCTGCCCTGAGGTCCGGTTTCTCTCTGGGCAGGGTGGGATGCACGTGAACGGCGCTCCTCCTCTGATGCAGCCGCCCATGCAGGGGGGGGTGCCGGCCCCGGGGCAGATGGCAGCCCCTGTGCAGGGCCCCGGCCCCCTGGCTCCGGGAGGTGAGTGCGTGCGTTTGGGCTGAACGGTGCCCTGGGCGCGCGGGTCCTGCAGACGGCCCCCCTCTACCTTCCCCCTAACCGGGGGGCTCGGCCCCCTGAGAGCATGCGTCGTCCCACACTGTGTGCTGTGGTCGTGGCTGCTGCCAGCAGTGGTCCAGAAAGTCAGCTTATCTCGGGGGGGGACACCCCAACACCAAGACAACAAACCTCCAGGAGCTGGGAGGGGGAGGTATCTGGGGCCGAAGGAATCGCTCAGTGGAGCGGGGATGGCCGGGGAGGGCTCTGATCTCTGGCTGTTCCCTCTCAGGTGGGATGCAGCCGCAGGTTGGGATGCCGGGCGCAGGGCCTGTCGCCTTGGAGCGCGGACAAGGTAAAACCAGATGCGGGTCAGCGCCGTGCGCTGTGGGAGCCCCGGGCCGCGGGTGCTGAGCCCCGCCAGCTCCCTGCAGCCTTCCCCTCCCTGCACCCGGGGCTGCTCCCGCAGCGCTGCGCCCGGGCTTGTCCGCCGAGGCGCAGGGCTGTGGCGGCAGCGCTCCTGCTTCCCGGGCCCCAGCCCGCGCGCCGATTTGCTCCCAGCTTGTCCTGCGCCGCGTTGCGCTGATGGCACGCTGGAAGCCAGGATTGCTGCCCGTCCCGGCCGAGCTGGGCACGCCTCTGTTTTCCACCTCTCTGCGAGCCCCTCTCTGTCCCTGCGCTTGAGCAGACGGCAGAGCTTGCCCTTGGCTGGTCCCTGTCCTGCTCCTTTGCTGCCTGGGTGCTGGGGAGCAGCTTGTGCTGCCGCCGCGTCTCCCAGCGCTCCCGGTGCCGTGCCCGGCAGAGGGGGCTGGGCCTTCACTTCCGCTTGTGACGGCGAGGCTTGGCGGGGAATTCGCCGGTGAGCGACCGCTTGGCTCTCCCTCCGCAGGCACGGTCTGTGCGGCCCAGGCCCGGCGCCGGGTCCCTGGCGGCTCGCGCGTCGCCCCGCCGAGTCGCGCAGCGGCGTTAGCACAGCCAGGGGCGCGCCCGTCCTCCCAGCCACCGTCATTGCCTTGACTTGTGTCCTAGGCCTTGCTCTGGGAACACGGCGAGCTTGTTCTGAGCTCTGTTGGCCCTGCGTGTCTTAGGAGAAGCGGAGTCTCGTTTTCTTCGGGGTGGGCACCGTTTTCCCCAAAGCAGCCCAGCAGGTCTTGGCGCTTCCGCGGGTCCCCGGAGGGTGTTGGAGAGCAGGCGGAGAGCTGGCGCTGGGGAGCGCCGGGGCAGGGGCAGAAGCTGCCTGGCTGCGCTGTGGGGCGCAGGGTGGCCCCACAGAGCACTGGTTCTCCCGGCGGGACGTCGGGTGAGCGAGGGAAGGGCTGTGCCCAGCGGGTGTCACGCCTGCGGTGGCAGAGGTGGCGTTAGCAGAAGGGGTTCGTGAAGCCGAGCCTGCGGCAGGCAGCGTCTGCTCCGTGGATTTCCGGGGGGATTTCCGGGATCGAGGTTGTCCTTCAGCCAGCCTGGCCCCAGGGCCGCGTGCGTGCGTGCGTACGCTATTTACGTGTCTGCTCTTCTCCCTCTCTTCCTGCTGCTTGCCCAGGGAACCTGCAGCTCTCGCCCGTGGGACCTGCCAGGCCTGCCTCTATCGAACGCGTTCAAGGTATCCCGCAGCCGCCAGCTCCCTCCTCCCGCGGAGCTCGTTGTGGGGTGTGCGGAGAGCAGCGCTCGCCGCCCTGCTGCGCTCGGGGCCGGGGGCTGGGGCATCGCGCTGCGTAGCCTGGCAGGGTTAGGAGGAGGCAGGGTTTCCTCCGGGGCTTTAGGAGAGAACAGGCTGGCGCCGTGCACGGCGAGGCGTCCGTGGAAAAGGAAAGCCTGCTCGGAGAGAGCCTGTGCCGAGGGTCCAGCCCCTGTGACAGCTCGCTGCCAGGAGCCTTCCCGGTCTTCCCCAGCCCCGCGTCGGCAGGGAGTTGATGACCGTGGGGTCACCCACGCTCGGTTTGGCCCCCTGGTGCTGAGGAGCCTGAGGCAAAGCCAGAGAGGGAAGGAGAGGGATGAAACCAGCAGCCAGGGAAGGGGCTCCGGCGCGCTCCGGCCCGGTGGTCAGCAAGGCTGGCCCGCCCGCGCGCCGGGGAGCAGCGAGGCTGCCCCGCAGCCCGGCCCTGCAAGCGCTGGGGGACGGCCTGGGCACGGCGACGGTCGTGCGGATCCTCATGAGCTCTTGTGTGTCTCCCTGGCAGTGCCCATGCCAGACCCGAGGGCCCCTATGCAGCGTGGACCTCTACCCGCTAGTGGCCCGCCGCCCCGAGGCCTTTTGGGAGATGCCCCGAATGACCCTCGCGGAGGGACCCTGCTCTCGGTCACTGGAGAAGTGGAGCCCAGGTGAGGGGAGAGGGAAGGAGAGGAGCCCTTGGCACCGTCCCCTGCCCAAGGGTGGCCTCTGGCTGAGGACAGGGATGGCACCAGCCTTCCGGGAGTCACCGCTGCCTGCTCGGAGGCCTGGGTGCTGCCGGCCCGTTTCCCTGGGGACGTGGCAGCCCCGGGGCGATGGTGGCAGCCCCATGGCACGGCAGCCCCATGGCACGGGGCCGACGGCGCCCGTCCCCGCGCCAGCCTCGCCCTCCTCCCCTGCGGCCACCTTCGGGGGCGATCCCAGCGCTCTGCCCAGACCGTGCCAAGCCAGCGTCTGATTCACACTCTCTCGCTTTTTCTCCTCCTCCTGCTTTGCTCTCCTGGTCTCTCTGCGTCAGAGGTTACCTTGGGCCGCCCCACCAGGGAGCCCCTATGCACCACATGCCCGGCCATGACAGCCGGGGCCCCCCCCACGAGCTGAGGGGGGGACCCATGGGAGAGCCCCGACCGCTGATGGGAGAGCCGCGGGGGCCCCTGATGGACGCGCGAGGTGAGAGCGGGGGCATGCAGCAGCGGGTGGCTGAGCGCCGGCGGACGAGGGGCCCGGCGCGAGGCGTAGGAAGGGGCTTTGGGCCGGGGAATGGCTGACCCGGGGCGAGGAGGGACAGTCCTCGGGGCAAGGGACATCCTCCGGGCATGTCCCCGCCACCCCCAGCCCTGCACCTTCCAGGGAACGGAGGCAGCGGGCTCGCTCCCTCGCTCCCCACTCCCCGCAGCAGCTTGCCTTCTCTTTCCCCTGCAGTCGGCAGAGACCCCCGAGGGCTGGAGCCCCGCGTGATGGAGGCGCGAGCCCTGGAGGCGCGAGGCCTGGAGCCGCGGGTGCTGGAACCGCGGGTGCTGGAGGCCAGGGCCATGGAGGCCAGGGTGCTGGAGCCGCGGGGCCTGGAGCCGCGGGGGCCTGGCCCCAACCCGCGCGGCCCCATGCCCGGCGGGATGCAGGGCCCCGGGCCGCTCACCATGGGAGCCAGCGGCCCGCAGGGCCCCCGCCAGGTACACGCAGCGCTGGGCTGGGCCCGGAGGCTGGGGCTGGGCAGGGGGGTGCATTCGTGCCCTGCAGCAGCGCGGGAGGGGAGGGCGTCCCACAGAGCAGCAGCTCCGCGGAGCCCCCGGCCGGGGTCGGCGGCTCTCGGGGGGGCTTGGGGCCCCCGTCCCATCTCCCCGGGTGCTGCCCGCTGCAGAGGGTGAGGTGAGGCTCGGGGCTTCGCTCCGCCGCTTCCTGACGCGCTGGAGTTGTGAAGCAGGCGGTGGGTGGCCTGTCTGTCACCCTGCTCGGGCGTCTTCGGGCTGTTGGCGAGGGCAGCCGGCTGATGGCCGCCAGGTTCCTCATTTGTGGGGCTGAGGTCGGAGCCCCCCTGGTCCTTACCCCCCATCTCGTGCCCGCAGGTTCCTAACATGGCAGGGGCAGGCCTGCAGGGAGGAGGCATTCCTGGGGCAGGGGTCCAAGGAGCCGGTCAGCCCGGAGGCTTTAGCCCCGGACAGAGCCAGGTCACCCCCCAGGACCACGAGAAGGTGAGAGACCGAGAGGGAGAGGCGGTGGGAGGGGAGCAGCCCTTCCTCCGTGCCTTACTGCGGCAGCCCCTGGTGTTACCCCGCGGCTGCTCTGAGCCCCCCTCTCCCCGCAGGCAGCCCTGATCATGCAGGTTCTGCAGCTGACGGCGGACCAGATCGCCATGCTCCCGCCGGAGCAGCGGCAGAGCATCCTGATCCTGAAGGAGCAGATCCAGAAGTCCACGGGGGCACCCTGACAGGTGAAGTCTTCAACCCCGCCGCAGCCCGTGCCCGCTGCCCCGCCGCAGAGCGGGGAGCTGCTCCGGGCGGGCTCTGCCCGCTGCCCCGCACCGTGCCAGGGGGCCGGGGCTCACTCTCCTCCCGTTCCTTCTGGCAGGCGCGGGGCAGACGCCGTCCGCCTGGACAGGGACACGCTCCACGGCAGCTGCGGCCCCCAGCACCTGCTGCATTTGGGAGAGGTTTCTCCTCCCCCACCTGACATTTTCCCCTCCCGTTCACCCTTTTTTTTTTCTCTGTGTGTATATTTTATGATGTTTGAAATAAAGAGGGAGGAGGGTTTGAGTAAAGCCATGTTTTGTGGCTGCCGTGTTTGGCATCTCGTGGAGGTCGGAACAGGACTGCCTGGTTCTGGGAGCAGTCTGGCTCCAGGCTAGTCCGAACCCCTCGCCTTCCTCCCCTCTCCCCGGCACCGGGGTGAGATCTGCTCGTGGGATTTCCCGCGCCGTGCTGTTCGCGGGGGTGCAAGGGAAGGGCCGGGCGGGCAGCTCAGCCTTCTGTCCCCGCTGGCCGGGCGGGAAGGGCTCCGTGTGCGCTCGCTGGATCGCTCACCACACCGGCCTGCGCCGTCAGGGTGGTTTTTCCCCTCCTCTGCAAACGCTTCAGCAGAACTTGTTGCCTTTGAGCTGCGTTTGAAGGGGCCTGTGGGCTGGGGGGGGGCGCGGGCGGGCTCTGGGCGGTGGCAGCGGGTCCCCACGGAGGGGGACAGCTCACCCGCACCCCAGGCTTTTCCACTGCAGTCCTGGGAGGGGGCAGAGGGTGGGCTCCCGTCGCCCCTGCCCGGGCCGAGTCACCACCCTGGCTGCTGTTGCCCAGGAAAGCCGAGTTTAATTTGCCCTGTATGCGAAGGAGCGTTTAAACCCGGAGGGACGCGTCGAGCCCCCCTGCCCGCTCGGCGTGCCCGTCCCCATCCCGCGCTTCGGCCCAGCCCGCTGGGCGCTCCCCGGCTCCAGCAGCGTCCACGAGGACCCTGGCAGACCGGGATGCCAAGGCAGCAGTCTCCGGACCCGGGCTTCCTCCCGGAGGAGCAGTACCCGGCCGTGCCTTGCCTGGATTCCGTGCACGAGTCCCCCAGCGGGTGCTTGTCCCTGGCCTCCCCGACTCGCCCTGCAGTCGAGGCCAGACCCACAGCGTCCTCTGCCCGCTGTGCGCCCAGCCGGGCCACTGCTTAGAAGTTCTCCTTGTTGAAGTAGAACTGGACCTTCCTGGGGTCCAGGCTGGAGTGCTGGTGGCAAGACTTCTGCAGGCTCTTGGCCAAGGCCCCCGGCCCGCAGAGGAACACGCCGACCACCGACCTGCGCAGAGCACGGGGCCGTCAGCGCCGGGCGGCTCAGCGAGAAGCAAGTTGAGAGCTGGGTGCTGGGGGAGAGGTGGCGGCGCGTCCTGGCTCGGGCACCCCGCGCCCCTGCCTGGCTCTCACCTGGGGTGGGCTGCGGCCACCGCTGCAAACTCGCTGTTCCACATGGGCCGCCCGAAGATGGTTTTGTGCCGGAGGCCCGTCACCGTGTCCGTAGCGGTGTCGAAGCGGAGCGCCACGTTGTTGGCCTGGGCAGAGCGGGGACGGTGAGGACCCCGGCCACCACACGCAGCCCACCTCCAGGCCCTGACCGCAGGGGAGCACCCACCAAACGCCGTGCCCTGACCTCCGGCCGGCACGCTCGCCCAGCTCAGCCACCCCCCGCCTCCCCCTTGCCGTCGTGCCCGCCCGTGGCCAACTCACGATGCTGGTGTCCCAGCCGGTGAGGAAGAGCCGGTAGGTGAGAAAGTCTGCCTTGCCCGACTCGGCCATCTTCTGCTCCAGCGAGGCGAGCAGGTCGTTGAACCAGGCGAAGGCTCCCGTGTCGCGGCAGAGCCAGTAGAAGTAGATCTGGGGTGCAGGGGGAGAGGGGTTGCTTGAGGTGGAACAGAGCAGGAGGAGTGAAAGGATGCAAAACATCGAGGAACCCATGGAGAAACCCACGACTGGTCCCAGGAGCCGCCCCGTACCTTCTTGGTCTTGAGGGTCTGATCAGCCTGCTGGAACTTGTACCAGATGGACTTCAGGATGGAGGCGAAGGGGGTGACGCCGATGCCTGCTCCCACCAGCATGGCCACCTCGTACTGGAACACGTCCTCGCTGGCCGTGCCGAAGGGGCCATCCACCTCGATCCTGGCCGAGGGAGGGCCTGGGTGAGAGGCACGGCCTCCCCAGGTCCCTGGGATGGCCCGTTTGGGTGCTCCCCAGCCCACCTGGGCATCTCCGGCCTCTGCTGCTGGAAGGTGTCGATGAGGCGCTCCGTCCAGTCGCCGGCCGCCCGGATGTGGATGGAGAAGACGTCCTCCTCGGGCGCCGAGGTGAGGGTGAAGGGGTGCCACTCCAGCAGGGAGATGGCGGGGCAGTTGACGAAGATGTACTGCCCCACCTCCATGCGGAAGCCCTTCTTCTGCATCCGCAGCTCCAGCACGCGGGCAGGGTGCATCACCACCTGCAGGGCAGGGACGGGGCTCAGCGCCCAGCTCCTGTCCCGGGGCGGGGGGCTTCGGCAGCGGCCCCGGCAAGGAGCCATGGTACCGGTGGCTGCGAGGGCAGGCGCCAGCGGCAGGCACGGGCTCCTGCGCCACCCACCTTGGTGACAACCACCTGCTGCCGCCCACGCCAGACCCGGAGGAGCCGCTCGAAGACGTAGAGGAGGACGGGGGCCAGCACCCACTTCCAAGACTGTGGAGACAGAGGAGAGCGAAGGGGTGGGGAGAGCTGGGGCGTCACAAGGGCGAGGGACGGGCTGCTCCCCCCGCAGCCAGCCCGCCGCTGCCCTACCTCGGGGGGGATGCTCCCGAACTCGGGCTCCTTGCAGCAGTCGTGCCAGCAGTCCTTCTCCTCGCGCGTCAGATAGCGGGCGCAGCGCTGGGGGGGCACCTCCGCCACGCTCTCCTCTGTCTGCCCGCGCACCAGCCCGCTGCGGGGAGGCGAGGGGTGAGCCCGGGGGGCCCGGTCCTGCCCCCCGTCCCGGGCCGAGCCGCGCCGCGTGAGCCAGCGCCGGGAACGGAGCCCACAGCCTCGCCGGGGCTGCACCGCGGTCCCATCGGGGGTCGGCGGCCACCGCCCCGGCTGTCCCCGCCCTTGGGGAGCGGTGAGGAGCCTTACGCGATGCCATGGATGAAGAGGCCGGCGAAGTAGACGAGGAAGAGGTGGTGCGTGTACCAGAAGACCTCGAAGTAGTTCCTGCGGATGAACTCGGTGGAGGACGTGACCATGAGGATGAGGGCCAGCGTGATGAGGACCCCGGTCAGCCCCGGGATGGTGGTGAAGGCCACGTACTCGACAGTCTGCGGGGCGGCAGGAGGGTTACGGGGGTGGGGGCCGGGCGGTGGCGGGGGGCTGGGCGCCGGCGCTCACCGTCTGGTTGGAGTGGATGGGGTTCAGCCACTGGCTGCCCTGCAGGTGCATCTTGGAGAGGACGGCGGGCAGGCTGCCGTCGGTGGCTTGCTGGCTGCGGTTGTACCGCTCCAGGTTGAAGAGGTGGGCGATGGTGTGCACGGCTGGGCAGGGGACAGGCAGTCACCCGCTGGGCCACCTCCCCGTCCCCGCCGTCCCCCAGCCTGGTGCGGGCAGTACCTGTCAGCAGGGCCAGCGCGTAGGCCACCAGCTTGTGGAAGGTGAGGTTGTGGTCCAGCTGCTTGCGCAGCGTCCGCCGGCAGCACTGCGGGGAGAGGTGGCGGTGTCGGGGTGGGGACGGGGATGGGGATGGGGACACCTGCGCTGCCGCGGGGCACTCACCGAGCAGGTCCCGCGGAGGAAGGAGAGGAGGTTGCGGCAGACGGGCAGCAGGATCAGCATGCTGTTGAAGTTGAGGCACTTGGCCGATGCCCGGGCCCACGCCAAGGCGGACTGGGGAGAGAGCGGGGGCTGAGCGCCGACGTCCCGTGCCACGGCCGGGTACATCTGCCTGCAGCCAGGCTGTCCCCATGGCTCTGCCCAGCACGGCGCTGGGCTGGGACTGGGACGAGTGACGCCGAGCTGGGACGGATCGATGCTGCGCTGGGGCTGGGACTGTGGGATGCTGGGCTGGGGATGGGGAGGGAGTGATGCTGGGCTGGGGACTGGGACGGGTGATGCTGAGCGAGGAAAGGAGGGAATGATGCTGGGCTGGGAAGGAGTGATTCTGGGCTGGGGACTGGGAGGGAGAGATGCTGAGCCAGGAAAGGAGGGGTTGATGCTGGGCTGGGGACTGGGAGGGACCAATGCTGGGCTGGGGACTAGGACGAGTGATGCTGAGCCAGGAAAGAAGGGGATGATGCTGGGCTGGGAGGGGGTGGTGCTGGGCTGGGACAGGACAGGGACCCAGACAGGGACCAGCACGGAGCGATGCTGGGCTGGGGACCGGGACGGAGCGATGGCGGGCTGGAACGTGGCACGCCAAGGAAGGGGCGCGAGGTGCGGCAGCCCCCACCCCGCTGCAGGAGGGCTCCGAGGGGCACCGCGTGCCCGGTGATGGGAGCACCTTACCCCGAGGATGGCCCTGGTGTAGAAATACCGCTCGTCCAGGTCGAAGAACAGAAAGTAGTAGGTGAAGAGGAAGATGTTGATGCCCAGCCAGGCCGCCTGCGGGGGACAAGCTGCAGCCTGGTGAGGGACCCCAGCCCGGGACCCCCCCTCACCCCGCATCCCCCATGCACGAGGAAGGAGGAAAGGCAGGGAACGGCGGGAGGGCAGAGCTGGGCGGTGGTCGGGGCTGGGCGACGTGGGGAAGACTCCGGGAGGAGGACATTTCGCAGGGAGCTGGCTCAGCCAAGCCCCACCGCGCTGCCGCGCTCTGCCCAACCCTGCTGCGCCCCGCGCTGCCCCTCGCACAGCCAGCAAGTTTTCGCAGAGCTCCCAAAACCACTCTGCTTTGCATTCGTTTTAAAAAAAAATATATTAAAAAAAAAATGAAAATAACGCAACTTTCCACAAAGCCCCATTTCCCCAGGCGTTTGGAGCTCCCCGCACGGTGCCGAGCAGCCGGTGCGGTGCCGGCCGGGCAAGCCCCGTTACAGCAGCGATGCCGGAGCGCGGCACCGCACGCCGTCCCTGCGGCGCGGGCTCTCGCCGGGGCCTCCCGCTCCCACGCAGGGAGAGGGGCTCGTGGGCAAAGCAGCAGCGTTTCCAAGCTTTGCAGTGGGACCCCCCTCCCCTTCTCCTTCGAGCCGTGTTTTCCTCCTGTCTTCTGAACCCCATCCCTCCCCTGGCCGTCGCGATGCTCGTGGCTCCCTGCAGCCCAGCCCCAGGACAGCCCCCATTTCCCCCCTGAGCCCTCCAGGCTGTGCCCCCCGGTAACCCAGCCCCTCCTGGCAGACGAGGCCCCCAGCCCCACGCACTCACGAGGACAGCAGCCGAGAACCAGTGGTTGACCAGCCAGTTGCCCATGGTGCAACGTCCCCGCGCCCGCTGCCCGCCCGCCGTTTTATGGAGGCAGCGGGCGGTGCGGCAGCCCCGGCCGCGGGAACGGCACCACCGGGACTTTCCCCCCGCAGCCTTTGAGGAAATGCCGGGCGGTTTCAAAGAACACCTTCCAGGAAGGCAGGGCTGACCCCGTCGGCCAGCCCCGAAACCAGCCCCTGTGCCCATCGGGTACGGCCCCCCCGCTGAGGGGGTCCCCATAGCTGCGTGGCCAGGTGCTGCGGGGCATCAGGCTGCTCCTCCTGGGCTTTTTGTAGTGTCCGGGGACAAAAATCAGCTTTTTTTAAGGTAGATAGAAACTTCCTGATGGGAGGAGGTCGCAGAGCATCCGTCCCGTGCCCGGCTCAGCAGATGTGACTCTCCCTGGCCTCCCTCACCAGCCTCCGCTGCCCCCATTTGACAAGACCACGGCCAAGGGAGCAGCATCCCCGGGGCACAGCACTGTGCCGGTGCCAGGATCCGGCCTGGGGCCCCATGCCGGGGAGGGCAAAGGAAGACCCCGCACCTGAGAGGCTGCAATGCTGCACCTCCGCGGGCACCCCGGCCTGGCACCCAGCACCCTCCCCGCCAAGCTGACCCCACAGATGGTTTCTGAGGGAGGGTCACACTCCTGGTTTGGGATGAGGACCCCTGGGTCCCATCAGCATCCCCATCGCCGTGCCAGCCGCCCTTCTCTCCCGCCTGCCCTCCTCCGCGGTGCCCGGTGCTGCGGCACCCACGCCAGGAACACCCACGGCTCCTGCCAGGATCGGGGTGCGGGGCCTCCCGCCTGGAGGAACAGGTTGGGCAGGATTGCTCCTCGCTGGCGTGCAGAGCTGCCCCTGGCCCGCGGCCACGGCCACAGACGAGGCCACCCCCACCCCGCCATGCTCCCGCACCCCATCGGCTGCATCGCGGGGCTGCCCCGCGTCCCCACTTCCCGCTGGCGCAGCCCCGGCTCGGTGCCCACGAACGCGAGGGCTACGCGGGCAGCGGGCGTGCGCACCCACGCCAGCCCCGGCGGGACGGTCCCCACCCCGGGCGTGAGTCACCGGCCGCCCGCCAGCACCCGGACGCGCAGACACAGCCAAGGTTCTTTACTGCTTCCAACAGCCCTGCCGGCACCCGCGGCCCCGAGGTCACCGTACGGCCCGCAGCAGGCGGGCGAGGGTGCCGGGCACCCCGGGGGCAGCCGGCTCGCAGGGGTCTGGGCACCCCGAGAGTCCTTCGTGTCCACTGCCTGTCCCCCTGCCACCGCGGGGACGCAGCGGGACGCACTGCAGGGCCAGCAGCCTCTGGCATGGCGTATGCCACGAGCCGCTCCAGTTGCCGCATCCGGAGCCGGGCGCTGCCGTGCCTCAGACGATGCTGTGCCGCACGCCGGGCTCGTGGGGGGCCTGGAGGCGCAGAGGGGTCCCCGGCGCGTGCCGGCGGCAGCAAACGCAGTGCAAGAAGTCGGCAACGTTGTGGCGGAAGAGCTGGCGGCAGGGGTGCAGGTACTGGAAGAAGAGGAGCATGAAGTAGATGCCCAGGCAGTAGCCCAGGAGCAGCTGCACCACCAGCAGCGGGGTGCAGATGTTCTCGTAGACATCTGTCTTAAAGAAGTACCAGAGGACGACCAGGGCCGTGTTCTCCGCCAGCCGGGCCACGTAGTAGATGGCCAGGCGGCCCCAGTTCTGCGACTTGTCGATGAGGTCCCGGTCGGCCAGCTTGAGCTGCACGGCCGACCAGCAGAACATGTTGATGCCGGCATAGAGGAGGGTGAAGGCGCAGAGCACCACCACCGTGCCCACCCGGCTGAAGTTCTTCTCGATGTTGTCGGGCAGGCGGGTGCCGCTCCGCCAGAACTGCACCCAGGGCAAGAAGAAGACCACCAGCAGGTTGGCCAGGGCGATGGGGATGATCCAGTGCTTGAAGACGGTGCTGAAGAGCACGAGGACGGTCACACGGGTGGAGATCTCCAGGCTGCGCCACAGCACGATACAGAGGAAGGCCAGCGGCCGCAGCTGGACCTTGTAGTCATCGTACTTGACCTGGATGGCCAGGACGTTGCAGACGAGCGCGCCGTAGGTGACCGACACCAGGCAGATGCCCATGAGGATGGCTGCAGAGGGAAAGGGCAGGGGAATCGGGCAGTGCCAGGGACCGGCTTGTGTGCCGGGCCGCTCTGCTGCCCTGGGTGCGAAGCCTGGGGTGCCAGCCCTGGGTGCAGAGCATGGGGTGCCGGCTCTGGGTGCAGAGCGTGGGGTGCCAGCCCCATGTGCAAAGTGCAGGGTGCCAGGCACCGTGGCTCGCAGCAGGAGGCTCAGTGCGAGCGCTGCTGGGACAGCTGGTGGCTGGTGGTGACAGACCCCAGGACGGGGTGGCTGTGGGGGGTCCTGCAGGCAGCAGGAGGCTCTGCTCCCGGATTTTCTCCCTACACCAATAAACCAAGAGCCTTTGTCGAACCGGGGCCGATTCTGTGCTTGACCCAGGCGCCCACCCCCCTGCTCTGTGCAGGAAATGCTGCTCACAGGGGAGTGGGGCACCATCTGTGCTGTGAGCATCCCTCTGTCCTCACCTGGGCCAAGAGCCGCACCACCGCAGCCCTCCATTCACCTGGGAGGACATCAAGACCCACCCTCCGCCGGGGGCTGCCAAGCCAAGGTCATTCCCAGGGAACGCCGGCGGCTGCTCGCGTTCGGCACAGCCAGGAAAACCGTGGGGCAGAAACAGGGAAGCGCGCAGCTGGTCCCAGTCGCGCCGCGCTGGTGGTGGCGGCTGGGAGCTGCGGGGCCCAGGCGAGACACCCGAGCTGAGGGGAATCGCCTGAAACCCATCAACCAGGGTTCGCTTCCCACGTCTGCTGCTGGGAGTGTGCTGGGGGTCATCTCTGCGGCTCATCGGGGCCACAAAGGTGATCCGAGGGCTGGGACACCTCTGCTGTGAGGACAGGCTGAGGGAGCTGGGGCTGTTCAGCCTGGAGAGGAGAAGGCTCCGCGGTGACCTTAGAGCAGCTGCCAGTGCCTGAAGAGGTCTTACAAGAGAGAGGGGGACAGGCTTTTCAGCAGGGCATGTAGTGACAGGACAAGGGGTAACAGCTTTGGACTGAAAGAGGGCAGATTTAGATTAGATACAAGAAATAAATTCTTTACACTGAGGGTGGTGAGGCCCTGGCCCAGGTTGCCCAGAGAAGCTGTGGCTGCCCCCTCCCTGGCAGCGTCCAAGGCCAGGTTGGATGGGGCTCTGAGCAGCCTGGTCTGGTGGAAGGGGTCCCTGCCCATGGCAGGGGGGTTGGAATGAGATGATCTTTAAGGTCCCTTCCAACCCAAACCACTCTATGACTCCGTGATTCTATGACCCTCCTGCCTCCACCGCTCCTACTCCCCAGCACGCCCTCGCAGGGGGCCATGGTGGGGGGAGCTTTCCACAGAGCATCTCCCGTGCTCCCCCCCACGCGCCTGCCGCGGGCGCAGCGGGCGAGGCCGGGGCTGGGCGAGCGGGTGGGCGAGGGCGGCTCCTGCACCGGGTCGGAATGGAGCAAGAGCACTCCTGCCCGCCCGGCTCCCGGCGTGCCGCAGCGGGATCGAAGAGCTGGCTCCGGCACATCCAGCCCCCAGCACAGAAACACCCCGCGGGCAGGCGAGGGAGCCTGGGAGCGCTGGGCCGGGAGCTCCGGCTGTTGGGAACGGCTCAGACACAGATCCAATGGAGGGACCACGGGGAAGGCAGAGCCTGTAGCTAGCCGGAAAAAACCAGAATCACAGCATGGTGGGGGTTGGAAGGGACCTCTGTGGGTCACCCAGTCCAATCCCCCTGCCGAAGCAGGGTCACCCAGAGCAGGCTGCACAGGACCTTGTCCAGGTGGGTCTTGAATATCTCCAGAGAAGGAGACTCCACCACCTCCCTGGGCAGCCTGTGCCAGGGCTCCATCACCCTCAGTGGGAAGAAGTTCTTCCTCGTGTTCAGCTGGAACTTCCTGTGCTTCAGTTTGTGCCCGTTGCCCCTTGTCCTGTCACTGGGCACCACTGAAAAGAGTCTGGCCCCATCCTCCTGACACCCACCCTGCAGATATTTATAGGCATTTACAAGGTCCCCTCTCAGCCTTCTCTTCTCCAGGCTGAACAAGCCCAGCTCCCTCAGCCTCTCCTCGTAGGAGAGATGTTCCAGTCCCCTCATCATCCTCGTAGCCCTCCACTGGACTCTCGCCAGTA
>Ga0065711_1043975_pt1 | contig 14399 bp, 9 predicted proteins | sample Hoacrofraction12_FD_59098 | JGI IMG/M metagenome (GOLD analysis project Ga0065711, IMG submission 59098) | Hoatzin crop microbial communities from Cojedes, Venezuela - Epithelial fraction 12 v2 (version 2) | ecosystem: Host-associated > Birds > Digestive system > Esophagus > Crop | place...
GGGGGGGGGGGGGGGGGAGGAAAGGGGGATTGTAAGAGGCAAAAGAAGAAAGCGAAAAAAGAAAAAAATTACTTCAGGCTTCTTCTTTGCCGTACCACATGTTGCAAAATACTATGGAGTATGAGAAACTGAAAGCCTAAAGAATTTCTTCTTGGTATGCTTAATAGTGTGCGCCATTTGGTGCTAAGCAGCGGAGGAGCAGCATGCAAGGCAGCAACAGCAAAATACTCAAAGGACGTGGCAGAGGTGTATGTTGCTGTTATTTTCAAAGGGATGGATTAAACAATCCTGACTCTTTTATTCTGTACTCAGTGCTGATATGTGAAACCAGCTGAAAGTAAGAAAGAGAGATTGAGTCACTTTAAATTTGGAGACAGACGTTATTTCAAAATACCATAGGTCATATTTTATACCAAACGAGGCACTTTTGTAAGTTCATTTAGCTCAGTATGTGGATTTCAGAATCACTGCGCAGTGTTCTTTGCTTGTGCTCTTTTTAAATGTAAGTTTAGCAATTTGAGTGCTGAGACAGAAGAGGGCTCTTTTCCTTTCTTTTCTCCCAAGAAATCAAAGACATCCGAATTGATTAAATTTGTGATACTCTCCATTTCTCTCCAAATATCTCTAAACCCACTGTCTCTTGTTCTTAACCTGCACATTGTCCAATCTCCTTCCAAGCGAAAAGGGGCTCATGGGACTTGCTTTCAACTGGCACCATAATTAAGGAGGATCACTTGTTCTTTCTGTTCAGATACTTTCACACAGGGCAGAAGGGACGTTCACAGCATCCTTCATAGCACATACTGATGCTGCAGTTCACCATTTCCCTGCTGAGCTCAATCTGCCCCCCTTCTTCCCTGGATAAGCTGTCTCATCCACAAAAGTACCTAGACTTGGTTTGAAGATAAAGAAATGGAGAATTGAAGGCTTCCTCCTCAACTCCCACAATCACCATGAATTTTTTATGGTTTTCTTTCACCATATAAACCCAGAAAGTTTCCAGGTTTTATTAAAGCAATGGGGATAGGATATCATATTTATATTAATCTTTTAAGAGGAAGAAAAGAGATCATTAGCTTAACTTCAAGCTATCCTAATTAAAAATAATTTGCAATATGGTTATAAAGTGATGAGCAAAAAAATCTATCAATTACTACTGCTGTAATTTTGGAAATTCTGAAAAAGGACAATTAGGAGCTAAGTGTCAATGCTGCGAAAATAATTACTCAGTAATAGACCTCGCAGCACTCATCATAAGGGACAGCATGATCACGGTATGTTTCAGAAGTCCAGGCATACATGAGCCCTGGCTAACAAGATTTCTCTACTAATAACAAACAAGATGCTTTCCTGAAAGATCTAAAATGCAGCAAGTGAAACGACGTATTAACACACAAGCACCAGAGATGAGAGAAGGAGAAGAGACCACCTCCCATAAATCTTTGACAGAGAGGGGATGGCAGACTGCTGCTAAGATTCCCTCTTCCGCAGGGTGGTCCTTTTCCACCCAGCCCCTCTCATTTTTTTGATATCATAATACACCTTTGCAACTCTCCCGTCCACCCTCCCTTTACTAACTATTTTTCTGCGATCGTTCTCCATTCACCTCCCTTTTACTCCTCCTCAGACTCTTTGCTGTACACGTCTCCTACCTTTCTGGCTCAGTTTTGCTTCTCTTCTGTCTCTCTTGGTTAAGTCCCCCTTCTCTTCCCCCTGACAACACTGTAATATTTTCTCTGTTATTTCAACACCTCTGTTCTAGGTTCATATTTTCCATCACTTTCAAATCCTTCCCCTGTCTCCTCCTAATATTTTTTGCATTCTGCTCTCTTATCTGTTGGTCTTCTCGTCGGCTGCACACACAGACGTGACTCAGACACCCAGCACTGCTTTATGTGCGTTGCTGACATAGAAACCTTAACTCACTCTCAGCAAAGTGTCACGTCATTTTGTCAGTTGCCATTTATTTCGCTTGCTGGGAACTGAACAGGAAAGATGTTTACCAGGAGCAGTTAACACCCACGTGCCAAAGAGACTCATCAACAGCTGCTCGGATCAGTGGAAAGCTTTCCTAACTATCCACAAAAGGAATTATACAGGAACATAATCCTTAAGTTAAAAAAAAACCACGAAAAACAACTCACAAAACGGTTTCAATATTAAGAGCCTAAATTCTGATGACCACATGTATTTTCAAAGCAGCAAAATACAATTAGTTAAGGATCTGAAAAAAAAAAAAGCCAAAACAAATTCGGTTCTCTTTTCTCCACGTAATCCTATCCGTTTCTGTCGAACCAACGGGAATCGGTAAGTTGGTATGACATTAAAAGTTAAGGCCGGCGGCTGCCACAGCCCCAAAGCTCGGCGGAGACCCACAGCTGTCCCAGCGACGCCTCGGACCCCGGTCAGCAGCAGGCGGTGCCGACCGAGAGGGCGAGCGCCACGGATCTGCGAACACCTCCCTCGCAGACCGACAGGGGGCACTCGCGGGCCTCCGGAGAGCGGCTACCTGCGCCGGCCCCGCCGCCCCCCGCCCCGGCCCCGGGCACCACTGCCGGCTGCCCCGGCTCCCTCGACTCCGCGGCTTTTGCTTGGGCCTTCCCGGACATCCTCAGCCTCTCGTGGGCACAAATCCCCTACACAAATAAACGGTCCCAAATGCAACAGCGCTCCAGAACGAAACGACTGCAACCCCCGCTGCGGAGAGACAGAAAATCCTTCCCGGCTCTCTGTCCGTGAATTGCTCCGCCAGCAAACGCCTGAGCAGTCTCACTGCCAGCTGGACAGTGCTGTCCCGCGCTGGGCGGGACACCAGAGGCAGCTTGTTAGAACTCTTAGCAGAATATGACAATATTCCTTTTCCCTGGAAGGAAACGCACTAACGCATGATTTGTGGTTTTTTTTCTGAAAACAAGCAATTCACGCTCAAGATCAATCAGGAACAAAAAGAGAATGATCGCTCAGATATTAACACTCCAAATGCATTTGCCATGTGGTCACAGGGGAAATTTTCACCTGTTTCATTGCTGAACAGAGGGAAAACTCTTCTTTAGTTAGTCTGGACCGTGTACTGCAATATTTCAGCCTCACCTGCTAGAGCACTAGTGAATATTTTTAGCCGTATTGAAAAGGGTTAAATAACTCCCATATCTCTGAAAAGCCTGGAATTGAAGGGTTCTGCAAAGACAGTGCTATGATTTACTTGCCTCTCTTCCCCGCCCTTCTCTGCCTGTGCTAGCTCTCTGAACTCTGCTGAAGGAACTGGGCAGTGACGCGCCATAAAAATTCAGCTTTTAGCAGGGGTGAGCTTGAACAACACCGAAGGCAAGGGTATGCAAGAAGGAGTAAAAAAGAGCATTGTTTTTTTTCAGCTTATTCAGTTACTGATCTTTCAATGATCTCCGTTGCTTTCTCAGAAGACTGAGGAGCTTGAAACTCTGTACCTCGACCCCCTCGGCTTCCTCAATGCACCTCCTGCTGACGGAGCGCAGGGCCTCCCGCGGCCGCTCACGAAACCAGTCAATAGCCGTGCCGTTAGCGATGGCTGGGAACTTCCGAGCTCGCGCTCGCAGCGTGGCACCGGCCGGAGAGAAACACAGAACGATCTGCGGAGAGGAGGGAGGGAAAAGAGAGAGAAAAGAATCACACGGCAAGTCGAGGCGATCAAAGAAAGGCACGCAACGAACCATGGTCCGGCGCCAGCCAGCGCACAGCTGAGGCTCCAAACCAAATTTGGCAGCTAATGAAGTTTGTCGGCTACCTTGGGCAAATAGATTTTAGTCCCTTTCCACTGTACAAACATAGCATAGCTGCAGCTTGTTTCCCCTCTCTCCACGTTGGTGTCAAGTTACTCGGTTTGGTAGCTATAAATAATAATGCAGCCACAGGGCCTGGCTGGCACGCAGACAGCCGGAAGGTGCACATTCAGCTGGTCACGGTGACACAAACCCGGTTCTTGAGTTGCTAAATCTATTCAAGCCACGTCTTGCCACTTCAATACGCACTACAACCCTGGGAGAGGAACGGGAAGAAAAGGAGATCTGGATCTTGGTTTGTATGTGAAGTTTTAGGGACTGTTCTCTACAAAAGTGGAAAGGAATGTCGAAACAAGGGTAGGTTAAAACAGTCAAAGAAAAATAAATAAATCTGTGACTGGCTGTTAGTATCACCAGGCCTACCCAAAGCAACTGACATTTGGGAAGGAAGCATTATTCTAGTCTCTCAGTCGTATCTGTGGACCTACTTACTGCCATTAGCACATGTTTTGGCCACTGTGTTTGCTTTCAGCTCATTAGCAAAATGACAGACATTATGGTGTTCAGACAGGACTGGAGTCTCTCCTATATGCTTCTTACTAAGTGAGCTGTTTTTGCTGTACAGGGCTTCTCGAACCATATCACATCGATATTGTCAATTCCAATAGAAAATTCCCAAATTGTATCAGAACAGATTATCGTTTCCCCAACAGCCACAAGAGCCAGGACAGAGCCTGGCCAGGCATGCTAGGGAAGCGACAGGTTTATTCCGCTTTTGGAGTAATTGGGAATTGACATTAACTATTAAGAGAAACTGGATGAAAAAGGAAGAAGAGCAGAAAGTTGAAAGAAAAGAAGGAAAAAATGAGTGAAGGAAGGAGGAGGCTGACCCGGGACAACACTTCACTGGGTTTTAAAGCAGTCAGAGAGGAGAAAGAAAGTGATGAGTAGATAGCAACAGTGGAAAAAGCTTCTGTGATATCTGGAAAGAATACACGGAAAATGGAAAAGACTTGCTACTATCTCATAATTTCTAAAAGTACACCTCTGCACTGGAAAACGCAAGACAACAATTTCTGCAATGACCCTTCAGTTATGAGCAAAGATGAGTGAGTTTAGGTAGAACTAAGTCAAAACAAGAAAATCTTTTAGCACCATTCAGAAAACCCTCTCGAAGAGAAACTGTTTCCTGAGACATTTATGCACTTTTTAAAGCTTGGGGTTTATGCTGAACCACAGGCTATGTCCTTTTTTTACTCCCACCCTTTTTAGCAAAATCAATTAAGAAATGGTCTCTGATCGCAAGCACTGGTCAGGCTGTATCTCACAAAATCTTTTTCCTCATGGTTTCACAGACTCAGTGGAATTTTGAGACTATTGAAGGCTTCAGATCAATGACACCGTTTTCAGAAGGGTGTGATATGGCCAAGTGTAACAGCAAGAAAAGCACAAGTGGTCCCTTCTTTTTGGGAGCCATGGTGGAAGCAGAAAAAGTGAAAGGCAGAAGACGTGTGAAACAATCTTAAAAGAATGAAATAGAAAGAACTGAATAAGGCTAAGAGGAAGAAGCAAGGAAGGCAAACAGAAGCAATGATAATCTCCCATATTGTGACAGACAGGAAGAGAAATGATGCAGACTAGAATACTAAATGGAGCATAAAATAGAGAAGAATTCACTGAAATATCTACTGGTGAGTGAACCATAAATATTCAATAAATTAGAGTCCCCAAGTCCATGCTTTAGGATGCACTGTGAATTAACTGCATGTTCTACTATTTTTTAATCCATTTGCTTCTTTCTGTTTCTAAATGGAGGGTATTCACTAGTACCTATTCCATTTCCAACATGCTGGCCAGTTTTCCAGAGCTACGAGATCTTGTAGTACCTTTTTTCTCTGTCTCATGGAGTGGGATGTAGAGGACTATTTCATATTAAAACAGAGATTTGAATTGCTGTCATTCTTCTGGTCCCCCTACTGAACTAGTTTATTGTCAGAGAAAAATACCTCTTATATGAACCTAAAATTCTGCTAACCACAAGCAATTTGCATGTTTGTCTAGGAAGTACTTGAGAATATGTCAGCAAGAGAAACCACTGGTTTTATATCACTTGTGACCTTTGACTCCTGCAAGAATTGAAAACAGCAGTGCGTGTTCTCATATTTGCAAGTAGATAATGTTCTCCCCCATCTTCAAGAATTAAGGCAGAAATGTAGACACCCATGCAAAACCACAACAGAATCCAGGTTGTCCAGGGATGTTAAAAGACAGGCCAATGAGCAAGCTGGTCTAAGTTACAGAAGAAAATGTCATCTACTTCAAATGTGTCCAGCACAAAGAGGCAAAGGGCAGAAATATCCACGTAGAAATCCATTCTAGCCAAGTGATGAAAACTACACTAAAACTGCACAAAGATCACAGAAAGATCTTGGAATTTACAGAAAAATTTTATCAAGCTAACAATAAAGAAGGGGAAACACCAAAGAAACAATCGAAAGAATGCAAGAATAAATGGTCTCCATCCCAAAACTCTGAATCAGAGAAGAAACATACATGAAGAATCTGCTAGGTCTGTTTCGCAGTTCTTAAAGACACTGGATGCTTATGTGAGTTTTCTGAAATTTCTTCTGTGTTCTACCATGTAGCCTTCAATTAGACATTCTCTCTCCCTCTCATTCATGTCACCTCACTTTCTGATAAAATTCTATGTTCAGCTGTAGTATCAGAGGCATGATGAGCATGCTGATGCCTGGGGCACCTCATTTTCTCCTGTCTTATTCCTCTAGCAGCCACCTTCTCAAATCTGCATGCTGTCCCTGCTATAGTAGTAGTGGTAATGGAGAGCCTAGAGATATCTGTCCCCGCTTTGATGCGCTTCTCACAAGCACCCTTGCTATAGCAGTGGTGCCAAACTGAACCTATCACACCTTTAAAGCTGCAAATAGTACACAGCCTTGCTACAAGTTACTTCTTCTACACCCTCCTACACTGCTCATATTGCTCATATTTGGACTCAAGTCTCTAACTTCTGGACTGTAAGAAGAGACCAAATCAAAGTCTTGGACCATTTGCCAAACACAAAACAGAATTTAGTGCTTTCCTCAATCTTGTACCCTAAGTAATATTTTATCCTCCCTAAATATTAAAAAATTGTTTGTATGGAATGAGTACTATTTATGCCCTATTTACATCAATCTTATGATGAACTTTAGGGGAGAAGGTGCTTGCTCTAACCAATGTCATTTGTTAGGAGTGGTTTAAAAGGACTACTTCTATATATAAGAAGGTGCAATAGTTTATATGAGTTGTGGATCCCTGAGGAGATAATACCGACTTTTCAGGATTATTTACTTTTAAATCTATGCTAACATCTAAATTCTGGATTTACTAAGTCATATCCATACTCATCTGTTCTCTCCTTGCCCTTGGCCACCCCTCCAAAAATATTTCTGAAAGTTTTAAAGAGTACATTCTAGTAGTAGTATGTTCTACTCTTTATTCTAATCTCATGTTTATCCAGTACAGTACTACTGGAGCTCCTGCGGATAACCATAGGACACAAAAACCTCTCAACAGTTAGCTTCCATAATAAATGAGTGCAGAACAGGAGGTGAACAGTGACAAGTGAAGACAGACAGGAGAGAAATGGTTGAAGCAACAGCGCATCTAGCACAACTTGCTAACCGTGGTAAGCAGGTCCTAGTGGAAGTCTTGGCAAGAAGTACCAGACGCACACTAGTCTTACCAGGACTAAGCAGCTGGAAAGCCCAACCAAGAAAAAGGAAATATACTTGAGTAAGTATCCTGGACTCAACTGTCATAACATCCCTGAAAACCACTAGTTTAAAGGCAAGTGAACTTAATACACGTGAAGTAGAGATACAACAGTCTTTTGCTCGCAATGCAGTCATATTCAAATACCTAGCTGTTATTTCACAAGTGCAGATTACAAAGCAAAAGGTAACACTTGAAAACAACTGCTATGAAGGCTAAGAAAAATGGGACTAGATGAGAGGATCTGCAGAAGCTAATAATAAAGAGAACAGCAGCAGATCTGAGTTCTAGAAACCTTGCAGAAAATGAAGAGAAACAATTAAATCCAATTTAAAGGTAGCCAGAGGTAAAATCAGTTGCCTACACACAAACTTTGTAGATTATCATGACAGGATGAAGTTTAGAAGAACAATTTCTCAACCCTTTAATAAATTACTTCTAGGAACAGCGGGATTTAGAACTCAAATTGAAACACACTGTTTAAAATTTCCATTACTTTTCTCTAAAACTTGAAGTTACAACTGAGTGATTTTTGCTATATTGTATTGTTAGGCAGGAAACACCAGCACAGCCATAGCTATAATGTAACACTCTAATTAGATAACTATGTCTTTGCTAATTATTTTTGTGGACATCAAAAAATAGGATATATCACATACTTGAAAAAGTAGTCATAAAAAGCAGGTAACCAGATCCTCATCATGGCATAACCTTTCTATCTCCTTTAGCTTTAGAGAAGTTTGGTAAAGTCACATCAGGCAAGGATTTGATGCGGCACGTTTTCAGGGTTCATTTCCATTCCCACCAGTGAATTCCCAATATTATAAAGGACCTTATACACTGCTTGCTTTGCACGCAGAATACTGAAGATGCCATGTGATCTGATAACAAGAAAGCTGCGAGGAAAAATGGGTTATTATTACTGACTACAATTTGAGCAACCTTTGCTTGAGCAAGGAGGTCTTATTTTGAAAACATTTATCTTCTGTCCAGGCCACAAACTACAGTCTAATTTGACAGAGGAAACAACAACAAAAAAAAAAGGAATAGGAAGTGTTCCGTGTAAGAAATGCTTTATTTCTTGCAAGACAATAAGGATATAAATATTACAGTGAGGGTATTTCACATAGAATTAGAAAAACTTAGGAAGTTCTCCAAGACAGATACATCCCTTTCTTTGAAAAAAATTTGGCTTGAGAGGGACTATGCCAGAGTCTTTCATCTGACATTTTTAAGATTTAAATTTGCACAACTCAGTAATGAAGACAAGCAGTGTGGACAAAAGAACTGGTATCATGTGAAATTAATATCAACTTCCATGCAGCATTCACCACTCCTAAGAACACAAAACCCCTCTTTTCTCATATGTCCCATCTGAGCCTCACACTCACATGTCACACTCACTACAGATGTGCCTTCTACACTATATTTTTCAGCTCAGCCTCCTCCTGCTTATCTCAGATATGCATGCTCTCTAGGTTCCCTGAGTGCTTCAAACAGAGCAAGACAGACAACAGTATATCTTAATACTAATGAACTACAGAGCACCTTGGCACACGCTTGACCACTGGTCTGACAGGGTCCGTCCTATTTAAGTGTTATCACACTTGCTTGCTTGGTTTTCCCATGTGAAACTAAGCAGTGTTGCAGCAGGAGTAAGGAGCTGTACAGACAAGGAATCATTCCTAACCAGCTCTATGCTGCCACCATCATTTGATGAGCGGAGCAAGGGAAAAGCTAAGCCACGTGGATGCCAGCCATATTGTGCCACTAGTCCTCAGGACCACAAAATACACCTCATAAATTTACTAATATAGAAGTATCCTTAAAAATCAGCTCTCTGAGTACTCAAGAAGAGATGGCTGACATCCAAATGAGAAAAGTCTGTAGCTTTTCATAGAGAAACAGGAACTCTGTAAGAGCCTGCCAACTGCAGAAGCGGCTGGTTTGTGTGCTACAGAACTTAGGAATCCTCCATAGCTTCTTGGCTGCCTGATGACATAACTGAGCCTTCATTCGGTGGTAGGGTAGTAACTGTGTCCGTCTATCTCTCATCCACCTTCCTCCTTGGTGGCAATTGGTTGGTGAGTTCAGAAACTAGTTGGGAGGTGAGACTGATCAAGTGAGAGACAGCATGATCAATTGAACCCGTATTTCCCATTGAATCAGACAAATATAATCACGTCTGGCATTAGTATAACATGGAAGCAGAAACCCTAAGAACGTGGTTCTATTTGGCTGGGATTAAAGCAGTCAGGCTGATAGGCATGTGTATTTGTACCCTCGCAGGAAAAACCATGAGGCTTGGCCAAAAGCTGAGCTGTGATGGGGCTGCACAAGTTCCTCTCAGATTCACAGATAAAAGCAGTGTTCTGTCAGTGGTGAAACAGACCACTAGGAAAATGCTAACGTGTCCTGATGAAAGAAGACTTGGAAATGATTTAAAAGCAAAGTAATAGTAATAATATGGACAAGATTGCTTGTGGTGATGCAGCGCACATGCCCTGCCTATGTTTGACATTAATTGTGGCTGAAACGTGAAACTGCTTTACTGCTGAGTTCCTCAGAAAATGGGAAACTAGGTAAATACTGACAGGACTGTGCAAGGAGAAGACCATTGTAAGGATGCAATGACTAAAGTGGTCCAGCCAAATCTGCCTATTGGAAGTAAATTGGAGAAATAGGTTCCCCCTAAAACCAGCAAACACGGTTCTTAATGCTAGGACTTCACAATGGCCACTGAGGGACTGTAAACTTTGAAACATGAGGAAAATACACAATGAGGAAACTTGTTCAAGAAATGGGAGTAAGTATTTGTAGTAGAAATCGCAGTTTATGAAGACAACTGGTTGCACAGGGACTAAGTCACAGAGGTTCAGTTCAGAAGAAAAGCCATGTAACACATGTGGCTTTAGAATATATAGTAATGTTTAAGAGCGCTGAGGAAACTGAGATGAGCTAGTAGGAAATATAGAACTCAGAAAACAAGCAAAGATGAAATGCTGTAGAAAGCCTGTTTACTGGAAAGAGTACATTTAAGAATATGTTTGTGTAGGATGTGGGTTGCAAGGCATTTAAGCACGGCGTTCCCATTTTTGGGAAAATGCTGAAAGGTTACCACAATGAAAGGAATAAAATAAAATCAGATGGGACTCCAAAGACAGCAAGACTGACTGGCCATGTCTCGTATCCATGCTTTTGAGAAATAGGTGCTTCTTCTGGCCTTTACTTTCACAAAAAATTTTGGTAATGGGCAGAGTATTTAAGAGTGATTACCGCACAGACATTCGGGATATTGAAAAACTTCTGGAGCTTCAGTAAACCACTGTGAACCTTAGAAACTTCTCAGCCTATGCAATGCCATGCCTTTGCACTGTCAGCACATTCCTATTCACAATGTCTGGCCATCAGCTTTGTTTGCTTAAGCAGCATTCTTCCTGTTAATTTATTTCATCATTCATCACCAAAGCTTTTGAAATCCTCAGGTGCATACATGTCCTCGCACACACTTCAGTTGTGGGCCCATATTTTATAATGGTGCAATCCACTGTCTTTGACATACTTCCAACTTACACTGGCATAAATTTACATCTATATACATGGCATGTTCTCAGTATGTTAACAGCAAGATTGATCGCAAGTTCCAGACTGAAAACAATCAGAACAAAAGCAATGCAAAACCAAAGAGCTATGACAGTTCAAGGAATCACAGCGTGTAGTCTGGGTTCCTGAGCTACAGATTCCTCATCGCAGACAGAACTGTAGGGTATAAGATGCCAGGCAAGCACAAAGGAAATGTGGCTTAACGTAGGGTGCTGGGTTTTTAAAACGAAATTGAAAAATGAGACTATATCACTTCACTAATCTTTAACTGAAACTGTCTAAATTCTCCCTTTTGTTCTCTTTCATATTTTATTAGTCTTTAACTCTTCAAAGCTAGGAAAAGGAGGAGGCGATAGGTCACCCAGCACTAACTAAAAGTCCATACAGATATCTGCCAGTGTGTTAACTCATGAAATTTGTGTCTTCTTTAGTACTATAATGTCTCTACTTTACTTGCCTGCAACTTGAATAGATATCTCCTGTTCTTGCCTCCAGAAGTGCTAATTTACACAGTGGGGGACTGGTGAAATGGTTGCAAGGTAAAAGGTGTTTGAAAGCTGGCTTTCAAAAAGCCCTTAAAAAAGAAGAAAAGAAAAAGAAGAAATTGTTGGGGGAATAAGGAAAACACAAAGGGAAAGAAATGGGAAAGAAGAAAATGAAGAGAGATATTAGACATTGTATTTTTTTCCTGTCTTTTCTTAAAAAATGTACACAAATGCAATAGTCATGAAACAGAGACAAATAGCACTGTCTAGAAATACATACACAGAAGGTAAGCACCACTATTGACTGTGTCACTGAAGTCTGGAAAAGTGAAAACTTGTCACACTAGATCCCATACAAGTGTCCACCAGCCTTTAAGTTACAGAAGAAATTTGTGGAGGGACAGAAGTGATGGCAACAAAATTAGAGATAGAAGGGAACATCAGCAAAACTCAAGCAGGATAGGAAAAAGAGAGAAGATGAGAAAAAAAAAAAAAGAGAAACTGGTATGTTACAAAGTGTAAGAACCTGAAAAAAATCTCATAACCAAATGGGAATGATCTTTAGGTCAGTGGTGGTTAAACACTTCAGAAGCAGCAGAAAAAGCCCGCACAGAAGACTACTGTGGAATAATCTGCTATGGGAAGGCTCTTCTCATCCCCAATCAAACAGATCAGTATAATACACAAAGTATGGGGCATATACTCCTTCCAAAACACTCTCTTTCTAAAGCTTTAATGGTTTTCAGACCTTCAATTTTCTTATCAGCTACATACATGTTTCAGATGATGTATAAAATTGAAGCCTGCATAAATCAAAAATTCCTAAAGATTCCACTGCAAAACCAGTGTTCCCAACTTCTGCTTTCCAGCTTTCAGAAGGTAACTACAGCCAGCCTCAACAACATTACCTCTAAAATGGAGTTCTAAGAGAGATAGTTGGTGCAATTGCGGTATCATATGAGCCTGTATTGTTAAACAGCTTTTGAGCTGAAAACAGCTACGTGGATATTTGTATTTTACCAGTTTCAAATGGCATAGGAAAAGTAGAAAGGATTAACACATACTGTGAAATTCAGAATTACTATACGTGTAATTAGGGAACATATTTACAACTGCACTAACTGCACCACTAGCTCCTCATCAGCATCTCACTTCTCTCTGAAATGCGTTGTTCTATTCAAAACCTAAGATGATGAAACTAGATGCAAAGCAGCTATGTGACTTTCCTGTGAACAGACAGAACTCAGTAGCCAGGCTACTACAGGGGTAACGTGAGAGAGGCAAATTCGGTGTCACACGCTGGGGAGGATGTCTTTCAAGAGAAGTATGCCAACATACGTGGCGTTATAAGACAACTGAAATATGCTGTAACTTTAACCAGTTCAGTACTGCCTCTCTCCCCTGAGATATGCCTTACTTTTAACTGCAGCCGCACTCAAGAAGAATTTCCAGCAGCTTTCTCTGATGTCCATCAGGCCCAGGACTCGGACTTCTTTTCTGACTCCTGTAACTATGCCATCCACATCTTCATCACTGAACAGATCTGGAACCTCTCCTGTGAAAATACCAAGGGGTAGTTAGGGGAAGCCTGACACAATGCAACCTGAGAAATGATCTACGCAGTACAATGGGGTTTAGGTGCAGAACTAGAGCTATGCTATGATAATATATAGATCAAGTAAAGAAACAGTTTGTTCCTGTTCATCACACCTTTTCACCTAAAAAGAACTATTCTTTTTATAAGGCAGAGGAAACTAAAAAAAAGACAAAAATATTTGCCCTGATAGGAAGTTCACTCATAAATTGCATATCCCTCAGCACAGTGGTTCATTTTTTATAGGCTGTTAGAAAATTGTTTTCCAGTCTGGTTGCAAAAATAAATAATAATTTAAAAAAAAACTTTCAAGATGCCGTTCAACTGTACAGAATAGTATTATTCCCATTTTTCTTCCATCCTATCTCCAGATCCCCACAATCAGAATCCAGATTCTCTAATTTTCAAAACATGGGTGAAACTGCATAGCTGTCTGTTACACTTGTGCAGTCACAAGGATATTTCTTGAAATCCGTGAAATCATATTAAAGCAAACATGGCATTTAGGCAAAGAGAGATTCTCATCTCTCCACAAATCAATGCACTTCTGCACAATAAGCGTTAGCAAGTCATCTCCTCAGCGGGCAATGACTTCTTAAGCAAGTTAGACTCAATGCTCAAGTTGGATGAGTTGACTTGGCCTCTCTAAAAGCTCCCCCTACAAATACCTGAAAGAGGAATAATCTTTTTAAAGTTCAGTGAAACCACAGATCATTTGTCATTGGAAAAGATCTTTCAAAAAATGTGTTGGTCTAATCACCTGATGCCAACATGTCATTAATCAGCACAAGAAAGCGTTCATCTGGAACCTGGGCATCTGTCAGCGAAAACACTGTGGGCATGTTCTTGGCACCAGTCTCGATGTACAAACTGGCAAGATCTACCTGTAAGGAAAGGAGGCAATCACTCATACTCTGCTAAAACATTGATACAGAAAAAGTGTGAAATGCATGTTAGTGGATGGCAATGCATTGCTGACTTCTCCTTACTTTTCCCATTTTATTTACATATCTCTAATTTGCTGCACAACATCCCAACAGAAAAGTAGTTTGCCTCTAGTTTCCATATCAAGCACTGAGGTTTTCACAGAATCACAGAATCACAGAATAGTAGGGGTTGGAAGGGACCTCTGTGGGTCATCTAGTCCAACCCCCCCGCCGAAGCAGGGTCACCTACAGCAGGCTGCAC
>Ga0065711_1043976_pt1 | contig 14399 bp, 6 predicted proteins | sample Hoacrofraction12_FD_59098 | JGI IMG/M metagenome (GOLD analysis project Ga0065711, IMG submission 59098) | Hoatzin crop microbial communities from Cojedes, Venezuela - Epithelial fraction 12 v2 (version 2) | ecosystem: Host-associated > Birds > Digestive system > Esophagus > Crop | place...
GCCCCCGGCGGGGCGGCCGGGGCTGCCAGGTATACCCGCGGCGCTGTCAGGTATACCCGCGGGTCGGGGGGAATTGCCGACGTCTCCGTGCGGGCGCACGTGCGCGTTTGTGTGTATACGTCTCTGTGTGCAGCTATACAAATGTTTACGTGTGTTCATGGAGGCATACTGAAGCGGGCTAAACTGGCTTCCCTGCAGCCATACGTAGTGCTCAGCACTGCCAAAATTCTCCTACTCTAATCCCTCCCCTTCAGACAGCTACAGTTTTATGTAGACGCACACGGAGGCTACCTGCGTGTGACCTACACACACGGCATCCGTATGCAGGTAGTACAAGTAGGTTTATCTTTATAAAATTATGTTCGCTAATTTACATGGAAATTTCATGTCTGATAAAATAAAAACCATATTGTAACCCGCTTCTGATACCAAGACGTTATTCCCGTGAATGATTCCTAGGGAACTATTTATTCTGGCTCCAAGGTTTGAGAGGGTTTGCTCCTTGCAGATGCAGGTTGTGGGGGTGCCTTCCTTTTTTTTCCCTTCTTCCCCTCCCCCCCTTTTTTTCCCCTCTATGATTTATTGGATGGTGAGCAAACCCACTTAAACTGTAGTTGTCCGTATGAATCACTAATTTTCATGTTTCTAATTAAAATGTAAACTGTGTAATGAAGACATCAAGTTTTTAGGCAAATGTCTCTTCCAGTGCCACTTGGGGTATGGTAATTACTGAAGCAGATCTATGGATGCTCCCGAATCCTCTGCAAGTCCAGATTAAAAGCATTACTGCTAAACCTTGCTTTTTACACCAGGGAATTGTGTTCTCTAACCTATTCCCAGTTTGCTTACAGATGCATATCTGTACAAGCCTTTATAACTAGTCATTAAAAAAAATCAAAATAGAAGTTTATCACATAAATGGAACAGTTTGTGGGGGGAAAATGTGATTTCATTTAAAATAAAATTTGACTTCACTTTTATGATTATACATAACTAGCATAGTAAAACCTGTGCTGAAAACTTACCGTCTTAGTGCTTCCTCCAGAAAAAGAAAAATAGATTAGGCACTACTAAGAAAATTTTTTAAAAAGAATAAATGATATTTCAAACCTGTATTAAAATTCCTATTGTCCCACAGTGCTTGTTTCACAGTCAATTAATTTAAAAATACATCATTCAGGAAAACATTAATAAAAAAAGAAATCTATTCACTGAGAAAAAATGTAAATGGCCATTGCAAATACAAAATACTTGATGTGCAACTGAAAATCTATTGTCATATTTATTCCAGCCTTTATGTCTATATCTGAAATTTGTCAGAATTTATCCTAAAGCAAATGACCTCTCCTACATTTACCGAAGGAATACAAGTCCTCTCCTGCTTACAATTGTTAATTGAGCCTGTCTGCTACAGCACCTCTTTCCTCTCCAAATAAGCCAGGATACTTGTTTTACATATTTACTGCCAAGCACTTGCACGGTCCTCTATTCTACTGTAATACTGGGGGTTCTGCCCCCCCTTCTGGAAGATTTTTTTTTTTTTCTGTACTGTGAGTAGTTAAAGCTGCAATCCACAGTCATATAAAGCGTCTAAAATGCTTAGCACAAGAAGAGGTTTTTCTTCCTCCCTTCCTGGACTCGAAGTCCATATGCTGACTGGTACAGCCAATTTTCATATTATTTTTACATAAATGCTAGACAAGCATGTCTGTGTTGCTAACCTGGATGATGAAGATGAGAGTGCACAGAATGTATGCGTGCATATGTGCATGTGCATAAACATTTTAGTGGGTGGCCCACCATTGCAGTTCTGTTTTACTAGTAAAGTGTTGTATACAAACATGTGAATACTTCTCAACAGAAAAAAATATACATAGGATTTCAGATTATATCAAATCATAAAGCATCTTGTCTCTCAAACTGTAAATGCCTTAGCAGAATAAAATAAAACAAAACAAAACACCGTTTAGGCGTTTCCTTCAAATGTATTGTTCCAGCAAAATCAGATTTAATTAGACAAATAGCATTTTAAAGGCTACTCCTTTACAACATGGTTCTCTTGAAAATGATGGGGGGTTGCAACTGAAAACACTATTCTCATTTAGCTCCGTGGTAAAAAAAAAAAAAAATTGCACACACTCACACATGCTAAACACTTCCCCTTTTTTCTTTTTTTTTTAATTATGGATTGAGACAATGGGAAATCTTATGTCTTCACAACAGTTCCAAGGCCATATTAATCAGGTGTAATTTTTAATGAACACTGACTGTTTGCTGCTCATTCAAGGTATTTCATCAGGAGGTTATTAATTTAAAATAAATGTTTCAACCATATCAGGCTGTAACCTTTCTTGAAATGTAAATGAATGGTTTAAATGAGAAGATTAATAAAGAAGGGATGTTCCAATTCCAAGCATGGCATGCTATGTATTTTTAAATTTGTCTATGCCAGATGCTGTCAGTCAGAACAAAAAACTGTCCAAGCAGACAATCTGTGCGTCTGAATGTTGATCATGTTGGAAAGTAAAGGGGGAGGGGGGACAGAGTGTGTCAAGGATTCATGGTCCTTCATCTTTGCAGTAGAGCAAACACGTCTCTCAGTATAACGACAGACAGCTGCTTCCACTTTCTAATGTGCCCTAACTTAGATCACTGAAAGAATTGTCAGCACTCAGAGAAACACACAAAGATAACACAGCCAGCTGCCATGAAGGGGGAAACAGCACAGCTCAGAAGAAATGGGATTTGTTCCATTTGCATGATGCTGGCTCCCTTGGGCCCCTTTCTTTCAAATCCAAAGCACAAAAGACAACACTTAACATATTTGCTTAAAGATGACAACCTCATGTTGATTTCATTTGGATGTAACAGTGTCAGGATTACAGATATAAGAATATATTATATCTGTAACGGGGACTGACAAATGTATCCATCAGTGAAACTGTCTGATTCATCTGCTTATACAGCCATTTTACCATCCCAAGGGTGCCATCTAAGTAGTAACTTTAGAAGACTGAAGGTCTAATTTTATTACACCACATTTCAACCTACTAAACAATATTATTTCTAAAATAGATCATTTTTATTGGAAGTCTCCCTGATGAAAAATCCACTAGACACCGGAGAATTTATGAACTGTATGAGTCCTTTGAACTCCATATACTGCCCATTTTAAGCAACTTTCTTTATACACAATCAAAACCTAAGCTCAAATAACTGAAATTGAGTTAAAAACATAGAAGATAATAGTACGTATTTGAATATTACATCATAGTCTGTCGCTATTTGAATATCTGCTGTTTGGCAGCCCGTCACTATTTAGAGTGCTTCTTGTTGCCGTTCTGCTTCAATAAAAGAGTTTCTTCAATAGAAACTCTATGAATAATTACTGTTCTTCAGTACACTTTGACCAGCTACGCAATCTAGTTTTCGGTCGAGGTTTTCAGTGGGCCCTCCACAAGTCACATGGAAGTGACTGCGAGGCGAACACGCCAGTCGTCGCGTGGCCCTACAGCTGCAGAAACAGAAAAGAAAACTCAAGGGCACGCGCTTGCAAGATTGCCTGTCTGCAGAGTTTTATGGACTGGCCTCTTTTTTAATCAGATGAAACAATTAGTCCGTGGTTAGACTCTCTCTAGTTTCAAATGCGTTCAGTGTAATCACTGAACTGTCTGACTGTGAAAGTATCCCCACCACCACCAAATGCCTCTGCATAATGCTCCCTACGCCAACCGCTTTGTCTAGAGGAACTCGAAACTGCTTGTTGCTATCTGCTGCCACCAAGAACTGCACTGTAATTCACTAGATTGAAGTTGTTTTGTAAAATGGAGTTAACTGCTGTACGTGGAATTTCAGCACAGCAGATGGTTACCAATCATTATTTTCAATTTGTTTAGTTTCAAGCCATGGGGCTGGTTGGGAGGAGCAGTGAGGACAGGAATGGGGAGAGGAGCGAGGTTAGATACACTGGCTTGCGATGCAAGTAGTGCTAGATGGCATAGCATTAAAAGGAAAAAAAAAAAGACTCTGCTCTGAACTGCAGCAAAGCTAAGCAAAAAAAAAGTGTAAAATCACATTTTATACACACACATAGATAAAAAAAAAAGAACGTAACATTTAAAGGGGAGCACTTACTGATCAATCATTCTCTATTCAAGAGTTACCTTACATTTTAAATATTGGAAATGGACTTTAAAGCTTCCAAAGGTAAATTGTCTCTATTCACATTTTGCCATCATTCAAGTTTAAATCACTCTCTACTATAAGCGGTTCAGTTGTTGAACTGGAAATGGAAAAGGAACCATTTATGGACAAGTGCACATGAACAGAAATTAAGCTGTAAATATCTGGGCTGGGCCATTATTATAGTCCAGAAACATCTGGGGCTGAAGCCCAGGCTAGGCCCCACTCCTTCTGTGTTCAGGTAATTGCTTAGATGATTTATAACTTACTGTTTCTATTAAAAATTGTTTAAAGAGAAATTTGGAGCCTGAATTCTAAAATGAAGATGGTTTTGCTCTTGCTTTCATTTGTTCAGGAGGAACAAAAAAAAAAAATATCCTTTTTCCGTTTTTCTCCCCTCTGCTACATTTAAGAGGTACAATGTTCCACCACAAGGACAAAATTCACACTTTTCTAAATTCATACCAAAGACATGACACATACCCTTCCAGCAACAAAAATTGGAGACCATCCGTTCAGCTTACATTTGAGTTGCTCGGTGCTTTAATACTTCCCATCAAAATTAATTTGAATTATTTTCCCCACATAACTGATTTTTTAAAAAAAAATCCTGTGAACTGTATCAATGCATTCACAGCACATTCCCTTTTCCCTGCTGTTTTGATCCATCTGAGAGTCAGTCAGCTCTGCCTGCCCAGCCGGTGCCAGAGGTGGTGCGCGCGGAGGCCCTCCAGCGGGCACCTCACCAGCACCCGGGAGCGACCACAGGCACCGTGTCCCTCATGGGGACGTTGCTGGCGCTCGGACTTGCTTCCTCCCACTCACTTCAACACAGCCTGATTTTTCTGGCTTTCAGAACAAGCTGGAAAAGCCACCCATTTGACTGGGTGGAAGAAAAGAGCCCAGAATATTGAGGTTTGGGGGGCAGGAACAAGGGATATGCATGGATGATACCAATCCTCTACTGGCAGTTAGGAAAAAGAGATTACTCTCTCCCAGGCAGAACAGTGGGGAAAGTCTGATGGCAAACCCGTCTGTCATCAAAAAACTTGGTTTTTTAAGACTGACCAGACACCCTAACTATATTTCCAGCCCTTTTCCATGACAGCTAAAGCTTATTCTAAGAGTACCCCTAACCCTGCAGAGATGAGGCTTGTAAAGGGGTTAACCATGCCCCCCTCCAGGTGTTACACATCCTTTTATATCAAGGTTTCTGTATGTTGGGCAGTTTACTGCACAGCTCCAACACAAGACACCAAATGAAGGAACAAGTTTGCAACCTGGGTGTATGCCAAGGTTGAAGTGACACACTAGTGACTGTCTCAGCCCCTCGGGAAAAAGCGGATTAGATGAATCACAAAACAATGTCACCATTATTTCTCCAGTAAGTTAACTATCTGTTGGTCACAGGCGACCAAGACATAAAAAGTATGACCTAGCACTTTCACAGATTGTGCTCTGCCTTGGAAATTTTTTTTTTTTCCAGAATCTCCATAAACTGTAATTATCCTTAGATGGACAAAAACTCTTTGACCTTTTGAGGCAATAGAAAACTTTGTGTATGGGGTTGCATCAACCTAGGAACTTATCACATAAATTTTCCAAACTGTTCACGGGTTATTGTCAAACTCCACCAACAAAATTTGGTCCAGTATCACCCGTAAAGCAGATACCATACACTTCATATACCAAACACCTTTTCAGTATTTTTTTAAATTACTTTTAAAGAAAATGTTGGAAAGCTAGATGCGAATTCAGCATAGGTCTCCTGATTATAGGCCAGGTGACCTGCAAAATAAACAAAAACAATCCCCTTAACTTTTGCTGGATTCTTTCTCAGTTTTTCCTTATGTTGTACAGAAACATAAATTCAACAATGCAGTTAAGCTGCATGGCTCAACAATAAATGTGTAGCTAAAATGCTCTATTGATGCAATTAAAACGCAAAGTTTGCCCAGAGTAACAGGCCTATCTGTTAAACTATGCAGAGGACTTAATGAAGTCATAGCAGGAGATCCTTTTCCTCCTTCTGAAGTGTACATGCTCCAATCACATTTCAGTTCAAATTGGCAAAATAATATTTAAAAATGCTCAAGCAGAAAGCACACAAGTTAAACCAGTACACTTCTAGGAAAGGTTGTATACTTGGTTAATGACACTGTGCGACAAAGTTTTCTTTAATATATATTCCTCCCTAAAGACACGTTCTTAGACCAAAACTGAACTATGGAATGGGACATGTCTTACTTCATGGTACCAAATTCAAGAATACTTGCTCTTTTGTTCTATTTCAGTAGATCTAAGGAAAATTTGAAGCAGACTATCAGATTAATTTGAAACCCTCTGATTTCTAGGGGTGATGCATGCGAGTAGAGAACCACGGTCAAACATTTGAACTAGAGAACAAGTATGACTTCACATAAATATCAACATTAATAACAATAGTCCATAGGAGAACAAAAAACTGTACGATGGCATTTCACAATACAAAAGGGTTGAGCAATTGAACCTAGGGGACTGGAGTAGGGTTAACTGGGTTTAATCCCACATGAATGATTTATTATCTAGATTTTAGTACATAACAAATTTTAGTACCTAATTTTGCAAGTCTCAAATACTGTGCACTGTCTTCTGTAGTCTTTACTACAGTAAAGAGTAGCGCATCCCTAAAGAAAGATTTCTACCAGGTGAAGGAATAACTGTGAGACACATGATTATGCCATAGTGGATTTGAGTCTTTATTTTCATGAAGATCACCACTAGAGTGAAAAAACAAAGCAAACAGCATAAAAAATACAAAAGCTTTCCCCCAGATCAAAAAAAAGAAAAAGAAAAGGAAAGCAAACCACTTACTGTAGTAGAACTCCAGGAATAACAAGGAATACACACAGAGATTTTACTATGCCACCCAAACGGGATTCCCTGCATAGGTGCCAGAGTTAAGACTTTCTGCAGGCGGCTGTGTGGGTGAGGGCCTGGCAGCAGAGGCCATCGGCGTGCCCGCTGGAGGCTGGGTGCCTGGCAAAGGAGCTTTTCAGAAGCTACTAAAATACAGAGGAAGCTACCAGAACCAGATCTGTAAGCAGTGCTCACTCTTTCTATTTTTTTAAGCATATTTTATGTACTCCAACACACTGTAAGTATTATATAGCAAACCAAACCTCAAAAGGATTCCTGTCAAGTATAAACACATGCATAAACACAAGATATAATTGAAAAAGTCTTTGCTTAATGAGCTCAGGGGTGCTTTGGCATAGTGCATAAAATGTAAATTCGAAATTTTAAGATGATATATCAATTCCCACAGGTGAGCTTTGGAATCAAAATAAAAAATATAAAATCTATTCAGCATCACTTCAGGTTCAGAATACTTTTACTCTAACATGCAGCCACACCCTACAAACAACGATGATAAATTTTCTTACCACCCACCTGTGTAGTCATAAAGCGCATTATCTTTTTAGAGGCAAAAACACCTCAGGGTAAAACCAGGGTCAAATTTTGCATTGGCAGTAGCTAAAAAGCTCTAATATACCTAGTCAATCATACACTAGTTGAAATACAGCCCACAGAACACTTAACAGCTCAGCCCAACAAGCGTATCACCAAGTGGAATTTAGTGCACAAATGCAAATGGACAGACTTTTTTTTTCCCCTCAAACCATACATGATTTTTATCCTTATTATCTTACTGCTGACAGCAACTAAGTATTATTACAGCTAACTAGGAAACAAACTTGCTTGCCTGAAATCCAACATTGAACACTGACACTTCCGAAACTGTACACTAGTGAATTACATTACAACATAAAAGAAATCCCTCCTGAAAGTAGTTATCCTATAAGAATCACGGGTATACAAGGTTTCACTTCTTTCAGTGCCTTTTTACCACATAATGAACGTATTAATAGCTATCCAGTCACAGTCTTTTGCTGGAAACATTTACAGAATACCCCAATTTGATACTGATTGGTATACATAGTAAAAGGAAACACCACATGGAAAATAGTTATTTTCACCACAAGAAGGATAGTTAAATGATAAATTAACATCATTATTGAAAACCTCATTATTGCAACTACATAATACTATCATGCCTATTCATACTTAATTTTCTCATAGAAATTGCATTATACAACATAGCACATAATCGGTTCTGATTGGGGGTAGGAGAGAACCAGTCGTTAACTATGACTAAAATGACCAGTTTTCCAGTGCAGTTGTCTTCTAATTAAATCTAAGTGTAGAGCACAGTCATTGAGATATGCTGTAATGATTTGCTCAGAAGTATTTTTCCCTTTTGGTTTTTCCCCTCTGCTTATCAGAATATCTTCCACCTTTCAAAACTAGAGCAAGGGAGAAAAAAAGAACCAACAAAACCCAGCCATGGCAGGTGCCAGGCCAAGGCATGTATTACTCACCATCCTTCCGCCCACCTTCAGGAACGCAGTTCCCGTATTTCTTAGCTCTTCCCACGAACAGGTACTAACTGAAAAGCTCAGAACTGCACCACAATTGCTGTTTCAAAAAGTCAAGCTTCTTAATGAGAAACTAGACTGCCATTTTATTAGCAGCAAAATGAATACAGTTGTAGTACTCAATGCTGCATCAAGCTACAGTGATTCCTGTATTTACTGTTACCTGTTAGGGATCAACCCCAAACCCAGCTCTGCTCCAGAACAGGTTCTAGCTGAGCATCTGACAATGCCAGCACTGTACCCACGTGCAGGTATCCCAAGAACTTGGCACCCCGGGAGCATATGAAGTGGGCACAAGTTTCTCTTCAGTTTATGGTTAGTATTTTCTATAAGATCAGACTTGTAGAAGAAATAACTTATTATATCAGAGTCTCTTATCTTTACAATGAAAGACTGCAGGTCACCTGGTAGAGGACACAACAGATATTAAAGTGATTATAGCCTTGATCGTAGTCAGAAGATAGAATTACATGTGTGTTGCTAGAGATGTCAGTGAGACCATGCAGAATGGCACTTTTTTCTGTTTTAGAAGCACAGTGTCTCTACATATTTAAAATACAAAGGAGTTTCACAGTGGCAGACTAAGACTGAGAGGCTGGGAATGGGGCAGAGGGGCTGGGGGATGAGGGCAGGCAGGGAGAGGGGGGCATGGAATGGCTTTGAAAAGCCAGGAAGGAGAGCTTCTATTTCTCTGCAATGGGTTTGTATCAGCCAGGCTTAAATAATGGTATTGCAAATTGAGGCCCAGGGGAATTTGTAGCATACAAGTGAGATTTTTGTTCACCAAACCCCAAAAGGTATGTGGGAGATTTGGGGGTTTGTTTCCATTTAAATGGCATATGTATTTCTAAATCATAAGTTAAACTATTTCGCTCTGTTTATTGTATGGCCTTGCTGATCCAGTATCTGTTAGGAAAAGTATTTTTCCTAGCCAATATAGTTATAACTCATTAAATTAACAATTATCTGTCACTGTACTTAGCACTTTCATTTACTTCCCTTCAGAACTTTTGAACAAGGAAGAAAGCAATAAATCTCATGTAATAAACCTCATAAGGAAAAAAAAAAAGACAGAGGGGTGGGGTGAAGCAACAGAGGGAAAGAAGAGCACAGCTAGAAGTCATCTGAAGGGGTATAAGCTTTCCAGTGTAAACACAGAAGCTAATTAGTATGTTGTGATTTTAAAACATATTCTGTTATCAGAAAGCAAAATAGAAATCTGTACTAAAAAAAAAAAAATAAACTTCTTCTCAAGTCTTTAAAGCAAGTGGACAAAAACATAGGCACATACAAACATAAGCCTCTACTCCCCCCTCCCCACACACATGCACAGATACAAAATTGGGTTACTTCTCTGTAAATAGGCTTAGCTCCTGTAAATATATCTCAGGATTTTAGGTGTGCTTTTTCACACTGTAAGATTTCTGTACAAAACCAGTTTCATCTAACTCCCTCTGATTATTATTAGAAACTCATTATTTGAGGACATCTATCTTTACAGTAACTATGCACCATTAAGGAGCACAATGCTCATAATTGTTTAAAAAAGCCATGGGGGGGAGGGGGAAGGGAGAAGCGGATCAGGAGGAGGGAGAAGGTAACTAAGGGAAATTTTGCAATTAGAACAGCATCATCTATGCTGCATTTTGCTCCTTGGAACATTTACACAGTAACAAACTGAGTTTAAAGTTTCCTCCATCCAAAAATCACAAATGAGTCATTATTCCTTATACCTTTACATAACACACAATTTTCTGTCCTGATGAATTTAAATTGTGTTCTTAGAACCACCAGGAAAAATCAAAAGCCCTATTTACTCTATCATACAGCATTAATACTTCCAGAGCGAGGTTGTAGCATTTAAGAAGTACAAGTAAAGCTAATGCCTACCATTTTCTGAGGAAATTCCTTACAACACCCATCACCTGGCTTCTGAGATTTGTTGCACACCTGCATATCCACAGTCAATACCAATTGCAGGGCCTCAACGCCTTCGACAACTGAGCACCCAAAAGTGGAAACCTGAATTGCACTTGCTAAGATGCAATACTATTCGTGATGTTATCTCAGCCACTCAGAGCCTTCAGGCTCAAACTGCAGCTGTGGTAGCAGCTCTGAAACAGAAAGGAATAGTAACTTTGGCTAAAAACGACTTTCCTGTCATGAATGAAAGCAACGAGTTTTACTATCTCTAAACAGCTGAGATCCAGGGGGGGGAAGTGTGTTTGCTGGTTACTCAATAACAAAATATCCTTCCTTAATCAGTGGTAAAAATTATTACTCCAAATGAATATTGGTCTCAGTTTGTCTGTTATTCTGTACCATATGGATAATCTGGTTGGTGATGAAAGAAATATCACATTATGACTCTTTGAACATTTCTAACTAGTGAAAACTTTAAAAATGTCATTTGTTAAGACGCTGGTTATTCACAGTCTCTGTAAGCACATGATGAGATAGATTTTGCCTCCATCTAACTTTAAAAAAAAAAAAAGCTTAAAACAAAGGCTTCTCAAACTTACTTAACTATGTGTCTCAACAAAGACGTTCTCTGCGTATTAGGGTGTGCCTTTGATATGACCGTCACGTTGACAAATGCTGTGGGCCAAATACGGAGAAGTGCTTCACATCCCTTGTTACGCAGGATTTACTGACTTTCAGCTTCAGCTCTCTACCAACACTAATATTAATCTGAATAATATATTAAATTTCTCAATAGCACTACCATGGTATCAGTTAAATTAATGTTCCTCTAAAGTTTTTAAACTGAATGTGAAAAAATACACCAGTGTTGTAGCCTTCACAGGACAGGAGTATGAAATGAAATGAATGAAAGTCAAAGAATAAAATGAAAATCAATGATTTAAAAAGGTTAATTGCTGCATGAACAGTTTCCAAAATGTATTTATTTCAGCTTTTATTGAAGGCAAAGAGTAAGAAATAAAGAATTATCAGAAATTCTATAAAGACATGAAAAATTACTATCTTTAAAATAGAGTATCTGCCTATTTATAGTATGTTCAATAAGCACCAGCATAGATATGTAGTTAATATAAAGCTGCAGATCTAACATTAGTAAACACAAATCCACTCTATTTTGTAAATAAAATGTACGTTCATCTGAAGAGTTAGCAAATCTACAGTCTCCTTCCATATTAGAAATAACTGAATCTTGCTAGTTTAAACCCAGCAACTTTCTGACTGAATGAGGATATCTAGTTCACAAATTATCACAGGTGACTTTAAGCCTATATTATGTTCATAAAAAACAATACACACTACTTTAAATTTTAATTTCTCCATTTTAATCACTCAGATGACCTACCAATCAGGTTTAAAGATCTTCAGCAAACTCCATATGTATTTTAAATAAAACAATTTTATAGAGTGCAAGAAAGGAGTCATAAAAACATATTGTCCAAACTGAGTTTGCATACAGCAACATTGCACTATTCTTTTAGAGCTGCAAGAGGCAACAGAATTGTATTCGTATACTGAAGGTCTATTTCTACAATACTGCATATAGTGATGTGGTCCACAAATGCCAACAACAAGGGACTGAAAATAGGATCAATTCTTTTCCTTCTCAGAAACAACCTTGTAAGCATCTGAGTTCCCAAAGACATAAAAGAATAGTTACTTTCCTGAGGTCTTTTGATATCGCTCTTCATGGCAGAGCTATCCACGAGCGATGGGAAAGATGTCTTTTGAAAGTAAATGGTGCACCTTCAAGTGTGTTCAGATTCATCTTTGCTGTTCCTTTCTATGTTTCTCAAGTTTTACTTGAAAAGGGTGCTTGATTTTTTAAAATTTGGTTTAGGTAGCACAATGGGATACCTTCTATCAGTCAGTGCTTGCAAACCTTATTCTTCCAGCATAGAATCTAGCTGTTTCTTTCTCTGTGTCAACACAGGAGGCTGAAGTAATCAGATAGCTCTAAAGAAGGCAGAGGACGTTAACCTGCACTTACTCAGAATCTGTGATGAGTAAGTTCATACTTTCAACATGACCACACTGAGCCGTAAGGTATATAAATAGCTACTTTTCATCTAAAAGCACAGCTATCACACAAGTTTGTACAGCAGGGCTATCAGTTCATAATATTTTAAATGTCAATATTGATACTATTGTCAAGGTTTAATAATTTCTGCATATAACTTTATCATTCCCATCCACCCTCTGCTGTCATTCAGTAATATAAAGTAATTGTTGGCTCTTCCCCTCACCACATCTCCAGAAGAAACGTACACACGGTAACATCTGTTGTACTCTCTAGGAATATCTTTGCAGCAGTACAGTTCTCATAGTTTTATTAAGTGATAATTCAAGCTCACTGTATAAATGCTTTTTTATTAATGACTTGCTTGTATGCTAGAGTGGAGGAGACAGAAGGGGAAAGACCTCTCAGAGGAAAATAAGGATGTTACTTCCAACATATTAGAAAGTGAACAGCCGTTGTTCTAAATCAGGAAAAAAAACCACAACCTTGAATGAGAGCATGAAGATACATTCCTGACACAAACCCCCGTAACCCAGCAGGTCCAGCCCCTTCTCCCATCTCCTCTCAATATTAGTTTTCAAATTCCATTCGGATTAGCAGGAGTTACGCAAACATGCATTAGTGTGTCCCTTAAGTATTTTATCACACTGAAGATGAGAAACAAAAAGTTTAATTATGACCCATACCGGAGAATCATTCATTCAGACCCTGCTTAATTAGATGTGAGACAGCTATCTTAGATCATGAAGTCTGACCACAGTATGCTCTTACTGCTACAGTATTAATGCAAATAAGATACAGATTACTGAAACCAATTTATCATCACCAATCTATAACCAGCTTGACACATGCACACATTCAAAAATATCACACAAAATAAATTGTGGCATACATCTTCATGCATTGAGCAATTCCATACAGAAGATGAACCATATGTCTTAACAAAGAGTATATGACACATTAAAAGTAGAACATGAAAGGGTTAAAATCAGGTAACAATAAGCCCAAGCAATACATGATTTCAAGGAACCTGGAGCATCACCAAAGTTTGCTATCACATCAAAATAATCTCAGCGTTTCTGTCCGCATCACTTTCAGGATATTTGAAATTTAACTAACAACATACTAGCAGTAGCTGTACTGTACTTTAAAAGAACTGAGAAAACAGTTTCTCAGTAGCAGTTAAATAATATGACTGGTAATTGCTATTTCAGTGTTTCATAGCACATCAGACTACACACTTAATGGACTATTATAAAAAAATCTTAAAAAGAATCAGCCAGTGACATGACAGTCATCTGTAGTTGCATTATTTTAATTATAGCTGAGACAGATGAAACTTTATTCCATATGCAGAAAAACAGTTTAAAGAACAAAGTTTTATTCTATTATTGAAATATAATAAAGCATGGCTTTTCTTTCTATTGTACAAATACAATAGCCATTGTAGTAAGGACCGTTACTTATATGATGAAACAGATAGTTCAGCATTATGATATGTTTGACAGGTACCGTTACTAGCACTATAGGAACAGATATACAATATTGTTATTACCATACTGTGTGTGCCGATACCTCGTAGCAATATCACTCAGCAAAAGGGACGCACAGACTCCGCATTTTCATCACTGCAGACGTCTCTGTATGCTCTTAATCAGTGGTGCTTTCTGCGGATCACATTTTCTAGTATTCTTCACATTCTCAAACTGACCTGTCAAAGCCCAATCTCCCCCCCCCCC
>Ga0065711_1043977_pt1 | contig 14398 bp, 10 predicted proteins | sample Hoacrofraction12_FD_59098 | JGI IMG/M metagenome (GOLD analysis project Ga0065711, IMG submission 59098) | Hoatzin crop microbial communities from Cojedes, Venezuela - Epithelial fraction 12 v2 (version 2) | ecosystem: Host-associated > Birds > Digestive system > Esophagus > Crop | place...
CAGCCGAGCGTCCGGAGCCGCGGGGCTGCCCCGGGGGCGAGGTGTGTGCCCTCCGGTTCCGAGCGCGGCCGGGGCGGCGGGGCTGGGATGCCGGCCGCTCCCTCAGGGAGGGTTTCGTTCAGGCTGGAGACGGGGCGTGCGAGGTTCCCCACGCCGGGTCGCACGCCCAGCGCCCAACTAACCTGCCTCGTCCCAGGGCCTCCCGCTCCGGCCCTGGTTATCGCCAGCACGCAGCCACCCAGCATCGCCGGAGCACTGCCGCCCAAGCCAAGGGATGCACCTACAGCTTCCATGCGGAGGACAGGGCCGCCACATGCGCAGAAGCCAGGCCCAGAGCGGGGACAGATTCAGCGGGGACAGATAAATAGATTTAGCTATTTAATAAATCAGCCCCTGGTATCCTGCAGCGGTAACCTCTGATCCCTTATCAAAGCAAAGATTTCTCGTAACGCTGTGCCAGCAAGGCTCCAGCCGAGCGGCAACACCTACGAAGTGTCTGCGGGCGACAGAATCGTTTTGGCAAGAGGGAGGCAAACCGCCCTCTCCCTTCCGTCTCCGCGGGGCAGTCTGTGGCGACCGCAGCCCGCAGCAGCGGCCGTGCCGGGCGGCCAGAGGGACCCTGGCTGAACCCAGCGCTCTGTCGCAGGGAGACGAGAGGCAGGTAGCAGGCAGCACCTACGCCGAGCACGGCTGAGAGGGGTGGCTCATAGCCCCCATCCTCACCTGAGAACACATCTGCCATCTCACCTCCTCCTCCTCCTCCTTCGCCCCCAGCCCAGAGCAAGGCAGGCGTAGAAAGCTCCCAGTGCCACGCGTGGGGACTTCGTACCCGCCCTGTCCCTGGGAAAGCAGCACGGCAAAGAGGAATGCAGGAGAGGAACAGGCCCGGCACATACATGGCAGCAAACTGTGGGTCCCTGTCTTCCTTCTGGGGCTCCGGTGCCCCCAGCCAGCAGCCACTCACCTGCCAGTGAGCCCCCCGCCGTACTCCCAGCCAGCAGCCCCTCACCTGCCAGCGAGCCCCCACACCGTCCCGCAGCCGGCCGTGGCTTCTCCGTCCCCAGCTGCCAGGAGCCTCCCGCTGCGAGGAGGAAGGAGAAGCATCTGAGGAGGGAACGGGAACAAAAGGACGAGATCAGAAAAAGGAATAAAAGAAGGAAATGTAGTGAATAGTAAAAACAAGAGCAGGAATTTTCCCAGGCGGGGGGAAGAGGGAAGTGCCATTTATAGGGGCTTTTTTTTTTTCCCTACAATTTCTGCAGAAATTCTGACAATGCACGTGCTCATTTTCCCTTTCCCAACCCACACAAACCTGTTGTTATTTTACTTTCATTATTTCACTTTGTTGCATCAGAAATGCTGAATCATAAAACAGGGGTTAGTGAAAATGGTATTTATCTTACAGGAATGAGCCCTGCATTATTTTAAAGATCCTTGCACTACCGCTGTTATTATCATTATCATCATCATCATCATCATGCATCTTGGCAGGTTGAAAGGTATCTCAGAACAGTAAGAATTCAGCAGTAATTTAACACCCCACAGCAGTATTTTAAAAGCATCAAATAACATTTTGAATTTTAAGTCAGTACAAGTGTAAATAAGTGGATGTACTCCCACATGTCTGTTGTTTTTAAACTTGTGATGATACTAAAATATTTGCCTAACAGCTTTGAGTTGCACCAGAATTTCAGCTCGTATACACATATGCGTGTGATATTGAATTAAGCCATTTGTCATTCTTTTCCATAAAAGACACAATTTGGCTCTCAACAAACCATTTGAAATAGAAATTATTATGATGATACCACAGCTCCATTTTATTTTATGGTAGGGTACTGATTGTCAAATAGACAATACATGTATTTTTGTAAAGGTCTAAAAGAAGATATTCTGTCTTTTTATTTTACAGTCCTTATGCTATTATGCACTTTCATTTCAATAAAGGATGGCATTTTTCAGAGATGCTACCATAAATTGCTTCATTTAATAAGTTGCTACACAGAATAATAATGTTACACCAGAGAGCAGCATTTTGTAATTTGGAAGAAATAACAGTTTTCTCTTAAAATATTTTGGTCTCTCTATTTTTAAATTTAAATTATCTCTCTGCTGTTTTCTAACTGAAGAATAACCTGATTATTAGAAAATTCATAAATTTTTTTTCTTAGAAGCATCAGAACTTGGCCGTGACATAAAGAGGCTAATTAAAATGGGGAACAAATTAGATTAATTTCCATGGATATAAAAGTGTTATAAAAGTCTTGTTCTCAACAATGACTCCATAACAGAACAATTTCATTTATGCCTAGGCAGGTTCCTCATTCTGTCTAGCAAGGATTGCCACCAGTGTCTTGGTGACAGGGTTTCTATTATTTTTTTGACAGCTTGATAGGAAGTCAGTGCTTGCTTCTGGGTTTGCAGTCTCTTCAAACCTGGATTATGAAGGTTACCATAAAAATATGGATGAAATGCTACCTCCCCATAGCCCCCTCTGTCCTGGCCCACACCCCAATGTGGAGATTGCTTTTGTAATAACAACTGCAGCCAATGTGCTCCATATGCTATTAGAGCTGCAATTCAAATACTCGGTCACTGGGGAAGGAGTCTCCCAAGCCGTGGAAGACAAGGTCAGTCAAAATATAAAGCAGGCTGCAAATTTGTCACAAGATGGTGTGATGTCTCTGGTTTTATGTTTTTCTCTCCTGTGGCCACCGATTTCAACAGAATTACATATTTTCATACCTGTTTTTTACAGGGATTCAATCTGAAATTTATAATGAGGGATCTCTACTATATGCGAGACAAATATATGTATTATTTTGCACCACACAGAAGAAAGATCTTGCAGGAGTGTTACGATATATTAATAGGGTTGGGCCATTTAGGATTCTTTGTCTGGTTGCAAAATGCCATTATTTGCAAACTACAAGGCAGAATTTTCTTTTCTTCCTAACAGCATGAAATGTTGCTCCACAGGTCGGTCTTCCACTCCTCCTCCATTTCACAGGATAAATCCTCCATATCCTTCATACTATGACATGAAGGCAGTAGAACTGCTTTCACTGGATAAAGTCAGGATACACAAAGTTTATAATTCCCTTTACATTATCACGGAAGTGGATGCACAGGACACTTGCCTCATGACAACATGGTATCTCTTGAAGGTGAAGGGAAAGCCAGATGACATACAGAAAAAAAAGACTTCCAAAAGTAAGATCAGCCATTTTATCCAAACACCAGCAGAATGCTCCTCTCATAAACTGATTGGTTTTCCAGAATATGGGAGACTGGATCTGCCGGTATATGAGGTAAGGCATTCTCTCCAAGAACTTAGTTTAGGTCTGAAGATACGTGTGCTGTGCTTTACTAATCTCAGGGGATGCATGGCTTTAAACATAGCATCAGTGTAGATGCCAGTAACAGGCAGTTGTGAGTGATACTTGGGGAGTTTTTTTGTGATTTCATTGACTGAAACATTTCATAAACTGCCTACTGCAAACATGTAACTCGTCTCTGAATATCAAACAACTTGTTTCAATTTGTGTGAAAAAAAAATTGCCATGAAACTGCTCAGGAGACTGAAATTCTCTCTCTCTAGATACTGGAAAGGAAAACGCAAGGCTTCTGATTACAGTCTGATTCCCATTTCAGCCAGACCTGGAGGTAAGATCGGGACATTCTTCTCTTCTGCCACTGCAGAAATTTGGCTCCTCTGTTACAACTGCTGACAGACCTGGTTGCCAGTCACGGTGTGTGCTCACCAGTGTTCTAAGCAATCCATAGGAGAGAAGGGAGGCAGCTGTTTGATACCTCAGAGACCCTCTGATACCGAAAATGAACTCTACTTCATATAGATCCCCAACAGATAAAGCACACAGTTCAGATCATGTTAAATGATCAACATGTTCAAAGACATTGGTATGTGACATTTGACCATCATTAAGAGATGGCCATTAGCTGTGAGTAGAGGCACAGTAACACAAACACCCAAGCCCTGATCTCACTGTGCATCTAGTGAGAGCAGTGAGGCTGGGTAAAAAGGGCATGAGTAACTCATCACACCCCTCTGGCATTTTTTTGGAATAGTATGTCTCTCAATGCCTACAAAGCACTGAATAGCAACACATAATGTTCTTAGCCATGCAGGGCCAAATTTTCATAATATCTAGCAATCTCCAACAGCGATGTACCTGCTGTACAAACATTTAACATATGTTCAAATCACGGAATTGGGGAACCAAGCAGCTTCTTAAGCATCGCTAGCAATTTACACAGACAATCGCGGTATAGGCATGCACAGCTGTAGTTAATGCATACCACTCCAAGACTAGGTACTGAAAACCTAATTCATAGGGCTAGTTTTTTAAAGGGACCTCCTTTTTCATCACCTAGAATTACCTTCCTTTCGGTCTTTAATTCAGAGTAACAAAACATGGGCATTCAAATAGCCATTAGTGCAAGCAAGCCAGCAGAATGGTAGCTTGATTGCGTGTACAATTTTCTGTGGGATATCTGAAAGCAAGTTAGTAATTTGGCCCTTTATCATTTTCTCTCTGTACATATGCGTAGGTGGGTGCTTCTGTGCGTATGCATATGAATTACTATATCACATAATTACTTAATGCAATTAGAGTGAATTTAAGAAATACCAAAAACCCGGAACTTACATTCTTGTTTTTCTGACCATTTCCCCTTTTTAAAAAATAAATGACTCACCCCAGTTGCAAGAGCCAAGATATTCTTTACACTTGACGATTTAGCTACCTTATGTGTTTTTACTGGGGAAAAAAAAGCCCTCTATCATTTATCATGTCATCTTATCACAGTCTCTTTGTGAGACGCAAATAGCACACTAATGTTTTCTTTTGTTAGGGTGAGTTGGCAATCTCCTCAGAGATGGAGCAACTACAGACAGCTCTTTTTTTTTATAATCTTCCTGACACTTGGATGAGACTGGCTTATCCATCAACATACAGTTGCTCAGTGGTAAGTCGCATGCCAACAGTCAATCAGTATGGATGGCGCTTCTTGTCCATCATAAAAAACAGAATAGAAATTAAAGAATTTTTTTTGGCAAATATCTCACCTTCTTGTGTAACTCAGAACAGCTTTTTATCATAAATTGATATTACCAGTGTTATAAAAAGCAGAAAGAGCCTTGCATTTACCTTGCCAATTACTGAAGACTTTGAAAGATTTCTCTACAATTTGCATTCCCACTTCTTCCTTGCTTGCTTTTTTCTCCAGCTGTATGTGCTGATCAAATAGGTTTGGCAAGTGCTGTAGCACACAGTATCTCCCACTCAGAAGACTAAGCTTGGTTTCTTGTCTCTTTTTGGATCAGAATTTGTAACAATAGAAGGGTACTGCCCTGAGCTCAAGGGTGAAACAGTCACCAGAAGGAGCAGCAATTAACAAAGTAGCATGCATTAAGAACTTAGAGAAAAATCTCAGACCAAGTAGTGGGGCCATCATGTTTTTGTTCATCCTAATTGAACCCATTTTAAGATGTGTCCATCTACCTAGTCTCCATGGCTGTCTTGTAATACCAAAAGTGGAATTGAGAACAAGAAGTGAAAAGCCATCCAACGGTGACAAATTCTTTATTTGCCGACATACATTCTCTTGCATGAAGGACAGGAGAATGGCATACTCCTCGGGAGCCTCCTGAGTAAGGCAAAGAGCCACTAGCTGATGGAGCTACCCAGGACTGGAGAGCTGACCAAAAGTCAGGAAAGCTCTGCCTAGCACAAAGGCAGGTAGCATTAGAAGGCAAAGCAAGCCCACACTTCTGAGAGATCAAGAGATGAAGAAGGAATCTTGTTCAGCACAGGAGACATTGAGAGAAGCACCAGAGGTACATCGTGGTGAAGATCAATCAGAGCTTTATGGAATTAAACGCTCTTTTAGCTTCCCTTGATGGAAAACTAAAGAACCATAGAGATACTGCAATGTCTGTGATAAATATACGTCCTGAAGACAGAAAGCGTTGCCTAGGGGATGTAATACAGTAATGCTAAATTACAAGCTGTTTTCCCGAAGGACAACACAGCTGCTTTCTTTAAAAAAATGTGTGGGGGAGTCAAGCTGGACCTTATATTCATGTTTGGAGAAAAGGGTAAAAGTACCCACTGATTATATAAAAGCTGTCTTGCAGAACTAGTAGGATTTGAGGTGACAGATTCTCTGTTGTCATGAGGTGCAAAATGCAGTGAGTCACAAAAACATTGCCAGGAGATGCTGTGTTACGCAGCTGGGCTCCAAGAGAGCCTCCCCGCTAGAACAGAGCGTGTGTGGGGAGGGTCTGGTGAGCAGGTGAGATGGGAGTCTGTCATGAGCACCAGAGAGGTTACACATGGATGGGACTAGTGGAGCAGCCAGTTTTGCTTGGCCATCAGTCCCCTGGGTCTGGGGAGATGAAGAAAAAACAACGGAGATCGAAAACAAAACTTGCATCACTGTCACATCTAAAAAGCTTGCAGCAATTATTGCCAGTAGCGGGAGCCGTGAGCTTCCTGCAGAGAAGGACGTCCTCTCGACACCACCCTGTTATGCACGCTGCAAAGCACAAGAAGGCCTCAGTCATCCTGATGGTTTTATCCTCCCTGTTTTCTAAATCCCTCCATCTCTTACATACCTACCTGACATGCCACTGTCTGAGACATCAGATAAAAACCTTTCATTTCTAAGCAGATGCCACTTCAAAGTAACACAAGATGGGGTGAGGAAGAGAAGGGAAAAGAAAAAAATCTGAGTGCTCACACAGTTTAAGCATCATGGGCTCAGCAAATGTGTCAGAAACAGCAAACATGAGTGATTAAACGAAGGAGATGATGTCAGATCACCTAATAATCTCAGATCTTCAGTTTGTCTTCATGATCCTTTTCTACGTCTCCAAGATGAACACACATTCTGTTAATGCTTCCCTTCATAAGCTGGCCCTATGTGTCACCTCGTGTTTCACATTGCTGTGTAGGAGTCGCCTCTTGCCCCTGAGCCAGCAGTCTCCTGTCTCTGGGTTAGAGACAGTCAACTGTCTCCAGGGCAGATGATGTGTCTAGCATTTCTTTCTTAATAGCAGCTTGTTAGGAAGCAAGAAGCAACACTGAATAGCGCCAAAAAAAAGAAGACCTCAGCTAGAAAGGTGGGGACACGATGCCAGTGATGTTAAATGGGGTAAAAGGGAGAAAAACAAGCTGATGCTTTCTTTTTCAGGCCACAGAAATTCAGAGAAAAATCCAACAGATAGGGAAAAAGAGTGTGGATAGAAGAGAAAGATTGGACGCTTGTGTCACAGGTCACCCAGCTTTCTGGAAATCTGCAAAAGACCAACAGTGGCATGTCTCAACAGAGGCAATATGTTCGGGTTCTGGGCTGTGACTGCATTGGCAGGCAAGGGCTGGAGCGGGCTGAGGTGACAGCAGCAGCGCGGGAGGACGTGAAAGGAGACGTGACACGCGCAGGGGATGAAGTGAGGGGGCTTGCGAGGAGCAGAGGGCAGCGGGGGGAGGGGGGGGGCAGGAAGTCACCGAACGTAGGAGCTGCCAGAAGACGGCATGCTTGTTCCCCCTTTGGAAGATATTCATAATACACAGATACAGGCTTAGAAACTATTCCATGAAAGATCAGGGTTATGGCACCGACTCCCTTGCAGGCTAGAAAAATACATGCTTGAAAGGAAAAGGGCTTCAGGGTAGGCGGGTTTGTTATTTGGGGTTTTTAACTGACAGAATCCACGGCTGACTTGTAAGGTGGGGAGGTATTAACTCCTGAGAAGGAGGAACAAAAGGCAGGGATTGCAATCCTGAGAGAAAAAGCAAGGAGCATTGCAAGTAGAGGTGGGCTGGTCCAGAGGGGGGGGTAAGGATATTCATCGAGTGCTCTGAGATGAAACATGCTGTGTGTTCGCAAAGATGCCTGTCAGTCAAGTGGGGGAGCAACCTGATGACAACCTCTCTTCCAGGAGCCGCAAAGACCAAGACCTTTTTCCCTGCAAAGCCAGCAAAGAAATTACTGAAATGGTTGTTTTAACAATCAAAGCTAACTGGGAGAGAACAAAAGAACTCCAGATGCACGTACACACGCATCCATCCATCCATCTGTCCACATCCTCCTGCGACCTCTGATGAGCCAACTTCCACGTAAAGAAAGCCTCTTACATTAGTGAGAAAACAAGTAGCAATTTATTTTGCTGCTGTAAAACTTGAAATGATCTGGGTTTCAGGGAGGAGCGTGAAATGGGTCTAACTTGCATGAAAATTTCTGAGTGTGCTGTTAAGTCTAATGCACACGGAACAGCAGAGCAGAAGTTAGATTTCTTTCAAAGCAGCCACTCGTGTTTCCTGAATACCGACCCGTTGTACTGGCAACCTCTCAAAGCACGGCTGCTGCCGTGGCTCCTCCAGCCAGGCGGGCGTGGGTTCCAGAGGGGCTTTTCTTCAAGCCCATGAGCACACAGTATTGCTGCCCTTGCTGCTATTTGTTTGTCAGTACTTAAGTAACAAATACAAATGCAGAGCTGTGCCAAAATCGAAAAAGATACTTTAGTACGGAAAAAAACTTAATATGAGGAAGTTGCTTGTTAAACAGAGAAGAATTTGTTGTTCAGCTGCACTCAAAACACAAGAAAAGGGAAAAAAACATTAATGTGTGCCAGGGCAAAAGTACCACTGTCTTGGCAAGAAAAAGAAACATTTGCAAGCTTCTGAGTTCTTATTGGAACAATAGGAAAGAAAATGAACTAGAAAAACTGCTTGATGGGCTGCCGAGAAGAATTCTCCTCCCCCCCTACACACAGATTTCTGTGTTTTCTTACACCCGGATAAGATGGGCTGATGGTACAACAAATAATATCTGACATACAAGTTATACAAAAAACATAGTACCAAGAACAGAATTCAAAACGGGGTGAACTCCTTGAATTCAAAGGGAATCAAATAAGTGGCAAAACTATAATCAACTACCACCATTCCTTTCTAGCAGAACAAGTTAGATATTGAAAACAAAACTCTGTAAGCTTTTTCACGCGGTTGCTATCCCACTATAGGCTGATACAAAGTGAAAAAAACAAAACACCAAAACCAAACCATAGCCTGAATCTCAGGTTGAAGATCAAGGTGAGATGAAACCTTAAGTCTGGCTGTCACGCATCTGAAGTAATAGGTTTTTCAGTGTTTGCTTTGGTCATTTTCCCTGTGGCTGTGATCTCTACTAAATTACCCCTAATCCTTCATCAGAAGTCTGTCCTTCTTCAGTTTTATCCTAAATTCCTGGTTGGCAACTTCTCAAATTGCCTTTAATGTTTTGGAGCTTTCTTCACATACTGCAGATGAGGGTCAGAATTCCCCATTACTAAGCTATTCATTTGTATTTCCTTTTAATCCTTTTCCTGCACAAAAAACAACATCTAAATACTGCCTTAACTTGGGGCTGGTGGGAGGGGTGGGCTGCAACTGTTTGCAGTCCAGGAGCTTCCCACCCCTGGATCCCTCCTAGCGCAGCAGGGCCAGGTCAGGGGGTGTGTGCTCAGGCACAGCATCCCACGGACACAGCGCATCTGCGTCCTCCCCAGCGCCTGTGATTCCCAAAATCCTACTCCCAGTTTGCTTCTGAACATTTTTAAAGAAAGAGCACTCTGTTCAAATCCTCAGTGTTTAACGTTTGCTAAGCAGCAAACACTTTCACTGTGGGTTAAAATTCTCAGACGCAGATCATACAATGCGCGGAGAAGTATTGGCTGGGGGGAAAAAAAGCCTGTCAGACATCGCAGGACTACCGATAACCTGCAGTATATTACACCCCAGCAAAAATGGTTAATATCAAAGCTAAACAGGAATGATTTGCATGGTTGAAACAAGTAGAATATGTATTTTAACTAAATCAGTTTTTAGGAATACCAGGCACAGGTTAATCCTTTATAAATATGTTCACAGAGTACATTAGACACCAGCCCGCCTACACGAAATGAATGCAGCACACACTCTGATGTATTACAGAGGCAGGATAAATGAGGGAACTCTTCTATGTTTGATCTGGTTCTGCTCTGTAATTCAGAGATACTGGAGATGGGTGGCGAGTTTCTCACTGATCCCAAAAGAACCAATACTGTTGAATCCTATGAAATGTAAGCTTTGTAGAGGATTGGAGGCTATGCGCGAAGGACATTGTAGCTTGAGGGGCACATTCTCTTCTCAGGAATGTGTGTAACCGGCATTCACAAATTCACAAGAGTCATACACATCCTGGGGAAACCAGACCCTGTAGCTTAACAATAGTCAAGACACATACCTAGCTCCACAGGCAACTGTATCACTCTCATTGCTGCATCTGCGTCCAGTTATCAAAGGACAGATTTCTAGCAGATAATAAACAAACCTGGAAATGAATGTCTTCAGAATTTTGAAACAATGGAAAATTTGACACACATCAGCATTTAAAAATGCAGTAAAGTGCAGTCAGAGCATCAAAGTCTAAGATATTTCAGATAGAAAACACAGGGCTAACATGTAGATGTGGGAATTATCAGTTCCAGTTTTTTTCCCTCCATTCTTTCCAGCTTTTTAAACCACTTACACCAGTCTGTGCTTCTCTGAACTGTATTTTGCATACGGTGGAGGTGTTAATGCACAGTTACTGCACAATGGGGTTGTGAATTTTCGTTAATGAAAGCTTTTAAAGGCACAATGAAATCCTCAGATGAAAGGCAACAAAGAAGTGCGAAGTAATATTATAGCTTAGCCTAAGTTTTACTGAGAGCATTCTTAGACATGATGGACACAGCATAAATCAGCATTATGGATGATAACCTCCCTGGAAAGGCTTATTCCCACTCCTGAGGCTGCCAGAGGCAAGGGGTGGCAGTCTTCTAAGACTTAATAAAGTCTCGTAATGTTTTCATGCTATTCCTACCCCCAGGAGCTGGAAGAGGACCCCTGTATACATTCTGAATCCTTAATGAACAGCACGGCCATCCCAGTATACCATGTGCACAATCAGATCACAAGGACCGCACACCAAGTACAACAAATGCTGTAGTTCCAGTCACAGCGCTGTGGCATACAGTAAGTTTACAGTGTGTGTTTGTATGCTATCTATGGAAGACGTAAGCAAAGGGACAGAAATCTGCTTGTAATTTTCCTTAATAATTTTTGCTAAAATCCAAGTGGTTGGTTGTGCATGATAACAAAAAGGAACAATTAAGAGCGTCTGTATTTTGCAAAGGTGAGAAAGGGATTGCTGCCAACGGGATGTCAATGAAAGCTCCAGTAAACCATTTGGAAAAGATCTAGCACGAGGATAAATGTACAACAGCTTACCGGGCTGAGAGAGGATGGGATCTGCTGGTCTGAATGATGGTTTGATCTGTTCCGATGGGAGTGCAGTCCTCAGTTTGAAAAATATTATTCTGCTTCCTGGGTCTGCAACAGCTAACATTGTTCTAAAGGCTGCATCCCTCTGATCAGCGGCTCTATTTCACTGATCACAGCCGAAGTGATCTGCAGCCTCCTTCTTTTTCTGCCTCTGTTCAGGGAAAAGATTGCAGCTTCATTTTGGTTACTATTTGCACGGTTTTCTTAACAGTTTACTCTCAGCAGCTTCTGAGTTAACCTTACATGTTCTGAAGTTCAGAAAAATGCCAAAAAGAGAATTTTAGACCAGTACCTAATATTTTCAAAGTAATAGCAGGCACCTAACGCATACATCTCATGTTCCACCCTTTCAGTAAATGTATTCTAACACTCTTATCTGCTTTAAAAGGACTGGCATGTTGAACCAGCTGGCCTTTTTCCACTGCTGTAGCTTTTCATGTTAGATTCTGCTGCTCCAATTTCTGTATTTTCCCTGCATTTTGCAAGACAAAATGCAGAAGTTTAAAGGCTCACAACGTTTATGTGACAAAATCTTACTGCTAAGTACAGTATTACTGACGGATTAGTTTAATGCAATAGCATAATGTAATTTAATTATAGTAATAGTGCACAGCAACAATCTTACTACTTATGTCAGATTGTGAGACATTCTCTCTTAAAAGCTTCATCATTATTATTTAGTTTTTAGGTTTAGTTCCACAGTATCCCCCCCTCCACACATTAATTTAATTTCATAGGTGTAGAAGAAACATTAGGTAAATTGCTCCCATTTTGTCACTGTAAGATTCCATAAGAATTCACAGTAGTAACTGCAAGCCTATTTTGCATCATGAGACAACAGTCAGCCAGCCTATGGTGAAAGCTTGTAGCCTTCTAAGTCCTCAGACTTGCATGCTGCAGTTTAAAAAAAAAAAAAAAAAGAAAACCTCAAGCCAAAGAAAAAAGGATCATTCCACCAGGCCTACCTTTTGTATTTACTCAAAAGGTTTTAATGTAGATTCATCCAAATTCCTGTGCCAGCCATGAACTACTTCTACATTCATGTAAACTGTTGTAGTTCAGGGCTCCAGAGTTTTCAGCCCACAGCTTCCACTGATTTCAGCTGCGGCTGACAGCAGTTCTGAAAATTCAACCCACAAGAACTCCTTTCTGTAAAGCGTTTTCTATCTGAAGACCACAGAATTTTCTATCAGCATTAATTTAGCCTCACAAGGGCTCCAGAAAGACAGAAAAATGCATCTTCAGCCAGCACAGCTGTATGCAAAGTGAACATCTGTCCATTGCCAAATTCAGTTTAGCTAATAATAAAAAAAACACCCTTTATTTTCTCTTCCAGACAGCACCAGGCTGCAAGGGAACGCCTGGAGAGGATTTCCATGCTTTAAAAAGCGAAACAGGAAGAGATTGAATTTCCTAAGGTCATTGAGGCAATGCGTGGCAGTACTAGCAAAAGAACCCAGCACTCCAGCAGTTGAGATACCATCTTCACAGCCAAAAATGGACGGTTTCTCCTGCAGTGTGACTGCACTAGCTCTGTCATGGTGACATAACAGCACAGACAGTAGGCTCTGTGGATTTTGTGGCAATGAAGTCAGATAAGGTAAATTTCTGGTTGGCAGAGACATGTTGTCTTTTTCTAATTGCATCACGGCAAAAACTCTTCTCGCCTTATTTCAATAACAAGAAGCTAGGCAACATGAATTAGCTGAATCACTGCAAACCACTGCTTTTTGGAGGGGGTAATGAAGGTGTACCATTTTTTGAAACTATGGAAACTGCAAAATAGTCCTGCTGTATGCTGACCTGTTGCTGTTCATTTACCAGCTCACCCAAGGTTTTGTAAGACCCAATTGTAGATATTTTTCAGTGCATACATTTATTTCGGTGCAAGCCTAAAGCCACAAAGGGTCTTGGGCTCAACACTGCAATGCTTGACTCTTTGGGGCTCTTTCTGCTTAAGAAACCTACAGCTCCACAAAAGCCAGCATCTCTGCACAGCATAAGCAGGCTGTGTGCAAGGGACCTACGTTTCTGCTGCTTTCAAGGGGTTTGGAAGATGGCTCAATGGTGGATGGACACATTTCTCTCCCCTTTGAGTTCACAACGTGTATGAGCACATGGAAGCATCCATGCCCAGTGGTCCCTTTTAGTGCAACGTATCAGCATAAGGAGAAGATAAATGGGGGTAGACTTCCCCACTCATTTTCAGGCCTCAACAGTATATTTAAGAGCAGTTCTGTGCTGTGAGAGATTAAAATTCACAGCCTTTTTCTATTTGATTTTGGGTAGATGTTTGAACCCAGGATCAATCTTCTGCAGCAAATATTTGCTAAAAGCTAGCCTATTCACTGTTTCACAACACCAAAGGCCACCTGTCAAATCTATGGCACCTTTGCAAACTACAGAAAGAGACGTAATTATACACCAATTCACTTGTGCATTAATTTTAGCATGCAGCAGAACCCTTTTCTCTAGCCAGCCTCTGCTACTGCAGCAACACCCTGTACTCAGCAGAAACCTGGACTTTCAACAGAAGTGGCATCATTTTTACAACTTTATGCCTTGGTGTTATTCATACTGTGTACCATTTGCTACCAAAAGCCTCTGCACTCCTTAAAGCTTTGTCTCAGAAGAAGAAAGAAATCTGGGTCAAACTCCCTGCATCAAAGCAAGCTGGTGGGGGATTTCAACCTTTGTCTTAGCTCCATGTCTTAGGTGACTGTTCTGAAGATTTAAGGGCACTAAGAAAACATTGTCCTCTTTGCTATGTTTTGCATGAATCTTTATAAAAACTAGAAAGCAAGCAGTTGTTCCTAGCCTAAGATCTACTACAGCAAATTAGGTCACCTCACCTGCTTTTGTAGGCAAGATGATGTACCTACGGCAAAGCCTCTTCCTCCCATTGATAACACTTTTCCCTTGCCTATATGTGCTGGTTTGGAAATGAACCTAGAGTTACTGTCTATTTAAAGTGAAACTCCTGATTAGGAGTCTCTCTGCTTTTTTTTTTTTTTTTTTTTTTTTTT